>Ga0307516_10006574_pt1 | contig 13595 bp, 14 predicted proteins | sample 19_EM_MG_FD_203310 | JGI IMG/M metagenome (GOLD analysis project Ga0307516, IMG submission 203310) | Populus trichocarpa ectomycorrhiza microbial communities from riparian zone in the Pacific Northwest, United States - 19_EM | ecosystem: Host-associated > Plants > Roots > Unclassified | place... | reverse complement strand
CCAACGCACATTGATCAACCGGGCGGCGCAGCTGCACATCCCGATCCTGGACACGGTCTACATCACGCGGATCCTGGTGCGCGACAACGTCGTCTTCGGCGCCTACGGATTCGATCTGCAGGACGGGAGGCGGTATGTGATCCACGCCGACGCGGTCATCCTCGCCGCGGGCGGTCACACGCGCATCTGGCGGCGCACCTCGTCGCGCCGGGATGAGAACACGGGGGACTCCTTCCGGTTGGCTGTGCTCGCCGGCGGCCGGATCCGCGACGCCGAGCTCGTTCAGTTCCATCCGTCGGGTCTGATCGCGCCGGAGAACGCCGCGGGCACGCTCGTGTCGGAGGCGGCGCGAGGAGAAGGCGGGGTGCTGCGCAACGGGCTGGGGGAACGGTTCATGGCCCGCTACGATTCTGAACGGATGGAGCTGTCCACTCGCGACAGGGTGGCGCTGGCGGAGTACACCGAGATCAAGCAGGGACGGGGCACCCCGGGCGGCGGTGTGTGGCTTGACGTCTCTCACCTGCCCCGTGAAACGATCATGCGGCGGCTTCCCCGGGTTTTCCAGACCCTGCTCGAACTGCAGATGCTCGACATCACCCGGGAACCGATCGAGATCGCCCCCACCGCGCACTACTCGATGGGCGGCGTCTGGGTGCGCCCGCAAGACCACAGCACCGGCGTCGACGGCCTGTACGCCATCGGTGAGGCGGCCAGTGGCCTGCATGGCGCGAACCGGCTCGGCGGAAACTCCCTGATCGAGTTGCTGGTCTACGGCCGCATCGTCGGCGAGGCCGCCGCGCGCTACTCACGCGAGCTGGCCGCGCAGCCGCGGTCGTCGTCGATGACCGCGGCCGCGCGTGGCGAGGTCGACGAGCAGCTCGCCGCCTACGGTCCGGAGAACGTGCGCGCACTGCAGCGCACCCTGCGCAACACCATGACCGAACACGCCGGCGTCGTACGCGATGAGACCGGCCTACGTAAGGGACTGTCCGAATTAGCCGGCCTCGAAGACCGGATCAAAGGCGTCGGCGTACATCCCGACATCGCAGGTTTTCAGGACCTTGCGCACGCATTCGACCTCAAAGCCGCGGTCCTGGCCGCCCGGGCCACCCTCGAAGCGGCACTCGAGCGTCGCGAGACCCGCGGATGCCACAACCGCGCCGACTATCCGAACCTCGACGAGTCATTTCGCGTGAACCTCGTCTGGTCCGGGCCGGGACAGATCGCACACGAAGGGCTTGCCCCGATCCCGGAGGAGATCGCCCCGCTCATGCGCGAGGTGTCCACCGCGGGCAAATTCGTCGAATGAATTGCCGTCGCTCCCCGTCAGGCGCCGGCCAGCGCACCGCGAAGCTTGTTACGCGAGTTGACGTCAAGCTTCGAGAACACCTTATGCAAATGCCATTCGACCGTACGGGGGCTGATGAACAGCTGCTCGCGTCCCGGCCGCCGGCCTCGATCAGCTGCGATGCCTTGGCATCCTCACCACGCCAGGCGACCAGCAGCAGTCACGGATACCCGAGAGGCGAGTTGCCGGTCACCTCCGTCATGGTGTCGCACTCCTCCATCAACGCCGAAGCCAGGTCGAACTCGCCGGCATGCACGTGCACGGCGGCACGATAGGCCATCGCCAGGGGAAGGAAATTGAGCGCGCCGGCCTCGCGGGCCGTCCGGACCGCGTGTGTGGTCAGCTCATGCCACGCCTCGTCGTCCCACATGTCGCCGGCGACCAGCCACGGCCAGCGCATGATGTCGTCCTCGTCGCCTGCGGCGGCCCGCCGGAACTCCCGCAGAGCGCGCTGCAACGGCGACGCACCCTGCACATAACCCTCGACGAACCGCGTCGCCAGGCCGTCGAGAAGCACGTCCGCCAACCGTGCAGGCTGCGGCCCCCGCGGTGCGGCGCGGGCAGCCTCGGCCACCTCCCGCATTGCGCCGCCTCCGTTGAGGCGGCTGGCGAAGACCGCTGCTCCGATCGCTTCGAGGTACGCCTCACGCGCCTGTGCGTCGTCGACTTGTTCCAGCCGGTTGGCGGCGTCGAGCAGCAACGGCAGAGCCTCACCGCCGCGCCTGCGCGCGAAGACGATCTGGGCACGAAGCCGGGCCAGCCGAGCGCGCTGCAGCTCATCCAACGGGCCCGTCTTCGCAGCGGCGACCAGTTCCAGCGCCACTTCGGGGGCCCCGGCCTCGAAGGCGGCCTGCGCCGCGGCTACCGCCCTCGCCCCGCGTCTGGCCGGATCAGGTGTCAGCTCGGTCGCCCGCCTCAAAAACGCCGCCGCCGCCGCGACACCGCCGCGGGCCTGGGCCCGGTCGGCTGAGCGCTCCAACTCGCCGGCCACGGCCTCGTCAGGTTCGACCGCCCCGTGGGCGCGATGCCAGGCCCGGCGATCCGGGTCGGACTCGGGATCGGTAGCCTCGGCCAGCGCACGATGCACGTCCTGGAGTTCTGCGGGGTTCGCCGCGCGATAGGCCGCCGAGCGCACCAGCGGATGACGAAATCGCACCCGTGCACCGAACTCGATCAGCCCCGCCGCCTCGGCCGCCGCTGCGGCGTCCGAGCCGACATCGAGGCGCTCGGCCGCCCGCCTCAACAACGACAGGTCGCCGACCGGCTCGGCGGCCGCCGCCAGCAGCAGCCGTTGCGCCGCACCCGGAAGCGAGCCGATACGCCGCAGGAAACTATGCTCGATCTGACTCGCCAGCGGCCGAGCGTCCGGACGCCCGAACCCACCGGCCAGCTCCGCCGCCGTCATCCCTCGCGTCAACTCCAGCAGAGCCAGCGGGTTACCGCGGGTCTCGGCGACGATCCGGTCCCTGACCCGCTCGTCCAGCCGCCCGGGACCACCGAATCCAGCAGTGCACCCGCGTCGCTGTCGCGCAGACCCCGGACCACGAGCTTCCGCAACCCTGCCAACTGGTCATCGCCCGGACCAACCGTCGACAAACGCACCGCGAACACCAACGCCACCCGCTCCGCGAGCAGCCGCCGCGCGACAAAGGCCAGCGTCTGCGCGGACACCCGATCGAGCCACTGAGCATCGTCCACCACGCAGACCAGCGGCTGCTGCTCGGCCACCTCGGCCACCAGGCTGAGCACCGCCAACCCGACCAGGAAACGGTCCGGTGCGCTGCCCGCGCTCAGGCCGAAGGCGACGGCCAAGGCCTCACGCTGCGGGCCGGGAAGGCGATCGAGGTGCCCCATCATCGGTACGCACAGCTGGTGCAACCCGGCGAACGCCAGCTCCATCTCCGACTCGACGCCAGTCGCCCGCAGAACCTGACATCCTGCGGCGCTGCCCACCACGTACTCCACCAAAGCGGACTTACCGACCCCCGCCTCGCCGCGCAGCACCAGTACCTGACTCTGACCTGCCCTGGTGCTCGCCACCAACCGATCCAGTGCCTCGCACTCGCTGCGCCTGCCGCGCAGTCTGCGCCGAGGATCGCCGCTCGACATGCACCACCCCGCAGGTCAAAGGGAGCCGGACCCTGATCAACTCGGGTCGGCCCTAATGATGCACTGCGCAGGTACGGTCCGGACAGCCACCATCGCACGCCATCGTTAGCAGGCAGCTACCTTCTCAGTGCGCTACCGCGTGCACACGGTTGGTAGTCCCGGTCTTGCTCGTCAGGCCGCCATGCAGAGGCAGCACGCGTCGGTGAAGACCCGAACGGCTTCGCGGTCGTCTCCTGCCCGCCAGACGACGGCAAGCTCACTGGGAGACAGGCCGGCGACCGGTCGACAGATGAGGTCTTCCCGCTTGTAGATCTCGGCGTTCCCGGCGGAGAGCAGGACTATCCCGAGCCCTGACGTGACCGCTTCGAAAGTCTCGTCGGCGGTTTCGGCCGTCGCGGCGATGCGCGCCGGTGTCCGGCGGTGATCGTTGCCGAGCCAGAACTCGCGGAGCGCTCCGGCTACCGCCGGGAGGGCGATGAAAGGCTCATCGACGAGATCCTCGAAGCAGACGACGCGACGTTCGGCCAGCCGGTGATTGGCGGGCAGAGCGACCCAACGATCCTCCCTGGTGATCACTTTGTGCAAGAAATCGCCGCTCGATGGGATAGGCAGCCAGGCGATGGCGACATCGACATCGCCGCTCGCGAGTCCCACCGTCGGATCGGCCCAGGTGACCTGGCGGAACTGGAGCCGCCAACCGGGAAGCAGCCTCTCCATCGTGGCGGTGACGGCCGGGATGAGTCCGCGGCCGATGCTCGTCTGGAAACCGACCGTCAGTGTCGCGTTATCGGCCGCCGCGGCGTCGACCACCGCACGTTGTGCTCCCTCCCAATGCTCGATCATCTGCCGGGCGTACGGGAGGAGGGCTTTGCCGGCGGCGGTGAGGGTCACCGTGCGGCGGTCGCGCTCGAACAGTGCGGTCCGGAACGAGAGCTCCAGCTGGCGGATCTGTTTGCTCAGCGTCGGCTGCGAGACGAAAAGCCGATCGCTCGCGGCTCGGGTGAAGCTGAGTTCCTCTGCGACGGCAACAAAGTAGCGCAGGTCCCGGACGTGAACATCCATAGCCAAAGGCTATAACAGCAGCTCTTGGACAGACCGCACGCGTGAACCCACGATTGATCACATGATCATCAGTAGGCGCCGTCTGTTGTCGCCGCCTGCAGCGGATAGAGGTGGGCACTTATGGAACTGGGCATCAATGGGCTGAACGCCAAGGCCACGCTGGGTCCTGCGGAGACGACCAGGCTGGCCCGCCTGGCGGAGGAACTGGGATACCGGTCATGGTGGGCCGGTGAGCACGTCGTGCTGCACCTCGGCGTCGACCGGCTCGTGGTCTACCCGCTTCCGCTGGAGCATCCAGCGGAAGCCGCCGCGTTTATCGAACGCCACGCCTATCTGCCGCACTGACGCCGCTCGACATACCCAGGAGGAGCAGAATGCAAGCTTTGATCTACGACCCGCAGGCACCCGCAGGACTCCGCTTCGGCACCGTTCCCGAGCCGATACCGCATGACTCGCAAGTCCTGATCGAGGTACACGCGGTCTCGCTCAACTTCGCGGAACTCGCCTTCAAGGCCGATCGAACACCACCAGGCACCGTCCTGGGGCTGGACGCAGCAGGCGTCATCATCCAGGCCGCCGCCGACGGCTCCGGGCCACGGCCCGGCGCACACGTCGTAAGCTTCGGGTGGGCGTCGGGTGCCTGGGCCGAACGCCGCGCCGCCGACACCGCAGAGCTGGCCGTTGTTCCCGATTCCGTCGACCTCGGCTCGGCGAGCGCGCTACCGGCAGCAGGCGTCACCGCGCTGCGGGCGCTGCGGCAACTCGGCTCCGTGGTTGGACGACGCGTCCTCATCACGGGAGCCTCAGGCGGCGTCGGACGCTTCGCGGTGCAACTCGCCGCCCACGCCGGCGCACACGTCATTGCCTCCGTGGGCAGCCACGCCCGCGGAGAAGGGCTCCGCGAGCTCGGCGCACACGAGATCGTCATCGGCCCGCAGAACATCACCGCACCCGTCTTCGGGGTGCTGGACAACGTAGGCGGCACACAGCTGGCCGAGGCATTCAGCCTCCTGGAGGACGGCGGCTGCCTCCAGAGCATCGGAATGGCTTCACGCGAGCTGGCCACCATCGACTTCGAGCAGGAGCGGCTGACCGGCCGGCGCAAGCGGCTCGAAACCTTCATGGTCGGCAACCCCAGCTTCGGCTCCGGCTTCGGCCCAGACCTCGCCTATCTCGTGGACCTCCTTGAAAAGAAGGCACTCGATCCACAGATCGGCTGGCGCGGCTGCTGGGAACGCGCTCCGGAAGCGGCCGAGGCACTCCTTGCCCGACGCGTCCCAGGTAAGGCCGTGCTCGATGTTAGTAAAGCAAAGCGATGAGGTCACGCCCTGGTTCAGACGCTCAAAACTCGACGGCAGAAACCCGCTGGGGGACGACGGGCCGGGCGTTGCCGCCCGGGCCGCACTTCGCCGGGGGCAGGCCCAGCAGGTGTTCGCCGATGAGCCGCGCGTGCAGATCCGCTGCGGTGACTGGCGGGAACTGGCCCAGCAGGCCCCGTTCGACCTGCTGGTGCTCGACGGCGGCGGCCAGGGAAAGGGCGACGAACCGCCGCTGGAACCCGCCGAGTGGCTGCGCCCGGGCGGTGTTGTGGTCCTCGACGACTTCACTCCCGGGGCGGGTTGGCCACCACGCGTCGGCGGGAGCCTGGATGAAGCACGCCTCTATTGGCTGGAGCATCCCCGGCTGCGGACGGCGGAGGTACGCGTCACGCCGACCGCGGCCTCGCTGGTGGCCACATACATCGGCTGAGTACCTGCCTCGGCGATGGGCACGTCGAGCTGCCGGGCCAGGTTCACCAGGGTGTGCTGGATTTCCAGGCCGGTGGATCGACGCGACAAATGAGAGGCGATGATCAGCCGGCCAGTGGCGCGTTGGCGTTCTCGGCAAGGAGGCGTTGACGCACCAGGTAACGGCCAAGATCGGTGAGGCCGACGCCGAGGCCGGGCTGTGGGTTCAGCGCCCACGCCGTCATACCGAGCTCGGCGGCAGCGGCGACGAGGCGGGGATCGTGGTCGTCGAGGGCTTCGGTGACGGTGACAGCGCCGTGGTCGGCGAGGTCGGAGAGGGCGTTACGGACCGCGGCGGCGGCGAGCCCGGCGAACAGGTCGGGGTCGCCGGGCGGCAGCCGGTGGGCGTACTCGTCGAGGAGTTGTTCGGTGAGCAGGTCCAGGTCGGCGGATTCACCGGCGGCGGTGGTCGCGTAAACGATGCCGAGGAACCGGGGCATCCACGGCTGCAACCAGTCGCGCAGGTGCTCACCGCTCTTGGGCAGAGTGGGCGGCTCCGGCGGATGGATGAGCGCGTCGGCGAGTCCGGTCCACAGGTCGAGGGTCCGGTCGGGTACGCCGTCGCCGGCCAGCGCATCCGCGACGAGTCTCGCCCCGGCCCCGGGGACGACCCGGGTGCGGCGCAGCTGGATGACGTCGAACTCGATCGCCAGCCGCCACACTCGGGTCAGGGCCGGGATCTCACGCGGTCGATCGAGGCTGCCGGGCAGGCCGAGCGCGGCGAGCACAGCCGGCCGGTCGGCCTTGCGCACATCGCCGCGGCCGTCGATGCTCTTGCCCTCCTCACCGGCCCATGCCGCCACCGCGGCGAGCCCGCGCAGCAGACCGGCACCGTCGGTGGCGACCTGCCTGGCGAGAGTAGCCGGGTCGGGCAACGAGACGACCGGGAACTGCGCGTGCCGCTCGCAGCCGCAGCCGCAGGCCACACCGGGCCAGACCAGGTGCTTCGCGGGCGGTGTACCGGGCGCGAGCATCGCGACCTGGCCGTCGTGGATGAGTAGTCGCCCGGTGCCGTAACCAGGATGCTGATCCATCAACTCGCCGAGCACCACGCGGCGACTGTCCGGGTCGCGGGCGCTGAACCGCTCCGCCCAGGTGTCGAGCGCGGCGGGGTCGGCCTCCAGAGTGATTCCGTCGGCCAGAATCGCGGTGAAGACCCGTTTCGCCAGCCTCCACCGGCTGGTATCCGCCATCGTGGCTGGGTATTTCGGAGCGAGCCGGTCCAACTCCTTGAGCAGGGTCGGAACGCGGGTGCTGGCCGGGTGCAGCCGGTCGGTGGCGTCGAGGAAACGCAGAAACCCGCGGACGCTGTCGAGGCCGTGCTCGGCCAGACCCCAGGCGTCGACCTGGCGGGGCACAACGTAGGTTATGAACAGCTCGTGGACGTCGCCGCTGCGCCAGCGAGTCGGGTCAGGCCGGTCGAGATAGTCCGCGCGGCCCTGCAGCAGAATCGTGATCCGATCCCGCCACTGCCGGCCAGCGTCACCGCTTGGCGCGATGCCTTCCGCAGACGCCCAGGTAACGAACTCGTCGACGACACTCTGCTGCAAGCGAAACGGCACCGGGCAACGATAACGGAGGTGCGGCGGCTCGAGTCTCCGTCTCCACCATTGGGTGATCGGGTCCGGATCGGAGATCGGTGGGCCAGAACCTAAGGACTACCTGCGGTTGATTCTGGCAGGATGGCGACCCGCGATTGCGGAGCGTCGAGTTGCCCGTGCCTTGGGTGAACTGATGGTCCGGTCGAGGGGCCGAAGTGCTGGGCGCCGTTCCTGATGGTTGCGGCGGCAAGTCCGCCGGCGAGGATGCACAACACGGAGCAGATGACAACGGCCGTACGGAAACCAGCCGCGAACTGCGAAGGATGCAGGTACGAACTGTCGGTGATACCAGCCGCGGCTGGCAGGACCGCGACGGCGATGAGGGCGGCAGCGCGGGCCACGTCGTTGTTGACCGCCGATGCCACGCCCGCGTGTCGCGCCGGGACGGCCGCCAACACGGTAGCGGTCAACGGCGACACGGTGACGGCCAGCCCGAGCCCGAGCACGGTGACGGCTGGCAATACCTGCGTGATGTACGCGCCGGTTGCTCCGATCCGCGTGAACAGGGCAAGGCCGAGCCCGACGAGGACGGGGCCGAGACTCATTTGCAGTCTCGGTCCGATCCGGGCGGCGACGGCACCGGAACGGGCTGATAGCAGAAGCATGATGGCCGTGACTGGAAGCAGCGAGACTCCGGCCTGCAGCGGCGTGTAGCCGGACACCTGTTGCAGCTCGATGGGCAGCAGGAACAATGCACCGCCCAGCGCACCGTAGACGACGAGACGAGCCCGGTGACCCGTTCCGGTCGCAGGGCCGCCGCCACGCAGGCCGCGCGGCCGCCCCAGTCGTATCCGGCGAGGACCGCCTGCGGAATCGCGAGGGCGTCCATCAGGGCGATGACGTCGGCCCCGAGGGCGGACCGGGCAGTGTCCGGGCGAAGGAACCGGGTTGGGCCATGCCCGCGCAGGTAGGGCACGATGACCCGATACCCGGATTCCGCCAGCAGCGGCGCGACCTCGACATAACTATGTATGTCGTAGGGGAACCCGTGGAGCAGGATGACCGGCTCTCCGCCGGCGGGTCCCGCCTCGTGGTAGGTGACGTCGAGGACGTCCGTATTGACGCGTCGCGTCAGCAGATTTCTCATCCTGGTTCTCCTGGCTCACTCATGGGCGAGGTCCCCGTGTGGCTGGCGCTCTATCGGGTCGCTCAGAAGACAGTGAGGCTCGCGAGTTTGTGACGGGGCGGCACCCGCTCTGTGACTCGCTTCTGCCGCGATCGGAGAGCTGCTCGCGGTCGGGCGCTGGATTTCGGCTGTTAGATTGCCGCGCATGCCGTTGGAGATTCGGACCGCGATGCCCGGGGATGCTTCGGCGGTGGCGTCGCTGCTGGCCGAGCTGGGTTATCCACAGCAGGTCGCTACGCTGCCGGCGCGCGTCGCGCAGCTGGCTGACACCCTCACCGACGCCGTGCTTGTCGCAGAGCTCGACCGTCAGGTCGTCGGTGTGGCGTGCCTGCATGTCACGGTGTTCTTCCATGAGCCGGATCCCGGCCGGGCCCGGCTCACCGCGCTGGTGGTCGATCCGGCGAGCAGGGGCTCGGGTATCGGCGGCCGGCTGCTGCGAGCGGCTGAGGCGGCAGCCCGGCAGCGCGGCTGCACGGTGCTGGAGCTGACCAGTGCGGCACACCGAGAAGCGGCGCACCGCTTCTATCAAGCCGCCGGGTACCAAGTCCTACCGCACCGGTTTACCAAAAATCTCGGAACCGATGCCGCCCAACGCGAAACACGCCAACGATGACGGCGCCCGGACACATGCCGCTTGAGGGCTCAACCGGACACCGGTCCGGGCCAATCGCAGAGCTGAGCCGTGCGAAATTGGATAGTCCCATCCGCACGTTGTCGCTACGGTCGCGACGTGGCATACCAGCACCCGCTCGCCTACACACTGGGGCTGGAGGGCGTGGCGTTGCTGCGTGCCTTCGCCGGCGACTACGACCGGGACTTCATCGAAGCGCGTATCAGCGAGGTCCGGCGCCTACTGGACAGCCCCTCACTGAAGGGTGACGGGGTCACTGCGGCGCAGGTCGACACCGTAAACGGCTACAAGGTGTGGTCCGCGACCTACGATCAACCAGGTAACGGACTGTTCGATGTCGAAGAACCCATCGTGCACGAGATCCTCGGCTCCCTTCCACCTGGCGTCGCCTTGGACGCGGCTTGCGGCACCGGCAGATACACCGAGTTCCTCGCCAGACAGGGCCACCGGGTCATCGGCGTCGACAGCTCCCCGGAAATGCTGGCTCACGCTCGTACGCGCGTTCCGAACGCCGAATTGCGGCAGGGCAACTTGCACAAGCTTCCTATGCCCGACGACCACGTCGACGTCATCGTGTGTGCGTTGGCGCTGACCCACCTCCCCGATGTCGGCCCGGCGATCACCGAGTTCGCCCGGGTCCTGCGTCCTGGCGGCCATCTGGTGATCACGGATGTGCACCACGAGCTTGTGGCATTGGGGTCAGTGCCGCGAGTACGTTCTGCCGAAGGCGATCCCGGGCTGCTGCCTGCGTTCCGCCATCGGGCCAGTGACTATCTGCACGTCGCCTTGCCATTGGGTCTGCAGCTACGGCGTTGCGAGGAGCCTCGGATGTCCGGCGACGCCAGCGAGGACATGCCTGGGAAGATCGCGACAGGACCGTGGGACGTCTGGCCTTGGTCGCTGCTGGGCATCGTCCCGGCGGCAGCCGGCGCCGCCTGGGACGGAACACCGAGCCAGATCATCTGGCACTTCCAACTGGCGCCGAGCGCAACCACGGCGGCAGCCCCTCCTTGCACAGCAAGCTGAGCCGGTCCTGACGTGGGGTTTCTCCGTCAGTTTTCGACACCACGGGCGGTGGACGCTCGATCGGGGGACTTTCCACAAAGGTCCTCATCCGCGTGCCGCGGTGGCACCGCAGCCCGCTCGCACTGCGCCGAGCGATCGTAGCCGGCCGCCAGCGGCTAATCTGGTGTCGCGGACGACCTTGGGGGAGACATTGGCTGAGGATCTTGACGAGGCGGTGTCGATCTTCACGGGCGTGCGGCCACGCCTGTTCGGGATCGCGTACCGGATGCTCGGCAGCGCGAGCGAGGCCGAGGACCTGGTGCAGGACGTCTGGCTGCGCTGGCAGGCGACCGACCGCAGCGTGGTGAACAATCCGGGCGCGTTCCTGACGACGGCCACGACCCGGCTGGCCATCAACGAGCTGCAGTCGGCGCGGGCACGTCGCGAGACCTACATCGGTCCGTGGCTGCCGGAGCCGGTCGACACCAGTGCGGATCCGTTCCTGGGCGCCGAGCGTGGGGAGGCGCTTGAGCTGGCGGTGCTGATGTTGATGGAGAAGCTCACCGCGCAGGAGCGTGCGGCGTACGTGTTGCGCGAGGCGTTCGACTACCCGTACCCGCTGATCGCCGGCATTCTGCAGTCCACCGAGCCGGCCGTGCGGCAGCTGGTCAGCCGGGCGCGTAAGCACGTCGCTGGTGAGCGGAAGATTCCGGTGCCCGAGACCGCGCAGCGTCAGCTGTTGGCCACCTTCCTCGAGGCCGCCCGCACCGGTGATCTTGAAGCGTTGGAGAAGTTGTTCGCGGCCGATGTGGCGAGCGTCTCCGACGGTAACGGCGCCCGGCAGGTCTCGCGCAAGGCGGTCGTGGGCGCGGCCCGGGTGGCGAAGTACATCGGGGCGTTCTCGGCCTGGTATTGGGAGGGTGTTGACCTGCAATGGGTGACCACGAACGGGCAGAGCAGCGCTGTTATGCGCCGCGGTGACACGCTGCTGGGGATGGTCACGGTCGTCGCCTCCGAGGATGGCATCGATCAGGTGCTGTGGATGATGAATCCGGAGAAGATCGCCGCCATGGCTGATGTCACAAATTAGGGGGCTGCCCTGTCGCTACTCGTGAGTGCGAGAGACAGGGGACGAAGATGCGGACCATCCTGGTGGTCGGCGGCGGGTACGCCGGCTTCTACACGGCCTGGAAGCTGGAGAAGAAGCTTCACCGGGGCGAGGCGCGGGTCATCGTCGTCGACCCCCGGCCGTACATGACCTATCAGCCGTTTCTGCCCGAGGTGGTGGCCGGGTCGGTTGAGGCGCGGCACGCCGCCGTGTCGCTGCGCCGGCACCTACGCAAGACGGAGATCATCGCGGGGCGGGTGACCGAGATCGACCATGCGCACAAGACGGTCACGGTCCGCCCGGCCGCAGGCCGGGAATACCCGCTCGCGTACGACATCATCGTCGTGACCGCCGGCGCGGTCACCCGCACCCTGAACATCCCCGGCGTCACCGAGCACGCGATCGGGATGAAACACGTCGAAGAGGCCGTCGCGATCCGCGACCGGCTGCTGACCGCCTTCGATCAGGCCGCGACGCTTCCGCCCGGCCCGCAGCGCCGGCGCCTGCTCACCGTGACGTTCGTCGGCGGCGGCTTCTCCGGGGTCGAGGGCTTCGGTGAGCTGCTGTCGCTGGCGACGGCCCTGATGCGGCGTTATCCCGAGCTGAGAGCGGACGAGCTGAGCTTGCACCTGGTGGAGGCTCGCGGCCGGATCCTGCCCGAGGTGAGCGACGGGCCCGGCGAATGGGTGGTGCGCTCGCTGACCGAGCGTGGCGCCCACGTGCACCTGAACGCGCAGTTGCTGTCCGCGCGCAACGGTCACGTCGTGCTGTCCACCGGCGAAGAGTTCGATTCCGAGCTGATCGTCTGGACGGTCGGCAACGCCGCGAACCCGATGGTGCACAACCACACCGACCTGCCCATAGACGGCCGCGGGATGCTGCTGGTCCGCGCCGACCTGCGAGTCGGCACGCAGGACGCGCCGGTGCCGGACGCGTGGGGCGCCGGCGACGACGCGGCCATCCCCGACCTCGCGGCGCAGCGGCCCGGCGTGGCGACGGTGCCCAACGCCCAGCATGCGGTGCGCCAGGGCAAGCTGCTGGCCGGCAACCTCATCGCCACGCTGCGCGGGCGCAAGCCGAAGCGGTACGTGCACCACAGTCTCGGCACGGTCGCCACGCTGGGTCTTGGCCGCGGCATCTTCCAGTTCCACCGCCTGGTCATCAAGGGCTTCCCGGCCTGGCTGATGCACCGCGGCTACCACGTGCTCGCGGTGCCGACCTGGGAGCGAAAGGTCCGGGTGCTCGCGGTCTGGGTGACCGCCGCCCTGTTCGGCCGCGACATCGTCTCGTTGACCTCGGTGCAGCACCCCCGGGAGGCGTTCCTAGCCGGCGTGCGCCTACCGGCACCCGCCGAAGCGGCGGGTGCTGCTGCGGCGGCGGATGTCATGGCGGGCGATGCCGCGCGTTTATGACGACGTCGTACGCCGGCTCGCCGCCGCCTGCAACACCGGCGACGTCACCGCGATCGAGGCGCATCTCGACCCGGACGCCGTCGCGGTCTGCGACAGCGGCGGCCGCGTGAGCGCACCGTTTCGTCCCGTGTACGGAGCAGCCGAGGTCGCGTCGCTGCTCGGTGCCCTGCTGCCCGGCGCCGACCTGAGCGTTGAGAGCGTCAACGGGCGCGCCGGCCTGGCTGTCCGCCGGGCCGGCACGGCCGTGGCGGTGATCGCAGTCAGCTGCTACCAGGACCGTGCCAGGACCCTGTGGGTTGTGCTGAATCCCGCCAAACTGCGCGGCTGGCACCGCCGCTGAGCCATGTACAGGCAGTACATGGCTGCAAGCGAGAAGAGGCGTCAGCGTTGAGCCATGAGGAAGGTA
>Ga0307516_10006573_pt1 | contig 13595 bp, 9 predicted proteins | sample 19_EM_MG_FD_203310 | JGI IMG/M metagenome (GOLD analysis project Ga0307516, IMG submission 203310) | Populus trichocarpa ectomycorrhiza microbial communities from riparian zone in the Pacific Northwest, United States - 19_EM | ecosystem: Host-associated > Plants > Roots > Unclassified | place... | reverse complement strand
TCTGTCCTTTTCAGTGAACCATTCCTTTCTTCAACACATATAATCCAGCACAAGCCCGGTTGAACCTATTGAAGAGAATGGAGTAAATTGCAATTTACGTTGTCCTAATCCTTATCCTCTCTTCTCATCAAATCCTTTCTAAACCCTGCAAGGAAATCAGAACTGGAAGTTGTGACCAAGCTCAAACAAGGACCTGTCCAAATCTACATTAAATCTGTACCGGAAAACAAAGTAGCTGAATTAAAAGTCCAGGCCAAACTTGCAGGAAGGATGGCTTAACAAATGCCACTGCAATATGTTAGGACCGTTTATCAGTGCCCGAAGGCTGAACACAGCATTTTTATCACAACATTTTTATTTTGATTCGGCAACTTGCCTACATTCACAGAGCAGCCAATATTATTAGATAGGAGAAAACCACAATTTACACTACTGGAGGAGGACAAACCTCTCTCTCACGCCCTCTTGTAAATTGTAATTGTCTAACCTCTTTCTCTATCACTCTCATTTTACAGCCTACACAAGCTGCCCATGGCAGCTCCTGCTGCTGCCACAAAGGCTGCAGCGCCTCTCTCTGCTGCCTTTAAAATAAAAAAAAATAAAAAAAAGAGAGAGAGAAAGACAACACAGTGCCCCCTTTAATATTTTTTAAGAGTTTCATAATAGTCCTTGATAATTTAAGGAGTTTTAATTTGCCCCTTTGTTTTATAGACATTTGTCCCAAAAACTTTCTCATTAAGAGTGATTTATTTAGAAAAATTGTACGAGATTATTAATTAAACAAATTATTTTCTATTCAATCTTAATATGATAATCGTGTTTAAATCTAATATTACATAATAAAGTAATAATACCTATCGAAATATAATCTTTACTCTTAAGTTTTTTATTTGAAATCAATTCTCTACTATAATTGAGTTTAATTATAGTATTTGATTTAAATTCAATTGATAAATAAATTGAATTCACATGTTTGAAAGAGATAAAATTCATTTCGTTTTCTATATTACCTTTATTACCTTCATTTTATTTTTTGAAAGGTCTTTAAGAAAAAGGTTAGATGAATTTTTTTTTAAAAAAAAGTTACTTTTCATAGTAAAATTCATCTATTTAGAATTATAAATCAGAAAAGTTCACCTCTAATTTATTTTTATAGTATTTTTAAAGATTGAATCTCATTTAAAATTCAATTCTTGACATTCAAACATGAAATTTTGTTAAAACCTCTCAGTTTAAATGCAATTAAGAAGACTCCAAACGTAAGATTTCATTAACTACAAATCCCAGCTCCACCCCATGTTGACATTAACGCCTAACCTTCCTGGTTCATATTTTTAATGGATTTTTATAAAGAAGCGCCTTACATGCCAAGTATGGGCTGCTATTAGACGGGTGAAAGAAAAGATAAATAATTAAGAGAAATGGCTAGTAATGCATCAAGCATTAACAATGAAGTGGGGCATATGTAATTTCCCCACTTTGATTTCATATTTAATGCAAACCCTTTTCCATTCCATTAAAACTCTCCAAAGGTTACAAGAAAAAAAAAGCCAATGAAGTCATAGTCGATGATGGTAGATTACAATTTCTAAGTATATTTCCTGTTTTAAGCTACTAGAGGTTCCTTCTTGGCTACTTGATTGATTGATGGAGATTGTCTGTCTGTTTTTATCTTCGTGTCGTTTATTTTAGCAACATGTTTTGTTTTTCTATTATTAGGGTCTCTAATCAGGGCGTCAAGAACATGGCTCCATTTTTACCTGCGTTTTGTCTTCATTGGCAGTGTTTCGAGAGTATTTGATTAATTAATGTACGTTATAGTTTTGCATAAATCCCACTAAAAACTTTCTTTAAATCTTAATTACAAAAAGATTATAATTTATAGTTCTTCTTAGAACTGCTGTGATTACGACCTTCAGTTATCAAGCATTCTCTGTTTGTGTAACCGTTTGATTAGTTTTAAAGCACTCTAGCATTGCTGCCAGAGATTCGTTTTCGTATCAGGAAATGATAATGCTATGTCTGCTGGCCTTTCTCCAAACCGATCATCACATCTCACTGCGCTGCTAATGGCAGAGGAGAGGTCTGTTTGGACAAGAAAGCAACCTGACGAATTCAGACATAATTTTAGATTCCATAGCTTTGTGCAAAGTTTGAATTCTGGAATCTAGAGAAACGGGCTTTCCTTGTGCTGCTTAAGTGGTGGAGAGAACCTGCTTAAGTGGTGGAGAGAGCATGTCATTCATGTCTCAAAGTTCTTCTGGCTAGAATCTACAGAAACAGGCTTTTCTTGTGATGCTATTGTTTGTTTTTGTATTTTAAAAATGTTTTTACAAAATTTGAATTTTTTTTATTTTTTTTATTTCAAATTAATATTTTTTAGTATTTTTAGATAATTTTGATGCGTTGATGTTAAAAATAATTTTTAAAAAATAAAAAAATATTATTTTAATACATTTCTGAGTAAAAAATACTTTAAAAAAATAATCACAACCACACTCCCAAACAAGCAGATAGACCATGCCATTCATGTTTAAAAGTTCTTCGGGCCCCTTCATTACATGAGATGCCTAAATATTTTCTATAAACTTGAAACTCAGCCTTGATTGTGTGTGAAGTCTTTGATCCATAGCTGACACCATGTTTTTAACATGTCTTCAAAGTTGTCTTCTATATTCTTACATTTTTTTTATCTTTTATATCCTGAAACAGTATTAGGACGATATTTTAATGAATAGTATACGAGTTAGGGTTAATTTGATGAATGAGAAGTGACCATTAACCTACCAAAATGAGATCATTCATGCTGGTGTGTATGTACAATCCAAGACATTACTGACAACTGAATAACTATCCCAGCTCCTATCTGAAAAAAAAGGTGAAAACAACTAAGCTCATTTGTTGTCAGCATTTATGTTGAATTCTAGAATGGACAAAACTCAGTATCTAGGAATGCCCAACACTTAAACTAAAATTTCAAATCTGGTATCATGGCCCAGCCTCTCATTTACTGCCATTTATTATTCTGTGATGCTCCCCAACCCTCTTAAATTTGAAAGCATTCTATTTATGAAACAGGCCATGCCACCAAGAGATCTCAGGTAGAGTTTAAAAAAGAAAAGAAAAAAGATCTGTAGAGGTTAGAGAAGTAGAGAGATGGAGGGGATAAGCCATAGAATGGTGAAAGTGAATGACATTGACATGCACATAGCTGAGAAAGGCCAAGGTCCTGTTGTGCTATTCCTCCATGGATTTCCAGAGCTTTGGTACTCCTGGCGCCATCAGATTCTTGCATTAAGTTCCCTGGGCTACCATGCTGTTGCACCAGATCTTAGGGGCTATGGTGACACTGAAGCTCCAGCATCAATCTCTAGCTATTCTTGTCTTCATATTGTTGGTGACCTTATTGCACTCATTGACTATCTTGGGGTGGAGCAAGTGTTTCTTGTTGCACATGACTGGGGTGCTCTTATTGGATGGTACTTGTGCTTGTTCAGGCCTGATAGAGTGAAGGCATATGTCTGCCTTAGTGTTCCATACAGGCCAAGAAATCCCAAGATGAAGCCAGTGGAGAGCATGAAACTTGTATTTGGAGAAGACTATTACATGTGCAGATTCCAGGTTTGTGTTTTCTTTAGCATATAAAGCATGCTATAGCCTTGAATGATCATATCTTTGGAGCATACTTCTAAATTTATTATGTTTATGGTATCTAACAGCTCCAAAGCAAGCTGAAGATTTTGGTAATGGCAAATTTTTGGATTCTAACATCTCGATTTTGGCAACTGTTTGTTTAAATCTGGTGTATGAAAGTTCAAAGTTCTCATACTATTGACATTTAAAAAGGATCAATGGTAAACTTTCAAAATATTCTCACCGACTGCACTTTCTGGAAAATCTCATGCATTGAATGAATTAAGAGGATTTCACTAGCGATTCTCATAAGTCCGATGGTTGATATTTCTCTGCAAGTCAATTCGGTAAGAATGCTACGTAATATTAGAGGATTAGTCAAGAAAAAACGTGTTGATTTTTGGTATGAACTGAAGCAAAAGGACTGGCTATTTAATGTGGTAGGAACCAGGAGTGATTGAAGCTGAGATTGCATGTGCTGGAACTGAAGAAGTGCTAAAGAAAATCTTGACTGATCGCAAACCAGGCCCCCCTTGCTTGCCGAAAGAAAATCCGTTCGGAATCTATCCAGAGGAATCAGTTACCATGCCATCTTGGCTCCCAGAAGCAGACCTTTCTTTCTATGCCACGAAATATAGCCAGAAAGGGTTCACTGGAGGGTTGAACTACTACAGAGCTCTAGATTTGTATGTTCTTTTCATTTCCTTAATGGAAAATGAACCAAATATAAGCCTCAATATCCTGCCCTAATAGTTACAATCTGATTATTGCAGGAACTGGGAGCTCACAGCATCGTGGACTGGGGCACCAGTGATAGTGCCCGTAAAGTTTGTGGTGGGAGATCTTGACATGGTCTATACTACTCCAGGGATGAAGGAATTTGTCAATAGTGGTGGATTCAAGCACTATGTGCCATTATTGGAGGAAGTTGTTGTGATGGAAGGAGTTGGTCATTTCATTAACCAAGAGAAGGCTGAGGAGATCAGCAATCACATTTATGACTACATTAGCAAATACTGATCTGTTTTATTACCTCTCAAGAATGTGTCCAGAACCATATTCTACAACCCTGGAAGCTTTGTAGTTTGGCTTTAATATGATAATTGGTTCCAAAGCAGTGGTTTATCAAACTAGACAAACCTTGCTCTTTTGCAACTTGTTTATTTGGATTCCACTGGTAGCTGTAATTGTAATATAATTTCAATATGTCAAGCATATAAACGCTGCATAAAATTAATATGATGCATAATTACTGTAATGATTGATTAGGTGTTGAAGTAATTGTTTAGAAATCTTTGTGCTTTCAATAATAAAAAGTCTTTAATCTTTGCTAAAATACTATGAATCCTTTATATTATCACTTAATTTAAAGCCTGTGTGATATATAGATTTTAAATATTTTTTCGAACAAACCAGACTTGCCATTTCATTTATATGCTGGTTTCAGTAATTAAATTGAAGATTTTCTTTCATCTGGTCTGGGAGTAGAAATCTGTGAAAGCTTTGATTTGAAGCCAACACTCGTCCATTACTGTCTTCTGCCACTTTTCAACACAAGATGAAGGAAAAATGAAGCCTGCATTCCTCATCCCTACTGATAGATGACTTCGAAATACCAAAGTTCAAACAAGCTAGCTTCAGCCATCTGTCCATCAACAAATCGATTCACATTATAGCAAAATGTTCAATCCACTCCGTCCCAATTTCTACAGGTTCTGGGACACAAGGTGCCATCAGCCATCAGATAGAGCTTAATAAGCACATCCGAGAAAACACGTCCATGGGCTCGAACAACAAACCTTTGCAACAAGATGCAGGTGAAACTCAAACACTTGTTACAGGCTGCAATGAGTAGCTCCATCAGAGGTTTTTGTTCAACTTTTAGCTGACAGATGTAGGAAAAAAATGTAACTTTGAGATTCAATAAGTTTCTACTTAAATATTTGAGGGAGAAAATCGAGATCTTCAATAATTCATTACGCATAACCAAGTATGATATCTGAGCATTAAACAATCCATGCGGATTAATCAATAACCCAAATGGAAATAAAATGAACAAGATCTTTAGAAACCTAAAGTTGAACAAAAATTGGAACACAGAGAGTCAAAATCAAAACAAACTGCCTCACAATTTATCACTACAATAAAATTAGACCCTGAAGCCCTTGCTGTTCCTCTTTCCTCTAGCTTTCTCAAACTTCCTTCCCTTTGCACGAACATATGGTTTGGTATGGCTGTGTGGCACACCAGGAGCTGGGCCAAAATGTTTGACAGCTTCACGAGCATTCTTTGGGCCTCTGAGGAGAACCTGAAAAAAAAAAGAATAAGCAAACATCCAAAACAAGAATAATATTCGGTAATTCATACAAGTTGCATGAATTCTGAAAACGGCTGCCATTTTCGATACCAAGAAGTTAGAGAAGATACAGCAAGTGGAACTATGCATATCGTGTTAAGAGAAAGATAAAACATTTTGAAATTTCTAAAAAGAAATAAGACATGCACCTAAATGAGATGGATAAAATGTGGGAATAACACCTATGCCTAAGGATTCTAGAGTCCCTAGATCTAGTAGAGTAATACATCTATGGTGATTAACAAAATCAAAGCAGAGAAAACGATAACATAACCAACAACTTGTGTGTGTTCTCTAGACCTCTTCTTTTTCATATATCATGATTGTATTACTGTATAAAATCAAGTACATCAATAAATAATCAATCAACAGAGAATGACAACGATTTTAATACTAATTTACCAAGATTCATGCATCAAGACAAATATGAGTCCTATTACAAAGCTCGGTCCCCTAGATGTTCTTGGAAATTTGCCATCATTTGCGCAAATCACTACAGGCCTGTAGGCTCATCACAAACATTTAATAGAATCCCATTAATATCATACAAGCAAAGAAACCCATACTGAAGGTATTATTATAACATTAAAAGCATACTTGGTATGAACCCAAAAACAGTAATAAATTTCAGATAGCATTCAAGAAAATCAGAACCATAGAATCAGCTAAACTAAGATCAATCCATCAACAAACATAATGAATAAGCTGAAGTTCTGCAACAGAAAAAAAAACCCAACAAACTAAAAGGAGTACATACTGTGTTCTGTCCCAATGGAGCTCTCAATGCAAGCTGATCGAATGTCAAGCATTCTCCTCCTGCCTTCTCAATCCTGGCCCTAGCTGTCTCTGTAAACCTCAAAGCAGTGACCTTCAATGTGGGCACCTCATAAACTCGAATATCATCAGTTACTGTCCCCACGACCACGGCAATCTTGCCCTCCTGTAGATGAAACAAACAGTTTAAGAAAAAAGCACCACAAAAACAACCACCATATAAAACCACACGATCGAGATCCAAACTTTACAAGCAAAAATTATAATCTAACCTTTCCCTTTGTGTACGTAATAAGCCTTGAAAGAGAGAGTGGGGCCTTGTTAATCTTGCTCATAAAAAGCCTCTTCAGTATCACAGCATTGAACTTGCTCTGAGTTCTCCTCACAAGAAACCGGTACAACTAATAAAAAAACCAGTCTCAAATCAATCAAGAACACAGCACATTATACATAACAATACACTTAAAGAATATAACTTAAAAAAAAAATGCGTGGTCAGAAAAATAAAAGGGGGTCTCAAAGCCTAAGCATAACCAATACGACCAAAAAAACAATAAAGACTCAAAAATTTATAGCAAAACAAACATGGATTTTTTATGTCTATCCGTAACAAAAACAACTATATACACAAAAGATCCAAACATTATAGAAAAATAAACATGGGTTTCTCAAAACTAACCTTAACAAGAAGCTTAAGATAGATATCATCCGACTTCGGTGCTGTACGTTTGGTTTTCTTGGACTTACCTCCTGCTTTCAAATCTATCCCCTGAGAAATGAAAAAAGATATCAGTAACTGAAACATAGGCATGTAAATACGTGTAGATAAGCATATTCGTAAGGAGAAAGAAGTAAGGGGGAAGAGAGGCACCATTGTTGAAGCTTCGACGCTACCCGCCGCTGCTGCTAGTGGTGCTGCTGATGGGAGTTGGAGAGGAGAACAAAAAATGAAGCTAGGGTTTTTAATGAGCTATATAGTTAGGTTTATGTGTGTGGGTGAGGTCTATTGTTTTTTATGCAGATGCATCACAAACCGTACACGTGGTACACAAAGTTTGTGATCTTAACAGGGTTTTGATTTAACTGGGCCCAACCCAAGTTGACAAATAATGCTAATTTTATTATAATGTTTACAAAAATTAAAATTCTCTAATAGAAGAAAAATCACATGTATAATGTAATGTTGGGAATTTTTTTAATTTTTTTTTTGTATTGGGTTTTTTTATATAGAAAATATTGTATATAGATAAGTTGATAGCATATTCGTTAAGAAATATTTTTACATCAACATCAACATATATATACGAAGAAATATTTACTGTAATTATATTGAGATCAAAACTTAAAATACTTATACCAACTGAATATAAATATATGATATTGACAAGGGCGGAGCCAAGAATTTTTACTATCCTAGGCTACTAAATAAATATATAAATGTTTTTTCAATATCTATTATTAACTCATGTACATGAATTTATGAAGTTAACAATAAAGTCTTAATTCAAATATACTATCTAAAATATTAAAAAATAAATTTAAAAGTATAAAATTGAAGTGAAAGTAAAAATAAATTCACTATCAAAGTTACATCCTTTGATATTTTGTGGAATAAAATTCATCTATAATCGAATCTGAATTGATATTGTAATAACTTCTCAACCGGGATAAAATAACAATCTAATGTTAATTGGAAAACAAAGTAATTAAATATTTTTTCTCTCTCAATTCCTCCTTCCTTCACGTGATTCTTTCTTAGATTAGTGTTTTATAAGTTGGACTTTGTAAGTTTACGAGGTTATTCTCCCACCTTTCTTTTTTTTTCCTTGGATTTTTTTCTTATGTTTTTCCCTTACTTTTCTCTCTTTCTCTCTCGCTTTCTCTTTTCTTTCCTTTTCTATTCTACTTCTGCCCAGTTGGCAGCATATAAAAGGAAGGAAGAGCTTCTTTGTTTTATTTTTTAATGGCAAATAACACTCTTAATGAGTCTTTTTGCTTCTATTTGACGAGTTTTTTTTTTTGTTAGCACTACCAAGCTCCCTTCATTCTAAAATTTTAATCATATTTTATTCAATATATTTGAAGGTTCCTCGTAAAATTTCAACTCAATATGATTGTCAGAGTGAAAATTACGCCCAATAACGTAAAATTTGTCAAATTGTGATTTTTTGTCAAATTTTTGAATTTCTTAAAAACTTCTAAAATTTTAACCCAAGCTAAAGCATCATATTAGAAGGCTCCACGCAAAATTTCAGTATTTTCTAATAACCCGATCAAAAATTATGAATTTATACAATAAATAGTACCGTATAATAAATAAAAGAAGGAAAACAAAAAATAATCTAGCATGAGGGGGATACGATTTTCGACTTTGACTCTCTTAACTAAAAAAAAATAGCTGATTTGATGAAGAAAATATATCTTTTAACTAATTTAATTATATATAAACTTATTTAATATTAATACAAAAAAATATTGATAAAATCTTGACTTGGGCTATAACTCACCAAAGCCTTCAACATACCTCCACCCCTAGATATTGGAATTCAAAATTTATATATAGTAATTATTTAATTTGTTTGTGTAAAAATAAAATTTTATTGTCTTGAGATATAAAATTTTGGGTAGGTAATAAATATATGGTAATGCCAAATTAATCATTGTTATTAATATATTGCAAGTCCTCAATAAAACACGTAAATTTAAACAATTCTTTAAGTGTATTAAATAAAAAAAAATATTAAAAAATAAATAAAAAGGTAGAGTTTCAACTATATATTTACCTTGATGTGTATTTCCACTCTATAAATTGTTCATCCCACACCATATTTTTTTTTTTAAAAAAATCATTAATAGACTACCTTATTCTTTGTCTTTGGTATAATTATGGAATATATTATTTTGACAGAACCAAAATTTATTTTTGTAATCTTTAAATTCAAATAAAAATTATAAGGAATACCATGTGCTAACCATCACCTCTTCCACGTATTCCTCCTGTGTCGAAGAGCACAAGTGATGTTGAAGCTATGGTTCGTAAATATTACAGCCTTGGCTTTCCAGGGTGCGCTGGCCACTCCCCGAGCTCGAAATCACTTCCCTTACCGTCACCAACTTCAACATGTCTCCATTATATCACACATAGTTACAAGACTTAGCCTGGCTTGATGAATCAATCTGTAATTCTGACTTACTCTGACTTGCTGGCTTGAAGCAAATTCACTGATTTCTTGCAAGTCGAAAATGTCATCATCTCGAGTGCTGATCTTCCCGTTCAAACAAAATTATGACAAGCATGTCACTTCAAGGTTGTAAATGGATTTCTCTACTGATCAGGAATCGTTTCTTTTTTTCTATCAACAGAACTTGATACATGATCGAATCAGAGTATTGGTCGCATGATCATTCATTCATTGTCTCCTGCTACTGTTGCTAAGCAGGAGGGTGAAGTCAATGTTTCAGCACGAGACTGTTTAAGGAAACCTTACTCTTTTACTTTTTTCCCATTCTATTAACAGAACCTTTAGATTAGAGACCTCAAAAATGTCTAATTTTCGATTCGAACAAGAAATTTAGGTAATGAAATATCTCACTCCTCATTTGGCCTTATTTCAATGGCATCCATCTGATTGGTTTAACATGCAAACTAATCACACAGGAGAAAGTCAGATATAGCCACCAATGTTCTCAAGATATCTGCGAAAAGTAATATCCATGATCGACTCATTAAACGGTAGATCTACATGGTAAAATCAATTTCTGTTGTGTACAGGGAAAAAAGGTGACAACGAGCAGAGAACACTTCACACAAACTACTTTAGCAACATCAGGAGACAGGACATCTGCGTAGCCACGTCGAGGCAAATAATATATGCTCTTTCTGTCTTGTATAAACGACAATACTGCAGTTTTTCTGGGGGAAAACCTCAATCCAAACGCTCCATCTGCATAATGCAACTAGTAAAAATGATTACAATTGTTACCATTATCAGCTACATCATGCTAATTTTGAAAATCACAAGATAATATCACTCCATTTGAAAAGGTGATGCTACCTATATATCATAAACTGCACAGGGTACAGTTATTTGTTCATAACATTTAATTACAAGCCCAACAAGTGATGCAGGAATCTAAGTTTTGTTCCATGACATTACTTTTTTGTAGCTTACACATCAAGTTCAAAAGGATGAAATGCTCCCAGCAATATTGACCATCTTAATGGCACTTCTTAAAAAAAAAATCCTACTATTTATTAACATAAAACCAAATCAACAAGGCACATGGCTGAACAAGAAGTTAAAGATTTTTTGATGACCTACCTTCCAAAGACCATCATTGAGATAATGCATGTTGTCCACACCAATTCCCTTGTTGATTGTCTTTCTGTATATCAAAGAAATGCTTCTGGTTATAACATAAACCAATCGCAAAGGCAACAGACAATAGAATCAGTGCTGATTTACCAATCTCTTGTGCACGTGTTTTATTTTATTGACAATGGAAGCTATAAAATTATGCTATGGTAGTATGGTGCGAATTGCTACATCAGTCTACTAGAGCTGGGAAAAATGCTCTGCCACCATCTGAGCCCCTCTCCCATTTCACCGCCCACAAAATTGAAATACCAAGTTTCAATGAGTTAGAGAATAACTCACATGTCTTTTGCTGACATTTTTGTAAAGCCAATAGCAAGAGCATGTTGCTTTCCTTCAGCCATTATAGCCTGGAAGCATTCAGTTTGACACATTAGGAATGTATAAAAACATTTTAATAAAGGAAAAGCACAGAATAAACAAAACTCCTATGCAGCGTATCAGAACAAAAAAGGAAACCATAAATGCCATGATGTATGAAAAGAATTGATCAGGAATAGACATTCTAAGTACAATACAATTCAATCCATACCACAGGAGTTTCTGCATCTACTTCATCATCTAATGCACCGCCGGGAGATGTGAGTCCAGGACACATTATGTTAGCACCAGAAAGGACGAATTTTATGGCACCTCTGTCAACTTGCAATTTTTTCATTATGTTTGGATCTGTGGAACCAGTAACACATCCAAACTAAGTAAATCGAGATTTCAACTTCCAAACAAACAAGAAGCAAGAAGCATTTGACAGGTCTTCCCATTAGAAAAATTAGATGAAATACAATTGAGAAGTAAGCATCATAAAACCTATATCCAAAAGCCCAATTTTTATTTTCCTACAGACAATCCAAAGATCCTCTACCACAAGCAAAGCGAAAAATAGATAAAACTCCCATTCTGATTCGAAACAACACAACTACTTGTATCCCATAAACATTTAAAACTGATGCATGAATAAAACTATCCAGTTCTTCCCAAATAAATCTCACAATAAAACCGGTGGTTGTTAAGAGCAGAACTGAACCAAATTTATGTTTACTGATACATTCAAATCAGCAATGGCAAAGGAAATCAAAACATATCAAGAAAGCACACATGCACCATTATCCATATTCAAAAACAACACCACCTTGTGTTTTAAATAATCGCATTTTTCATCCGATACATTACAACAAACAGCCTATAAAATATTCTACAACTGCATGCAACACTTTCTCCTCATCATTTCCACATAACTATAACATTGACTACATTAATCAATCAATTCCAAACCTAAAAACAAAAGGCACACGCTAACAACACCATTACAATGCCATGTCAGACAAAGAAACAAACACATTTACTTACATTGATGAAGAAGTCGTAGAGTAGGCATGTAAGGTCCATCCCTTATATTAAAAAACAATGGCACGTTATTCACCACCACCAGATTCAAATGATTCTGACTGCATCCCAATCACAATAAAAATTAAAAACAACAAAAACCCATCAATCATTTCACAAAATTTAACAATAATATTACCATTTAACAACAATTAAAGGGGATTTCTTTGGCAGCAAATCATCCAATACTGGTTCAAGTCCTGGGTACTGCCAAAAAAAAATCAAACTTTTATGAAAAATCTAAAGAAAACCGAAAAATTAAAAAAAAAAAGGTTTTCTTCTTGTTTAATTTAGAACCTCATCAGCAATGCTTTGTCGAATTTTGCGTTGAACTGATGCTTTCACTTGGTTTTGTGACGATACTTCATCACTTGAAAACCTAACAAAAAATAAGAAAAAAATCAAAATAAAATCCAGGAAATGAAAAAACATGAGTGAGAGATACAAAGAAATGAAAGCTTACTTTTTGAACATTTTTTAAGAGAATAAAGAGTAAGAGATTGATTAAATTTAGCGTTTTTATAGGGTTTGGATCGATCTAATCTAATAATAATGATTTTTCTTTTTCGGTTTTGTATTTGTTTCTTTTAGCGGTTAATTAAATTAAAATTTAGTGAAGGTGCAGCTAACTCCATGGCGCATGTTAGACTAGCGTGCTTGTTAAGCGAGTGACTGTGCGCGGGATCGGGGTGTGGGCTGAGTATGGATTGAGCTTGATAGGTTTGAGCATTGATGGGCCATATAAGAACGGTTACTAGGTTTTCACCGTAATCATTTTTAATATAGTTATTAAATCCGGTCTAAACCGGCAAGATAATTAGAGAAACCTGCTATTTCAATTTCCAAGTATGATTCAAGCTGAGTTTTAAATTAAATAAAAAAATATTGATTTTATCGAGTTTTTAATAATTCAACTCATTTAACCAAATCTATCTGAGTGAACATCAAGATAAGTATTTTTTTTAAAAAAAACAATGTTGTTATAATAAAAATAATTAATTTAAATTGACTTAATAATAATAAAAAATTCTAGTGTATTGTTCTCGTGTCACAGGAGAAAATTATGCAATATG
>Ga0307516_10006572_pt1 | contig 13599 bp, 17 predicted proteins | sample 19_EM_MG_FD_203310 | JGI IMG/M metagenome (GOLD analysis project Ga0307516, IMG submission 203310) | Populus trichocarpa ectomycorrhiza microbial communities from riparian zone in the Pacific Northwest, United States - 19_EM | ecosystem: Host-associated > Plants > Roots > Unclassified | place... | reverse complement strand
GAGGAGCCAGGCAACCCGTCTTGATTTTCCTCAGCTTTCCTCCACCGTGGTTCTCTTGCGCTGTGCGTCGCCAACCCTCAAGGTTCGCCGGTGGTAAGTCCGGGAACGGAGACCCAAGCCTAACCGAGGCCGACCCGGAACACTGAGAGGAAGGACTGTTCCAGTTGATTCGAGACGAACGCGGGTGCTGATTCCCGTAGTTGTCGTGGTAGGCTGTTCTAAAAGCCCGTAGATGTTGATAATTCCGGGGTTAAACAGCGAACGTATGTCAAGGGGCAAATCCCTCAAACAGAAGGGTCATTCACCGTTCAACGCGGCAACCACACCCCGCGACGTCGCTCGGTGCATATTCACCCGTCTGTGGGCTTTGGGTTACTTCCAACAGCAGTTCGAAGGTAAGTGCATACAGCCCCTCCCATTGAAAAAACACACAGCCCGTCCTCCGGTATGTTGAGGGCCACCTCTTACCAACACCAATATTGGCGAACAAACGGAATACTAAAGTGGGATTTCGTCATGAGTTCAGACACGGTGCGGGGCCTGGCAGTGAAAGTACAAGTGACGAAGTGGTACACGGATACGCTGATACCATGGGAGGTGTTGAGAATCAGTATGTGAAAAAAACGCGTTGTTATCCTACGAGGAAGAAGTCAATCAAATATCCGAGGGGGGTGAGGTGGAGTGGCCGTTATACTGCGACAATCGTTCCCACCGGGTACTTATTCGAAGGGGTCCGTGGAGGCCATACTCAAGCGGCATGCGAAACGGCTAGGAGACGACGAGAAGAGCGTCGGGATAGATCAGATGGGTGATATCGAAGCAGAGGTACGAACAATGTAGGGAGTGGGGATTCCGAGGGTTCCGGCAAGACTAAGGGCATGGGAGGGGAAGCGCACGCATGAACGTCGTGTGGGATCCTGTGTGTATCCGGGGGGTAGATGTCAACATACAAATGGTTGCGATCGCCGGACGAGACGCACGTCTAATAGCCTCCGCCTTCGCGTCCACATCCAATAATCCCTTTCTGAGCTTTTCGTATAAATACTCCATTCTACATAGATGCCTTTCATCAAGCGCCGGGTTGTGTTGTTTGAGGTACCCCACCCCACGACCCAGCCTCTTGAGAATGTGGTCCAGCTGTTGGACAAGATCCGCCAGGTGGTGTTCCATCCCGATTCCACCAAAGTCCTCCTGGATCGAGGTCTCTCATAGAACCTGGTCCGGATATCCTCGTGGGTTGACAGCAAGTCCTGCCCAGGCTGAATGGACGTGGTTGAGCGCTGAGCGGTGTCTCGAAGATGCGAGTCTGTACTCACCTGTCCATCGGTTGCGTGCCCCGTTCCCTGCTCCCATTCTCTGACCCCTCTACGGGATCCTGGCTACGGTCTGGCATTAAAGAGGTCCGACATCGGCTGACACATACAGCCTATCCCAGTCGAGGGCTCCGGGAGGCACTTGGATTCCGACGTTTTCAGGACCTGAAGCCCTAGCGGTCGGCAAGGCGAACGATCCAGCGCAGCGGTGCGACGTACCGGCCTCTTCCATTCTTTCTTGAACTTGTGGATGGCTCTTCTGCAACTGGATACGCTGGGTCATCGCCTTCACCCGACTCTCAGAGGCTACAGGGCGGATCAGAGAAAATAAAGTCGTCAAGTCGTCAAGCGACCGAAGGTCTCACCTCCATCGTGATGTTCGGGGTATCAACTTGATTCGCTGAAACGGAGATGAGACAGAGGAAATGGGTCGAGGACAACAATAGGCCCGGGTTCACGATCGCGAGCGTCCACCTCAGGTTTCCCGTGTTCCGAGCGGTTCCTCCCACGCCCCCTTTCCACGGACGCGCTCTGCCAAACCTCAACACCCCCCTATCGGTCGAAGGCAAGATGTCGCGCTCACTCCCTCCAGAGGTCCTGGATCTCATCGTCGGTCATCTACGTGACGAGCCACCGACGCTCAAAACGTGTTGCCTCGTCTCCAAATCGTGGATTCCTCGAACGCGGAAACACCTTTTTGCTCACGTCGAATTTTGCGTCTGGAATCACCTCACCAAATCGTGGGTGAAAACATTTCCGGATCCTGCAAACACTCCCGCTCACCACACGCGGACTCTATCCGTTCTCTATCCCACACACTATCCACGCCTCATCAAAGCCGCACGTACGGGTATCTTTTCCTCCTTTTCCAGTGTTGTGCACTTGAGCCTTAGTGTCGGCTGGTGGCACGACGAAACTTTCTCCCACGTCCCATTGCACGGATTATCCCCTGTTCTCAGGTCGCTCCACTTGAGCTTCGTCGTTATCCCACATTCGGAGATTTTGACCCTTATTTGTTCTTTCCCCCTTCTCGAGGATCTGGCGTTGGACTCCGTTCGCCCCGAGCAGAGGGATGGACAGTGGACCACACCTTCGACCTCGCCCAGGCTCACCGGGTCCCTCGAGCTGTGTATAGGAATGGGAGGGATGCAGTCCATCACAAATCCGTTGGTAGACCTCCCGAATGGTCTCCACTTCACGAAGATCGTAGTGGTGTGGTTCTACAAACAAGATGTCACCTCGACGATGTATTTGTTATTGAGTTGCTCGGATACTGTCCAATCCCTCGAAGTCACAAGTCGTCTCTCAGGTATGTTTCATTCGGTCTCTGTATATGAATGATAATTTACCGCTACGCGCAGATGCGTCTGAGATGGCTGAGTTTGATCTCTCAGAAGCAACTAAACTCCGAGACGTGGTATTTCGGTGCACAAAACAGAGGGTCAAATGGATCAGCAAGGCGCTCCACACCATCAGGTCCAGAAGCCTCCAACGTATATCGTTGGAGTTACCTCGTCGCGATCAGGCCCCCACCGGAGACGCGATTTGGGAAGCGGTCCATCAGGAGTGGGTGGACCTCGACCACTTACTGGTACAATTCTGGACTTCGCGCTCGCTTCGTCCAACAGTGATGTACGAACCGGGAGAGTTGGAGGAGGAGATGAGGGTTTACGTGGCAACGTTGTTGCCAGAGCTGACGAGGAGAGGGGCTATTGACCTGGTACGGTACCCACCATGGAGCAAGGTTGAATGTACCGAGTTGTAGCAATGCTTTCTTCGAGGATACTTTATGTGTTACTATACGTTCAGACAGTTGTTCCGAGTGCTCAGCGCTCAGCGGAACCGATTGGTCTTCAATATTCAACGTTGACAGAATGATAGTGAAATAACCAGCAGGGCGTCGAGCCCGCCAAATGTACAACCACATGCAGCCTAATAATCCAGAAAGTATACAACGGATGAGAGAAGTCGTCGAACCACCAACCGAGGCTCGATCTGCCGTGATCTTAGACGTCACCCCACCTCTTCGCTGGGAAGGGCATCCCATTCAGGTGATTCGACATCCAGCTTATAATCTACGCGCGGGAAGAACTCCCTGAGGGCGAACACCTCCCCCTTCGGTAACATTTCCCCCAGGCTGATGATCGTGAGAGACGGGCGCTTTGTGTATTGCTCAGCTCGTGCTAATGCCATCTCTTCCAGCTCGGAGGCATTGAACCGGTTGAGTTCGTTGATATAAAGGATGAGCTCCACCAGGTTGGGACATGCGACGGTGCCCAGGCGGTTCTTTTCAGGGTTCAAAGCACGGATGAAGGATAGGTTGTTGCATTCGGTGAGTGTAAGGACGCGGAGGTCGTTCATGGGGAGAAGAACTTGGAAAATGGGTGATTTGTCGACCGTTTGCCTTGGTGAACAGGTGTACTTTGTGATCGCTAGCCTTTGTATGTTGGACAGGTTAAACACCCCGAGGAACTTGAAGATCTGTCGCTGTACAGCGTGCGAAGAATCGCGTTCGTCCGGCCAGGTGCTGTATATGTAGAGCTGTCCACTTGGCCCGTCAAGTCGCACGCACTTTGCCCTTGGAACGAGGTACAGGTTGATCAAGGTGATGCGTGAAAGGTTCGTGAGATTGTGGGTGTTTTCGGGGAGGCAGTCAAGAATTGGGGAACTTTTCCCATAGAAGGGAAAGTCGAGGGTTACCAATGCTCCGATCGGGATAACGAGGTGTTTCACAAGGGTGGAATGTGTAGAAGACGAGGAGAGAATGAGCCTCTCCAGGTGTGGGATGAATACCACCCTTCTGGGAGGAGCGTTCAACACGGCTGGGACCGAACAGAGTTCAACGTTGCTGAGGAGGGGGGCGCTCTCGAGGAAATCAAGGAGTTGGGTCATGAAGGGCAGCCCCGCGGTCCCCGGGACGCAGGAGAGTTTGAAGGTGGTGAGGTTGACGAGGTTCCTCCATGGGAGGCTTGTCGTAAACCCGGCTAGGCTCAACTCGTGCAACGACGAGAGGTCTCCGTTGAAGAGTGTGTCGGGGAAGGCAGGGGCGCGATCGCGGTTGGAGGTGAGATGTATTTTCAGTTTTTTCAGGAGTGGGGTCGGGTGAGAGAATCGCATGACGAGATCGGGGAGAACAGCCGCACCGGGCCCGTGGACGGTCAGGGAACCAAGTCGGAAGAGGTGCCGAACAACCCGATGGAGTGCGTCGATTTTGTAGGATTGGCCGTTTGTTGCATTGAGACGGATGTCCAAGGGGAAGAGTTTTGAGCGTGCAATGTAGGCGAGGGTTTTGTGTTTATCCAAGCAGTCCAAGCGAGCCCACAGAGAGGAACGTGATATGAAAATATCCCGCCAGCGGCGACATACGTGCGTCAGTGCGATTAACCCCGCGTATCCGTCGTTCATGTGGTCCGGGATGAGCGAGATAACTTCCGATGGGATCGCGTAGATGGGAGCGAATAAACTATTCTTGACGGACCGGAGCAGCCTGAGGGTCTCCAATGCGTCCTGCTCGAGAGCGTCGACCTGAGTTTTGACGCAATGAGGCGCATAAGTACCATGGGTGTGTCCGCTTTGCTGCTTTCCATCGTCGCCTCACCTCTGGCCGGATCAGGGCCGTCCTGAGCAAGTTGAGTTATTACGCAGGCTACTTGATGATTGATGCGATTCCAGGCGCACCTTCCACCGAGTGTAATGTCCTGCAACCTTCTCTTGGTGGCATATAAGAGTTGGGAGAGGGGAAGGTTCTGACCAGGGTAGGGCCCCCCGTTATCGGGGGAAGCTGAAGGCATGCTGAAGCCTACTGGCGTTTGTCAGTCGATCATTCTTTCCCTCCGCCTCTGTCGTGTCCCCTGACCACGCTCATTCACCTCCCACCCTGGTGACTTCTATAGTTCCGCCCTGCTGACACCAAGCGTCGGAGGAGTTCTGTTCCCGTCTAGCAAACGCGATCGAGGAAAGGTTTATTCATAATCCACCACTGGAATACAAGGATATATTCGCACTCCCCCTCGGGATACCGTCTGCCACTCATAGCTGTCCACGGCCTCAAGGACGCTACCTGGTTTTTAGCGACGGCCATGGCGATAGCGACATCGAGAACTATGCCCACTCCAACCGCTATCGACCCGAAACTGTCTGCTGGATCTCGTTCGTCAGTTGGACGACCTCAACCGCAGAATGCTGATGAGGGTTTTTGAGGGCACCGGAAGTGGGTAGATGTTAAACGTGAGGCTCCATACCCCACCATATGCGTTGTTCTGTGCTGAGCCAGCCCATATACAGCATCCATCGAGAGCTCTTGTTCCTGGTTCTTCCTTCGCATTGGTCTTCTCTGTTGAAATCCGACGTTTGTGTCGTGCGTCCCGAAAGCACCTTTTCGCCCAGGTCAACTTCCGCAAGGTGGAGAACATCCAATCGTGGAAGGAGACGTTCCCAGACCCTCTCAACTCTCCTGGGTATTATACTCACGTCCTCCGTTGCTCTCAATCGGTTGTAGATGCGGAAGCGAGTGACTGGATCACAGGTTTCTCTCGCGTCGTTCACTTGGGCGTGACCGGCTACGGGCTTACCGCCGAATCAACACTCTCATTCGTCCCATTCCACGGATTCTCTCTTCGTGCGGGTTTTGCCCCCCTTCCCGCCTCACAAATTTTCAACCTCATCCTTTCGTTCCCTCTTCTCGAGGACCTGTTCGTAGTCACCTACCTCGGGACCAACGATGGCGGTGGCTCCGACGGACTGTCGACGGCTGTCCAGCCCTCGAACCCACCCAGGTTTACCGGATCTCTCGATCTCTCCATAAGGGGAGGGATGGAACCCATTAGCCGCCGGTTGTTGTCTTCACCAGGTGGTATCCACTTCCAGAGGCTCAATTTGAAGTTATTTCATGAGCGAGACCTCTTTTCGACAATGGTATTGCTGGAGGAGTGTTCCCACACCCTTAAATCTCTCGGTATCGCATATAAACTCACATGTATGTCCGTTCTGCACCTGCATCCCCACAAGTAACTCACTTCTGTCCGTAGCCGAGCCAGGGACAGCTTCGATCGACCCCTCGAAAGCGAAGAAACTTGAAGATGTGGCACTTCTGTCTAGAACCTCGACCCCCCAATGGGTCATCACGACACTCCGAACCATCACAACCGATCACCGAAATCTCCGGCGGGTCTCCGTCCGCGCACCCTGCCTGTCATGCGGTCCCGCTACCATCGTCAACCGCGCAAATCCTGTCCACATTGGCCACGCGATCGGAGAGATAGGCCGTAGGCAGTGGTCAGAGTTTGACCACCTTCTCGCTCAAAGTCACGCTCGATTCGTCTGGAGGTCCTCTCTACAAGTACCCAGATGGGACGGATTGTTGTTGCGTGAATAGCTTGTTGCCGGAGGTAACGAGGAGAGGAATAGTTGACCCCGTCATATATGGAGACGATAGCTGATGAACCTGGGGCGTAGTGCGGGGATTCCTGACGGAGAGTTGTATGAGAAGGCGAAGAGGAGAGATGGACTGATGGGCTTTGCCATCGCGATGCCGTGGGTGGGTCAAGGAGGTTACGACAGCACGTGGATGTTGTCGAGCAATTTGCACCAGACCCGCCACACCAGAACATTCCTCCACGCGTATGCTTACCGGGTGCGCATAGTCTAGTCTTGTGGGTCCGTTTCGTTCTACCTCGTGTACTTTGGTATAGTAATCACGAATCCACGCCACAACGTCTACTGTATGTTTCGATTTACGCCCGCGGTTGACCTGACGACCTCGTCCTCTCCCGCTATCTTCCTGTCTTTCGACTCCCGGAAGAAGGGCCAGGTTGGGCATTATGTGACCATGTTGGACCCACTCGCGGGCGGAGTGATGTGAAACCACGGTAGGGATGCGATAACGCGTGCGAGGGGTGAAGGCGGTAGAAATGTGGGTCCATACAATGGACGCAAAAAAAGGCAACAAAGGTGGAAAGGAGACAACTGGTTGGACTGCAAAACTGGAGGTAGAGGATCACAGGACTTCCATCCAATCGGTAGATAAGCCATGCGGTGACAGGAGTCCTGCGGAGGGGGGTCGAAGGGCAGAACAAGGAGGGAAAACAAAAAGCCGGTGGGCTCCAATTCAAGAAGAGGACTCTCCCAAGAACCCAATCCGTTGTTCGCCGGTTCACCACTCGTGGCACCCACTCACGCCCACTCACACTACACCACACCGCAGCCCATACGGACGCGGTTACCTTTACTAGGGTTGCTGGACAGGCGCAAGCAATAAACAAATAGGGCAACTCAGGAAAATGAAGCGCACGGTGCGCCTCCCTTTCCCATCCCGCTCGTTCAGTCCTGAAGCGCTGAGCACTCAGAGCAATCGTCCGAACATATACGCATGAATTAATACAGAAGGTATCCTCGAAGAAATCGCGGCTACGACTCGTTACAATGAACACCGCGCTGCTCCCATTCAATATGAGCACTGTACCAAGTCGATAATCTCTCTCCTCGTCAGCTCTGGCAACAACCTTGCCACGTAATCCCTCATCTCTTCCCCCCACTTTCCTGGTTCGTACATCACTTTTGGACGAAGCGAGCGCGAGGCCGAGAATTCGACCAGTAAGTGGTCGAGCTCCGCCCATTCCTGATGAACCGTTTCCCAAACCGCGGCTCCAATAGCAATATCATGGTGGTGAGGTAACTCTAACGAGATACGTTGGAGGTTTCTGGACCTGGCGGTGTGGAGTGCCTTGCTGATCCACTTGACGTTCGGCCCCGTGAACCGAAATAGTACGTCTCGAAGTTGAGTTGCTTCAGAGAGATCAAGCCCGGTCATCCCAAACACGTCTAGGCGTAGCAGTAAATTATCATTTTTATACAGAGACCAAAGGAAACGTACCAGAGAAGCAACTTATAACTTCGAGGGATTGGACAGTGTCTGAGCACCTCGACACCAAATTCGTTGTCGAGGTGACATCTTCTTTGGTGAGCCATGCCACCGCGATCGTCGTGAAGTGGAGACCATTCGGAAGGTCTAACAATCGGCGGGTGATGCGCTGGATCCCTTCCATCACTCCACGCAGATCGAGGGTCCCGGTAAGTCTGGGTGAGGTCAAAGGAGTGGTCCATCGTCCATCCCTCTGCACACGGCCAAGGGAGCGGAACTCCAGATCCTCGAGAAGGGGAAGGGAACAAATGAAGCCAAAAATCTCTGAATCTGGGAGAGCGGTAATTAGGCAGAGGGACCTGAGAACGGGGGATAATCCCTGCAATGGGACGAGGGTGACACATTCATTGCTCCACCTGCCGGCGTTCATGTCCAAGTGCACAACACCGCAGAAGGAGGAAATCGTGTCCGCATGTGCGGCTTTGATGAGACGGGGATGGTAAATGGATAGAGTCCGTGTGTGGTGAGCGGGAGAGTTCGTGGGATCCGGAAATGCTTTCGTCCACGATTCGAGGCGAGGACCGAAGACGCGAAATTCGACGTGGACAAAAAGGTGTTTCCGCGTTCGATGAATCCATGATTTGGAGGTGAGGCAACACGTTTTGAGCGACGCTGGGTCGCCACGCAGGTGGTCAACGATGAAGTCCAGGATTTCTGGAGGGAGGGAGCGCGGCATCTTGCTTTCTGCCGGAGCGCGATGGGGGATGCCGAAGGTGACCGCTGCTCCCGGGTTCCAGAATCCGTTTGGTATAGCCTGTCTGTGGGAAGAGCTGGTGTGGGAGGAAGCGGTACGGGGAAACCGGAGGTAAGTAATATCGGCGCCTAGTACATCCGGACACCCGTGAACCCCGTTGTCGTCCTCACTCGGCGTTCACCCATTTCCTTTGTCTTCTCTTCGTTTCAGCGAATTTAACTGATACCCCAAACATACTGGCCAGTCAGGAGGAGATCAGGGTAGGGAGGTAAGATCTTGAGACCTTCAGTCGCTTTGCAACTTCACTCTTTCTGGTCCGTCCCTGTAGGAGGTTGTGGAGGTACCTCGGGTGGGTTTCCCACAGTTGCTCATCCTCGCGGGTCACCGGTCACTTTCTGTAAGTTGCTGGCACATGCACTAACATTGGGTGATGTCGAGTGGCAGTTACAACAAACAGTAGAACGGGCGTCGATTCGGTGACACGTTCAAATTCGCGCACCTGATTAGTATTCGAACTAACGGGGACTACATCACGGAGGAAGAGACTGTCGTTCACGTCTACGGCTAGTCCCGACCAGTTCCATCCGAACGATAGGTGTATGACAACTTTGTGATAGATGGGCACCCCGTCCCCGCCGATCCAAGAACGCTAAATACTTAGAAGTGGAGAATAGCCTAGGATTCAAGTCCCGAGGGGTCTGCAGAGGTAGGCAGGAGGTACAGAACGGCACGGTGGCACGCAATATGATCTCCAACCCGTTGTTCCAGCAATTACTGCAAACTACCATATTTACTGAATTGAGAAATCTCGACAACGACAAGAATACCGAGTAGCATCCGGTCACTGATTCGCCGCAGGCATGTGCGACGGAGAAATTTACAACATGTAGCGATAATCTGGGTTCGAGTCACCCAACACCGCCTTCTCCTCTTCGCTCTTTCCGGAGTGCTCGCTCAACCCCCTCGCGCGCCTGCGGTTCTCGGAGGCGAGGGCAAAGAAGTAAAGGGTGGAGGAGAGGGCGGAAAGTCCGATGAATCCAAGGGAGAGGGAGAAACCCTTGACGTACTTGGGGGCGTCCTTGGCTAAGAAACTGAAGCAAGAGATGATCCCGCCGCAGTTACCGAAGCCAATCTGGAAAGCAGTCCCAACGCTGCGCCTCAAGTGTCCCCCGACTGATGAAAGGGTAAATCAGATGATGTGATTGTGGGAATGCATTGACTTTCGCTCACGGTTGGCACCAAACCAACAAACGATGATCGGAGCGGCGGTATACCCGCCCAAAACAACCAAGAACAACGCTCCGTACCTTGCATTCATATCGTTGTGGACATTCAGGAGGATAATCTCCCCAACGGCGGATACGAGTAACATCGGGAGAATCAAAATGTACCGCCGGTTGCAATAATCGGAGGCGGCGGCGGCGATCATGCTCAGCGCGAAGGTGACGGCCCAAGGAGGGACGGAGCAGAGCTGAGTCTTGACGGGACTGTAGCCGAGGGATCTGATGATTGTGGGGGCGAAGTAGGTATAACTGTCTCCGAGAACGACGAACCCGAAGTACATGGGGCCGCCGAGGAAGATCTTGGGATCCTTGAAGACACCGAGGACGTCCCTTAAGGTTATCTGAACATGGAGCTGAGAATCGCCAATGTCGTCGGCAAGCCTGGCCTTAACAAAGTCTTTCTCGTTTTTTGACAGCCACCTGGCTTCCTCAGGGAAGTCTGTGATGAGGACAAACACGAGAACGGCACATCCAACGGTCACGAGACCCTCTGAAATCGCAAGGTCGGTTGGATAAGCAACCACGGGGGAGAGCGGGCGCACCGGTGATAAACAGCCATCGCCAGCTGGCCAATCCAGCCGTACCATCAAACTTGGAGATACCGTAGGCCAAAAGGCCACCAAAAGCGCCAGCAAGACTCGTGGAACAGAAGAGGAAAGTGAAACGCTTCTGGGCCTCGCTGCGCTTGTACCACCTGATGAATAAAAACTCAGGTCTGTTGGGCCCTAGTTCAAGAAGGGGAACGCGTACATCGCGGCGAGGTAGAAGCATCCAGGGAAGACGCCAGCCACACCCAAACCCAGGAAGAAGCGAGTAGCGAGGAGCCCAGAGTAGCTCTTCACGAAACCCTGAGCGATGGTGACGCTTCCGAAAAAAAACATGCATGAGGGGACTAAGCAAAACGGCAAGTTAGCGTTCGATACTGTTGAAGAACATGTCGAACTTACGCCAGACACGGGGGCGGAAACGCCTCAGTAAGAGATTACTAGGTATCCCGAGCAGGATGCATGGTGGGGAGCTTTACATAACAGGGTGGGTTAGTAACGGGGCGGATCATACGCCACCACGGAGCGCGCCGATCACTTACAAAATAGTGAGAGCAGCGTTGTATTGGTGGGCGACCAATCCAAGCTCCTCGCTCATTCCGTAAACATCAGCGTTGGCTATGTTGACCCGGTTCAAGGAAGCAAAAAGGACCAGCAGACAGAGAACAGGAATGACCCAGAGATCAATCTTTCTGATCAACGCCGACTCGTCGATGTCTGGGTATACCTCCTTGGATGTGACCTCTACATCGCCGGGGTAAATAAACTGCACGTCAGTGGTGATGTCTGGTAGTGCGTGGATGTCAGTCGCACATGATCAATAGAGGCGTTGAAGGGCGACGCACAAATCTTCTCCTTTTCCATTGCACCGGCCAAGGGTCAGAAGGAATAGCTAACTTCTGTTGGTGAAGGAGCGCGCTGGGAGAGAGGAATGTAGGATTTATGGAGAAGGGATTGAGAAAGGAAGGACTGAGAAAGGAAGGATTGAGTGAGTGATGCACCCGGGTACCCAGACTTTATACTTACAGTGGGAATTGCATGAGCCTATGCGCACGAAATGTTTCCACGCAAATCTCAAAATCGGAGAAACGCCGCATCCGAAGACAGAAGCCTCGGTTGTCATAAGACCTAATACAGTGTTAGGCGATGTGTTTACTGACCTGTGGAGTATCTGGTGTCAAATGATTCTTTCCTTGATTATTCGGGAGGGATTCCACGACTCACGTTCAGGAATGGGTACACAAACGGCGAGCCGTGCCACTGTCATGTGCTATGTGGGACGGTGGGTCGTAGGACCCTTGTATGGATCGAACCTAGAGGGAGAAATGACTTCGGGCTTCCGGCGAACCGTCGCATTGCATTGCGGTAAAAGGTTTCGACCACGTGGATACGCTCGCTGGGTTCTGTCGGTACATACGGTTCTTGCGCTTAGTTACATCAATGTGCGTCGAACTGCTGCGCCTTCGTACCTCAACATTAGGCCGCGATCGCTCCACGACCGATGACCCGACAACTGGCCGGTGAAAACGACCACCTTTGGTGGGCGGAACTGTACAAACACAGTATAACAGACAGATACAACAGGACATGGAACAAGCCAACGGCAAAACTCACGACCGTAACAGCTTTATCGGTAAGCCCAGAACACACAACGGCAAGAAGGTACGGAGATTACGCGTCTTGAGGTGAAGAAAGTGAAAGATGCGAAGCAGAAGCAACCGATGACCTGAGCAGGTGTCCCGTGTTGCGAGCGGAGGTAGTGCACGAATAAGTGACGGCGATAATTCGATATCGTACGCAGTACGGGGCACCAGAGCGCGTGTACTTCGACGTCACCCAAAAGAAGCTGCGACCGGGTTGAAAGCGAGTTCGAACACCAGGAAAGAGGGAACTATAGTCTGAAGGGGTGGGCGCGACGGACCCTCGGCTCCCCAAAGGCACACAGGTGGTCGCCCAAGTTCGTAAACGGGCAGAGTGGAGAAACCCGAGGGCTTATAGAAATTGGTGGGGGACTGGTGCGAACACGAAGTCGGGGTGGGTGAAGGGACCGGACGGGAACCAGCGCCAAAGCGGATGCTTTTCTCTTTGGACGGAAACCACGATGTCGAACCCGCCACTCCCACCAGAAATCCTCGATTACATAGTCGACCTCCTGCACAATAACCAAGAAACACTTCGGAAATGTTGCCTCGTCTCCAAACCATGGATCCCGCGCACCAGAAAGCACCTTTTCGCCCGAGTCAACTTCCACAACGTGAAGTACCTCTAATCTTGGAGGGAGGCGTTCCCCGACCCTCTCGACTCTCCAGGGTATTATACTCGCGTCCTCCATTGCTCCAAGTCATCGGTTGTAGATCCGGAAGTGGGCGACTGGATCACAAGTTTCTCTCGCGTCGTAGACTTCGGCGTGACCTGCCGCGGGCTTCCCGTCGGGTCGGCGTTCTCACTCGCCCCATTCCACGGATTCTGACCCGTCATCAAATCCTTTCGCGCGAATTTCGCCATCCTTCCTGCCTCAAAAATTTTCGACCTCATCCTTTCGTTCCCTCTTCTCGAGGACCTGTTGTTGGTCGCTTACTTCGGGACCAACGATGGCGGTGGCTCCGATGGGCTGCAGACCGTTGTCCAACCCTCAAATCCACCCAGATTCACCGGATATCTCGATCTCTCCATGAAAGGAGGGATGGAACCTATCAGCCGCCGGTTGTTGTCCTTACCGGGTGGTATCCACTTCCAGAGGCTCAATTTGAAGTTGTTTCGCGAGCAAGACCTCTTTTCGACAATGGCATTGCTGGAGGAGTGTTCCTACGCCCTTAAATATCTCAGTATCACATTTCAGCCCACC
>Ga0307516_10006571_pt1 | contig 13601 bp, 13 predicted proteins | sample 19_EM_MG_FD_203310 | JGI IMG/M metagenome (GOLD analysis project Ga0307516, IMG submission 203310) | Populus trichocarpa ectomycorrhiza microbial communities from riparian zone in the Pacific Northwest, United States - 19_EM | ecosystem: Host-associated > Plants > Roots > Unclassified | place... | reverse complement strand
GGTCGCGACCTGGAATGAGAACGCCTCGCTGTGCTTGAACATCGGCCCGCCGTTGAGCCCCAGGCAGGGAATGCCCATCACGGTGAAGTCGACCGTCAGCACATCGCCCTGCTTGCCGTCCGGAAAATTGCCCGGCGCGCGCATCACCGCGCCCACCGAGCTGTCGGGAAACACTTCTGCGTAGAAGCGAGCCGCTTCCTCGGCGGTGCCGTCGTACCAAAGGCAAATGGTGTTCTTGCTGGGCATGTTTGTGTCTCCTGTAAGAGTTGGGAGGATGCTCGGCCAGACGCCGCGCCATCGTCCCAGTGGTTGACGGCCGTCGGGCCGAAGTCGTCGAGAAGCATCTGTTGCAGCAACCGGTGTTCCTGGATCTTGGCACTCCACCGATCGCGATTGACGTTTCAATCGCTGGTGACATCATCTGCGCGTCAAGCACTCACAGGGGTATCGCATGTCCAAGCCGTTTCCCACAGACGACCCGTTTCTCCGTGGCTACTACGCGCCGTTGCACATGGAATGCGACGCGCCCAATCTGCCCGTGACCGGTGAGATTCCCAAGGAGTTGAACGGCTGGCTCTACAGGAACGGGCCCAACCCACAATTTGCGCCGCGCGGGCCGTATCACTTCTTCGCGGGCGACGGCATGTTGCATGCCTTCCATGTGGAAAACGGCCGCGTGGCTTACCGCAACCGCTGGGTGCAAACGCCGAAGTGGAAGCTCGAACACGCAGAAGGGGAAGGCCTGTCCGGCGCGTTCGGCACACCACGCTTCTCAGACCCTCGGATCGTGGAGCTGAATTCGACGGTCGCCAACACCAACGTGGTGTGGCACGGCGGCAAGCTCTTGGCTCTGGAAGAAGCGCATGCCCCCTTCGAGGTCGACCCCGTCACGCTGGCGTCGAAGGGCTACTGCGACTTTGCCGGCAAGTTGGCCGGGCCGATGACGGCGCACCCGAAGCTGGATGCCGTCACCGGCGAGATGGTGTTCATCGGCAACGCCGCCAAGGGCCGCTTCACGCCGGACGTGGCACTGCACGTTGCCGATGCCGACGGCCGGCTGGTGAACTCGCAGATGCTGCAGGCGCCGTACCCGAGCATGCTGCACGACTTCGTGATGACACGCGACTGGATCATCGTGCCCGTTTTCCCGCTGACCGGCTCGATGGACCGCGCCATGAAAGGCGCGCCCGCCTATGCCTGGGAGCCCGACAAGGGCACGCACATTGCGCTGGTGCCGCGCCGCGGTTCGGTGGCCGATGCGCGCTGGTTCAGCGCCGACCCCTGCTACGTGTTCCACACGATGAATGCGTTCGACACACCCGACGGCAAGATCGTCTGCGACATGATGAAGTGCGAGGTGGCGCCGCTCTTCCCGCTGCCCGACGGAAGGCCGATCGCCGACACCTACCCGATGGCCCAACTCGTGCGCTGGACATTCGACCCGACAGGCCGCAGCGACACCTTCAGCGAAACGGTTCTCGACGATCACCCCGGCGAATTCCCGCGGCTGGATGAGCGGTTCGTCGGCCTGCCCTATCGGCACGGCTATTTCCAGGCGAGCACAGACCACACCCGCACTCGCGATGCACGCAACGGCCTCGCGCACATCGATCACCAGACCGGCCGCGTGAGCACGTGGCGGCCCGGTGTCGCTGACCAGTGCGGCGAACCGGTGTTCGTGCCGCGAAGCGCTAGCGCCGATGAAGGCGATGGCTTCTTGCTGTCGGTGATCTGGCGTGCCGAGACGAACAGCAGCGACCTGGCCGTCTTCGACGCGAGCCAGGTGTCGGCCGGGCCGGTTGCCCTGGCGCATCTCTCGCACCGAGTCCCTTCAGGGTTCCACGGCAATTGGCGTGGGGCTGCGGCGTAGGAAGCGAAGGGGTTCACACTCAAGCCGCAGAAGCTACCAGCTCGGGCGGGAAGTTGCAGGGCGGTTCTCGACCCATCAGCGACATTCACTGAGCCGAGTTGACCGCTGCAAAGCGGTCCCGCTCGCTTGAGCCGCTGGACGCGCTACACGCTGGGCATCCCCCTAACGGAAGTTCGATTGGCTGTGCAGAGGTCCCGAGGGTCGTGTGCGCGAGTGTGAAGAAGTGACCGTCATTGCGACGGCGTCGCGCTTCAGGCCTGGCTGCGTCGAGCAGGGAACGTGACGTGGAATCCGACGCCGCGCTGTGCCAGGCCGTCGACGATCACGACCTCGCCGCCGGTTCTCTCGACGGCTTGCTTGACGATCGACAGCCCCAGCCCGGAGCCAGGCGATTCATGGCCGGCGCCGCGATAAAAACGCTCGAACACCCGCTCGCGCTCTGATGCGGCGATGCCGGGTCCGTCGTCTTCAACCGCGAGTGCCAGGCGGCCCTCGTCACCGCTCAGCGTCACCGTCACCCGCGCACCGTCTTGCACGTAGCGCAGTGCGTTGTTGAGCAGGTTCTCAAGAATTGACTGAAACGCTGACACGTCAATCCGCGCCGTCAGGCTGTCCGGCGCGTCGAAGTCGAGGTCGATACCGCGTGCCATCGCGCGGGGCGCGGCCTGGGCCAGGATCTGACGCACCAACTGGGCGACGTCGACCTGTTTGAGCGTTGCCGGCAGCGCCTCGTCGAGTAACGCGAGCTCCAGAAGCTGTTGAGTCAGGTGGGATGCACGCGCTATCGCCTCTTCGAGATGGGTTTGTGCGCGCGCGCGGTCTTCCCTACTGCCGGCGCCCGACAGCGCATGCGCCTGCGCCGCGATCACTGCCATCGGGGTTCGCAGCTCGTGGGCTGCGTCGTGCACGAACGCCCGCTCGCGCTCAATCTTGCCGCGCAACTGCTGCAGCAGACCTTCGAGCGCTGCCACCAGCGGGTTGAGCTCGGCGTACTTGGGGTCGAATCCGATCGGCGAGAGTTCGGTCGTGCCGCGCTGCGTGAGGTGATCGGCAAGCCGCTGCAAGGGGCGCAGGCCGTGCTTCACCGCAAGCCATACCGGCAGCAGCACGAAAGGAAAGGCCAGCAGCAAGTGCGGCAGCACGCGACGCGCGTTGAAACCGAGGATCTGCGCATCGGTAACTTGCGGCTCAGCGACATGCAATGACCAAGGCCCCGCCTCGCTTTGGTAGACCCAGAAGGTGTCGCCATTGACCTGCTGGTTGACCACCTGCATTGCCGACCCGGCCAACGCCAGGCCGCGCAGCGCCGGCGAGGCATAGACGGTGTGACCCTGCCGATTGCGCAATTGCATCAGCACACTGCCTGGCCGATTGCCGCTGATGCGCAAGGTCTTGTACAGCGTCGCTGTGGCGTTCATCACGACGCGCGCCTGCTCGTCGTCATCGAGATCGACCAGCGCCGCCGTCAGGCCGCGGCCGAGCTTCTTCAAGCCCTGGTCAACCGCGATGGCCTGCCGGAACTGGTAATGGTTGTAGGCGACCAGCGCGATCCAGACGATGACGAAAGCCCCCAGCAACGCGAGAAAGACGCGCCGCACCAGGGTCGGCCGCAGCAACTCCATCATGTCTCGAGCATGTAGCCGACACCCCGCACGGTGCGCACACTCGCACTGCCGATCTTGCGCCGCAGGTTGGACACATGGACCTCGATCGCGGCGAAGTCAACCGGCTCGCCGAGGGGTTCGAGTTTCTGCGCCAGCACGCCCTTCGCTACCACCGCCCCTGGTTCGCGCGCCAGCTCGAGCAGCAGGCGAAACTCGCGCGGCGACAAATCCAGTGCTTGGCCATGCAGCGACGCCACGTGGCGTCGAGGCTCGATGGCCAGTGCACCGAAGGTCCAGACTTCACTGGCCTGGCGCGCCGAGCGGCGCAGCACGGCACGAATGCGTGATATCAACTCGGCCGTCGCGAACGGTTTGACGACGAAATCATCGGCCCCTCCATCGAGCCCCGCAAGGCGGTCTTCCACTGCCGAGCGCGCAGTGATGACGATCACTGGCAGGCTGCAGCCTTCGCGCCGCCAGCGCATCAGCAGCTCGAGGCCGCTGCCGTCGGGCAGCGACAGATCGAGCAACACACAGTCGAAGGCAGTTCCGTGGAACACGCGTGGCGCGTCGGCCGCACGGCGACGCCACTCGCTGCTGAGGCCATACACCTTCAATGCGGCCTGTAAGGCGCGGCCGAGGTCGAGGTCATCTTCGATCAGGAGGATATGCACCGGCGAATTGTGCAATGGCTCACCTTTGGCTTCGCCAAAGCTTGGCTCAACCAGAATGCGGTGAACAAGGCTCAAATGCAACGAAGGAGATCCGATGCGTCGCCACTGTTTCACCCGTCTGCTCGCCGGTGGCTTGTTGGCCACGATGGCCGCTGCCCATGCACAGGGTGTGTCGGAGCGCGGGCCGGACTGGCCTACGGCAACGAAGGCCGAGCAGGCTTTCGATGCGAAGACATTTGCCGGATTGGATCGAAGCATCGCCGAGCTGACCGACATCCGCAGCGTGGTCGTCATTCGGCGCGGACGTGTCGCGTTCGAGTACCACCGGGACGGCTACACGCAGGACACACTGCACAGCGTCGAGTCAGTGACGAAGAGCGTGCTGTCGGCGCTGGTTGGCATCGCGCACGCACAAGGCCGCATCACGAGCCTCGACCAACCCATCGTCGACTTGATGCCGGAGCTCGCGAGTGTCAATACCGACCCGCGTGCACAACAGCTGACGGTGCGCCACTTGCTGACGATGACGGCCGGGTTCAAACGCAGCGAGCACCGCTTCTTCGACCCGAAAGAGCGTGCGCAGTTTGCGATGAGCCGCGCCTTCGAGTCGGCACCTGGCGAGGCCTTCAGGTACGACAACCCGGCATCCGACCTGCTGTCGGCAGTGCTTGAGAAAGCAGTCGGGGAAAAGCCGGCCGCGTATGCGCAACGGCACTTGTTCGCGCCGCTCGCCATCCTGCGCAGCGACTGGCGAGTTGACGAGCGGGGCCACAACTTGGGCCATACGGGGCTGAGCCTGAGCACGCGCGACATGGCCAAGCTCGGGCAGTTGTTCCTGCAAGACGGCGTCTGGGCGGGCCAACAAGTTGTCCCCAAGGACTTCGCGTTGGCCGCCACCGACCGACAGCACGCCGGCATGTCACCGAAGGGCCTGGCTTATGGCTTCCTGTGGTGGGTTCCCCAGAGCGGGCCGGGTCAGAGGGTCTTCCTGGCCAGCGGCTTTGGTGGGCAGATTGTGTGGGTGCATCAACCGCTGGATCTCGTCGTGGCGGCAAGCTCCGACATCTCGGAGGCCAGCACTGCCGGCGACCAGGCTATCAACCTGGCGCGCCGCCAAATATCTGATCTTGTGAACCGAAGCCAGGCAGAACAACCCGCCGCACGTTGACCGGGCAACAATCGATCTACGCCACAGCCGAGGCAATACACACGCTCGAGCTCCAAGCTTCAGCATTCCTTGGCCTGCAGCAGAGCAGCCGTCCGCGAATGGCCGCTCCTGGCCGAAATTGGACTTCAACTTCGGCGCAAGACCTCCAGCCCGACCTCGATTTGACCGCAGGTTGTGCTATCCACCACCCATCGGCTAAACGGAAGATTTCTCCAGGCGAATTGCTGACCAGGCCACGCACTCCGTCGTGCCAACAACAAGAACGCCAGCGCCATGCGCCCATCGACCAGTCGCGAAGCCCCTGCTCAGGTCGATCCTCCAAGCCCAACTTAAGGGGCCGGCACCGACCCTGCGGCGCGCGCCGGGCCCTCGACCATTGCCCGTGTCGCCACGACGCATGCGCCATCCTTCGAGCAGATTTCCAGCGGCACCTTGCGATTGATGGACAAGGAATAGATCAGTACCTGCCCCTCCTCCTGGATCAGGTAGTAGCACGCCCCCGGCCACCCCCGTGACGCGTACGTCGTGCACAACATGTCGTCGCGGACCGTGTAGCTGCCCGAGGTATGGCTTAGCTTGTTTCGAGCCTCAAGCTTATCGACCGCAAAGGTGAGTTCGACCATGACGTAGCGCTCTTCCCGATGCGGATAGCGCCATGTCTGTCCGGCGATGCGCGCGATGTCCAGCGAGATTGCGTTGGCTGGCTTCGGTGGAAATGCAGCCGGTTGGACCACACCAGGTGCGGGCATCGCTGAAGTCGAGTTGACCGACTCGTTGGGCGGGCTCGGTCGTGTGGACATCGCCGTGTTCGCCGCCCCCGTGTTGCTGAGTGTTGGCAGTTCCGCTTTCGCTTTCTCCGGCGTCTCGATATCGATCATGACCCGGCCTACAAGCACGCCAAAGGAGGGTGAGGTGCGCAAATACTTGGTCTCACCCGGATCGAGAGCGAACGTCACGGTCTTCTCGGTTTCTGTTGCGGTGGAGGCGATGTATCGACCCGCTGTGCGGTCGACATAGAAGAACCCGCCGGGCTTGGACGCACCGACTACATGACCGTTCAACCGGATGTCCGGCTGGAGGGCTGCTCCCAGCATGGACGATGAGCGAAGGAAAAATATGCGGCCCTCGCCCGGTCGCAATGTCGGGATGCTGGACGACATCTCTGAATACTTCGGCCCGCTGGCGCAGCCCGCGAGTACCGCTACTGCGGCGACCAGGACCCAGCCGCGCCATAGCGCGGTTCGCAATGCCTTCATTCCTTGACCTCTTTCAACGGGAGGGAAACGGGCGGCGTCAACGCCGAGAAGTTGACGAAGAGTTCAGCGGGCGATAGACGGTGCCTTCGGGGATACGCCCCACATTCACCCAGAGGCTGCCTGCCACAAGCGAACGTTGATACCCGGTGGAGAGCGTGATCGGAACCTCGCGCTCGACGCGGATCACTCGCGAGCTTTCGGCGTCAGGCCGGCCTTGAATCATGGCGGTCGGCCGCGTCGAAATCATCGGCGCACAAGCCGTCAGCGCCACGTATCCCAGCAGCAAAAAAGCGCGACCGACAGGCCGCGCGACACCCGCTGGGAACCTCGTAGTCTCTCTCCCCATTGACGCCGCTCCCGATGGAATCAGTTGATGTGGCGCGGATTGTCACGATGCAGAGACGCAGGTGGAAGTGGCCGCACGGCGCACGTGGCGTAACAAAGTCACGATTCGTTCGGCTTTCGGCCACTGCCAGCAGTGCCGGTCCGCAGCGCATGCCTGCGCTTCATCGTTCACTCCCGAAATTCATCACCCACCGACACGAGACCGCTGAATCGGAAGTCAATCGACGTGAACGCCGATCATGTGCAGCACGGGCTGCCAGTAGCGCTGTTCACCGCCGATGCGCGCAACGGCCTCGCGCACATCGATCACCACACCGGCCGCGTGAGCACATGGCGGCCCGGTGTGGCTGACCAGTGCGGTGAACCGGTGTTTGTGCCGCGAAGCGCCACCGCCGATGAAGGCGATGGCTTGCTGCATGCCTGTCAGCAGGGTGCACGCCCGCACCGGCTTCTGAGCGCCGGCGTTCCAGACACCATCTCGCCACGGCGAGAGGTCTCCAGTCCGCCGGACGGCTTCAACTCTCTGCGGAGCTGAGCGCGGGGTAGTCCGTATAGCCCTGCGCGTTGCCACCGTAGAAGGTGTTGCGGTCGGCGTCGTTCATCGGCGCATGGGTCTTCACACGTGCGACGAAGTCGGGGTTGGCCAGCACCATCTGGCCGTACGCCTCGAGATCGGCCAGACCCGCAGCCACGTCGGCACCGATCTGCTCACGCGCCCGACCCGGCCGGTTCACGATCAGCGTGCCGTTCCAGAGCCGGCGAATGTCCGCAAGCAGCGCCTCGTCACCCTGGTGCAACACATGCACGTAAGCGAGACCGAGCTTGGCGAGTTCGGCGACGAGGTAGCGGTACAGGTCCGACCCTTGTGGGCCCTCATCGATGCCGCCCATCTTGGCGCCGGGGGACAAGCGAATGCCGGTCCGGTCTGCGCCGATCTCTTGCGCGATTGCTGCCGCGACCTCGATGGCGAAGCGAGCTCGGTTCTCGATCGACCCACCGTACTGGTCGCTGCGGGTGTTTGCGCTCGGGGCGAAGAATTGCTGGACGAGATAAGCGTTCGCGCCATGAATCTCGACCCCATCGGCACCGGCTTCGATGGCCCGACGTGCGGCCAGTCGAAAGTCCGCCACCGTCTGGCGGATCTCGTCGGTGGTCAACGCACGCGGCTCGGGAATGGGCTGCATGCCCTTCACCGTGAACATCGGCGCACCGGGAGCGATGGCAGACGGCGCCACCGGCTGCCGATGGTGCGGCGTGTTGTCGGGGTGGGACATGCGCCCCACGTGCATGAGCTGGATGAAGAGGTGCCCGCCCTGGGCATGCACAGCAGTCGAGATCGGCTGCCAGCCCGAAACGTGGGCATCGGTATAGATGCCAGGCGTGGTGAGGTAGCCCTGGCCATCGTCGGAGGGCTGCGTGCCTTCGGTGACGATCAGACCCACAGTGGCGCGCTGTGAGTAGTACGTGGCCGCCAAGGCCCCGGGGGTTCCGTCGACCTCCGCGCGAGAGCGCGTCATCGGTGCCATGACGAGGCGGTTGGAGAGGGTATGGCGTCCGACACGGACGTTGCTGAACAGTTGGCTCATGGGGATCTCGGGTGGGGTTGTTGAAGGCCTGGCTCAACTGCGCTGCAGCGGCCAAGCCTTGGACGACGGCGGAAGCGGCGTGTGGGTCAGCGCGAGAAGTCCGCAACGACCTTGCCGATGCGCGGCTCGGTGCGATTGCGTTCGATGGCCGCAGGGATGCCGTCGAAGCCCACCACTTCGCTGAGCTTCGAGATCAGCGTGCCTTGAGCTATCTCTGCCGCCAGCCGTTCCAGCAGGGCAGCGTCCGCCTTGTTCACGAACCACAGTCCGCGGCGGCCGGCCGGCGTGCGCGCAAGGATGTCCGGCGAGGTGGTGCCGACGATCGCGCCATCTTTCGTCAGCACCTGCCACGAGCGATCGAGCACTTCGCCGCCGACGTAGTCGAGCACCAGATCGATGTCTTGCGTGATCGACTCGAAGCGTTGGGTCTTGTAGTCGATGACATGGTCTGCGCCCAGGCTGCGCACGTACTCGACGTGCGCGGTCGACGCCGTGGCGAACACTTCGGCACCGGCGCGCTTGGCGTACTGCACGGCATAGCCGCCCAGCCCACCCGCTGCGCCGTGGATCAGGATTCGCTGACCCGCGACGATCGGACCGGCGAGGTGCAAGCTTTGCCAGGCTGCCACGGCAGCCACAGGGATGCCGGCCGCCTGAACGTCGTCCAGCCCCTGCGGCGTGGGCACGACGTTCGCCTCGGCAACCGCAACAAAATCGGCATAAGCACCCAGCCCGCCGAGCGGCCCCATGACGCGATCACCGACGCGAAAGCGCGAGGCACCGGGGCCGACCGCCTCGACCACGCCGGCGAGTTCGATGCCCAGCACAGCGGGCAGTTGAAGCGGGAAGGCATCGCGGACGTAGCCTTCACGCACTTTCCAGTCGATGCCGTTCACGCCAGCGGCGCGAACGCGGACGAGAACCTGCCCCTGTCCGGCGGTGGGCTTCGCGATCTCGGCGAGCTCGGCGGCGGCAGCACCGCCATAGGCCCGGATCAGCACGGCGCGTTGAGTGGTGGAAGTCATTTCATTTCCTCTATCGAAGTTGCGATGAGGAGAAGATAGGCCGTTGCATTCTCAAAACAAAGACTACAAAATCAAGACGCTTCGTCTCAAATTCGGAACATCATGGACATGAACGCATTGGCCGACTTCGCACTCGTCGCGACAAACGGCGGGCTCGGAAAAGCAAGCCGCGCCAGCGGCAGACCCAAGGCCACCCTCTCCCGCCGCATCGCCGACCTGGAAGAGCAGCTCGGCGTGCGCCTCATCGAGCGCAGCGCCCGCGGCCTCAAGCTCACCGAAGCGGGCCAGATGCTGATGGACCGCACCGAAGGGCCCATGCACGAGGTGGCCGAAGCCATGACTGCCGCTCGCGAGGGCTTGTCGGCGCCACGCGGTCGCTTGCGTGTCGCCGCGCCGGTGCTGTTTTCGCAGCTTGCGATGGGGCGCATCTCCGCCGAGTTCTGCGCGGCTTACCCCGAGGTCACGTGCGAGGTGGTGTCAGAAGACCGCGTGGTCGACCTCGTCGAAGAGCAGTTCGACGCCGCGATTCGCATCAACCCGAGCCCCGACAGCAGCCTCGTCGGCCGCTGCTTCGCGAAGGACCGGCTGGTGGTCGTGGCCGCGCCTTCCGTGCCGATACCGGCCCGAGGCAAGGTGCGGCCCGTTCCCGCCATCGTCGCCACGACCTTTCAACCCACGAACTGGACGCTCGACGATGGTCGCCTTGTCCTGGAGCCGATCCCGAAACTGCGACTTTCATCGTTCCTGACGATTCGCGATGCGGCGATTGCCGGCGCCGGCGCTGCGCTGCTACCGCAGTCCATCGCGTGGAACCAGCTGACTCGCGGCGAGCTGGTTCAGTGGGGCGCGGTCTCGGGCGTGGAGGTCGCACTCTGGGTCCTGCATACGTCGCGACGACTTCCTGCGCCGAAGGTCCGTGCGTTTGTCGAGTTCATGTGCGAGCAATATCCGCAGGGTTCGCTCGTGCTGAACGGCTAGAAGAACGGTCCGTCTTCTCGCAAGGTCAATAGCGCTCTTCGGAGTGACTGAGCTGGTGCCTCGCCGTTGACCCGTCCCCAGGTTGTTGCTCACGTTCAGGAGCTGACCAAGCATCACATCGTGCCGTGCCTGGCGAGTGAGCGCTACCGTGAGCCAACTACTCGCGCATCCGCCCCGAGCCGTCCTTCCATGAAGGAGCCAAGTTAGCGGCGTTTGGTCGTTCAGTGGTACGCCGCTGGCTGTTCGTTCAGGGGGTCTTAACATCTCCAGATCCGCTCAGCCGCTGCATCGCCCGGACATGACACCTTTCCTCTTTCTCGCCGCCTGGCTTGCGCTGAACATCCTGGCGACTTGGCGCCTGTGGCAATTGCGCCATCGCCTACGCGCACCAGGTATGCAGATCGCCATGGTGTGGATCGCGCCGTACGTTGGCGCCGGACTGTCGCTGCTTGAGATGAGGGCTGCCCGTCGTCGACTGGCAGCGGAAAGCGCCCCCGAGCACACGCCGGCGAAGGAACCTGCACCCAATGAGGTGCCCGCTGTCGGCGTGGCGCCCTTTCCGCTGCAGGCACACCTGCACGTCGAGCACGGCTTTGCGCTGGTGAATTGGATCGCTGCTGAAGGCTGGCTCACAGCGATCGTAGATGCCGACGCTCGCAGCCTGGCGCGCGTAGACCTGCATCGCGCCTGGCTTGAAAACCTGCGCGAGTCGCTAGGCGATGCCTTTTGGCTCTATGAGAACGAAGACGCGATGATTCTGTCGTCTTTGGAGCCAGCGTTGGCCACCGCGATGAGCCGCTACGTGGTGACGACGCGGAAGCGTGTGGCAAAGACGCTGGGCACACTCGCCCATTTTCCGGTGGGGCTCAAGAGCGTCGTGCTGGTGATGGACGACGAAGACGATTACTACGCATACATCTCCCTCTACGGGTCCGGTGATGGTGAGCAGGCTTTCAGCGGCGGTTGTTTCATCAACGCAGGCTGTCCGCACTTCGTCGTCCGCAGAGCCGATCTCAGCGCCGTCGAGCCGGTGATCGCGCACGAGCTGACGCACAGCGCCGTGGCGCACTTGAACCTGCCGCTATGGGTGGACGAGGGCCTGGCCGTAAATACTGAACACCGTATCGCTGGCGCCCACGGAGGGTTGCACACGCCGCAGGAGCTCCACCAAAAACACGTGGCGTTCTGGAACGACGAGACCATCCAACAATTCTGGACCGGCGCCTCGTTTCAACGTCCCGACGACGGCAACTTGCTGTCGTACGACCTAGCTCGGATCATGGTGGCGCAGATGAGTCGGGCATGGCCCGCGTTCGAGCGATTCGCGCAAGCCGCCGAGCGCGGCGACGCGGGCGCGGCGTCGGCAAGGGTGCATCTGGAGTTCGACCTGAGCGCATATGTGAGATTGCTGTGCGAGCGCGAACCAAGTGCGGCCTGGCAACCGGTAGCCACGGTGTTGTCGAACGGATAGTCAGGTGTGCGATGCTGCACGCACGCACTTGAAGTCGTAGTTGTGTCCGCTTTCGACCCATCGGCGACATGGGTCCCGCCGGATCGAGCGCCGGAAACCTGCCATTCATGAAGCACGGTCGGGGCCTTCGAATTTCAACCAGAGTTGCCGGTCGAGAACTCAACTGATGCGTCGCGAATCTGATCATCGTGCCGTGTACCGATGAGGATGCGATGAGGCCTGTCAGCTTATTCATACCCTCGCGTTTTTCCCTTCTCCTGCTCCGTTTCACGGGTCAGAAAATAGTTCAACGCTGTTCGAAGGACCGCGGTGGCGCCTAGCTTTCCAAGCATGTCCCAACTGGGAGCGACAGACGTCGCAAGAATGTCGCACCCAACTGGAATTCCAACGCGAGCGCCATGTATCGCGCCAGCGTCTGTCTCACCGAGTTGTTGTCACGAGTCTGATGCGTGAAACAGATTCGCGCGAACTCAACGAAAGAGGCCACCATCCCGATTCCGATGATGAGCGCTCCAACACTCTCGACGACAAGCTTGAGCCACAAAACGGAGTTGACGATAGAGGCCTCAGCGCCCACATCGAAAGGGGAAAGCACCAGGATGCTTTGCATCATCACAGCTCTCTTTAAAACTTCAATCGCCTACGGCGAATCCGGTGTCGGGATCAGCATTGCGCTTCGGATCGCTCAGGCGAACAGCCACCGCTTCACGAGCCTTGTATAGCGCGGCATGATGACGTAGACCATGAGAACGACGATGGTTCCCGTCACAACAAAGGTTGTGAACAAACGATGGTCGGGGATGCCCAGAAGCCGAAGTGCCGGTCAGACGATCATGGGCACGCCGAGGACAAGGGGATAAATCACTGACCAAGTCACCAAACTTTGCCGCCAACGGGCGGGCAACTTGGTCTTGGCTTCCATCGGGGCGAACCAGAAATCCAGGCCGCTACGAAGGAAGAAGTCGTCGCCACTGGCAAGAAGCGGTTTGACTCTTTCGATGAGCTGATTGCGAACGCGTGACTCCGTCCAGGCCCGCAGATGCACTAGGGTGTCAAATCGGATGATGACCGCGTAGGTCGAGGAAAAACCTGGAACCGGGTGGATGACCTGCCAGTCAAGATTTCCAGCAAACGATCGGCAAAGCGGCCCGATTTCGTTCATCCATTCCTCGTACTCAGCCTGCCTGCCATCACGCACCCGATGAGTGATGACCACCGTGGCTCCCATGGTGTCGCCGGTGCTGGCAAATTTCGCGTTTCGATCCATGGCGGCGCTCGCGTAGTGAGGCATCTGGCTTTTCTGCAACTTCCTCCAGGTTGAAGACTGAGGGGCCACCTGTCCCCAGGTGGCCCAAGTCCAATTTTTGTCTGAACCTACTTCTTCACGTTCTTTTGTGCCATGTCATAGCTTTCAAACAACGCCCCATATGCGGGTTCGACGTGGTCGACAAAGACCTTGGCGAATTCCATTGCTTCTGGGCGATTCCAAGTGTGCATCACCTCTGTAATCACCGCGAACGTGTCAGTTGGCATCGCGCCCGCCTGCGTGACCCGGGCAATTGAGATGTCGGTTGCCATCTTCGACCAATTGCCCGAGGCATCCACAATGCAGAACACCTTGTAT
>Ga0307516_10006570_pt1 | contig 13603 bp, 14 predicted proteins | sample 19_EM_MG_FD_203310 | JGI IMG/M metagenome (GOLD analysis project Ga0307516, IMG submission 203310) | Populus trichocarpa ectomycorrhiza microbial communities from riparian zone in the Pacific Northwest, United States - 19_EM | ecosystem: Host-associated > Plants > Roots > Unclassified | place... | reverse complement strand
CTAACGCAGCCTCGGTGGATTAGTCTAACGCTCAAAACTTTCGGTCATGATGGGACACGAACTTGTTTCCTTTGGCTGTCGCAAAGGTCGTGAACATAGTAGAGGTAAGACACGAATCGGCTTGACTCACCGACATCTCGTACATACGCTTGTCCTACGCGGTCCTGGGGTGTATGTAGTGGAACTTGAAGCACCGTTGAAGAAAGCAAATATCTCGGGTGGTTCCGTGACCCGATTGTCATCCTCACGATCCTTAACATTTGTCTCCTTCCAGGGCTGGTACCCTCGCGTCGCGGACTTGGATCCTCCTTGTTGTGTATGAGGAGGCTCGCCTTCCGAGGGCGGGACGCCGCTCCCTGATGACTCCGAAGGTGGTGGATTGGGTATTCGAGTCCCGCTTCCGGGTGAATCGAGCATCTCGACGTCAACAAGTGGGCGGGTAGCCCTAATCCCTGTGAAGGTTGGACTGTTCATCCAAGGGTGATAACCACTCCCTCTACGGGACGTGCCTTCCTGCATGTTTTCCGGGGCTACTGTTGTATGTAGGCGGACTCCATCATCAAACTGAGGTGCCAGAGCCTTGATTTGATTGGCTGTTTGCTTCTGGTCTGAAAAACGGTGTCCAGCACGGGGGGATGCTAACCCGCGAAACGTGAGCCTCCAACTCAGGTTCGCAAATCGTTGTCCGTCTTCCAAGAGCTTCGCTAACTTGACAATTGTCTAACACCCGTTCCAGGAGTCAACGACGGGGGTGAACGCGTGACAAACGGTCGTACCTTGAACGCCTGCACCGGGTCAAGCTCTGTTGAAGAGACTTTGCTGGCGATCTCTTCGAACGTCTGGGTCCCAGACTTGGGCGGTCAGATCCCTTGTTCCGCTGGGGGTGAAGCGTTGGCTCACTGAAACCTTGAGCTTCAGAAGGCCAGGCATTTGCAATGGTGTCTGGTTTTGCTGCGACCGGCGCTTAGAAGTGAACTGGGACCGCGGAAGTAGAAACTGAACGCGTCCTGATCGTCGAAAGGATGCGATTCCCATGTCGACCCTATTTATCGGACACGGATTACTCGGGGGTGCTCCGTTCGGTCCACTGTGTTGCTGCCGCGACAGATTTCGATACGGTATGGTCATACCCTACATGCGAAAATCTCCCCGAGGTGCGGTCGCCGCGAGCTGTTGGGGGCTGGGAGGTACGGAGGACGGCAGTACGGCGCAAAGTCGTCTCGTGACATCCGATTTCCCTCCCCAAGCCCACGGCTTGAAACCGGGTGGATCTCAAAAGATTCGCTCTGATTTATGCCCCGTTTGCACGAGCCACATCATCATGAAGTGGCCGCTCATCTCTGTTTTAGGGTTCGAGTGGTCCAGCACAGCCTGCGCGCTACACCGTTTTCCCCCAAGTTACCTTGAGCTTTGACCATGGATGCGGATTCCCAACGACCAATGGGGTGGGACAGTACTTTCTTTTCGTTGAGCGCGTCCATTGAAGCCCTGAATCTCGCGAAGGGCACCACACCAGCCAGGGCCGTATTTGGCTCCGTTAGTGCCCTTCTGACGACGATCAGGGTACGTATCTTCCCATTCTGCGGCGGTGGGCTTCGGGTTCACGTGTATCCAGGACTCGATGATTAGCGAACAGGATTACGCCGACCTTGGATTATATTGCGCCGATATCTGCCAAGACCTTGACAGGAGAACGGACGGGGGAAACTGGACAACGTCAGTCGGTCCGTGTGCGAGGCGATTGAACAGTTGGCGACGTGGGTTGAACCAGTGATGCACAGTTTGAATAGCTCACCGATGACGCTTTTGGTCGCAGGACCGTGGCGGAGATTCAAGGGGAGGTCATCAAGCGGAGCGGGCGGCTTCTCCAAGCAGAGAATGATAAGGGAACGATAGCTGTTTGGAAGTCAGGTCTCAACGGGGTCCTTCAGGTCTTTACGGTGCGTTCAGTCGCTTCCACTTGGTCATTACTAATTGTTCCTTCTCAGACCGAGTTGGTCTTGGATACCCAGAATTCTGTTTCCGATATTCACCATGACGTGCCGAAGGTCCCGGAAGAGATCGGTGGTCAAGTTCGCTCGGTAAGTGCAAGTCGCATTCAAATCGCCAACAACCAGAGGGTGCTGACAATTGCTGAGACTCAAACTGGGTCAGCGACCTCAACGACCTCAACTGTCAACGGATCCGGCCTCTCGTTTACATCCAGCACACCTGGTGAATCTCTGCCCCCGTCGCCGAGAGCCTCTTTTGGACGCGACGGGCTGATCGAGAAGGTCATCCGTCTCGCTGGAAATCTCACTCCAATCGCTCTGATCGGTCCCGGGGGGATCGGTAAAACATCTATCGCCCTGACCGTCCTCAACGACGATCGCATCAAGGAACGGTTTGGAAAGGACCGCCGGTTTATCCGTTGCGACCGGTTCCCCGCCTCGTGCACCCATTTCCTCAGAAGACTCTCCGAAGTCACTGGCGCAGGGGTTGAAAATCCTGAGGATCTGACTGTCCTGCGACCCTTCCTCTCCTTGAGGGAAATGATCCTATTCCTCGATAACGCCGAATATATTCTTGACCCCCAAGGGGCGAACGCTCGGGAGATTTCTGCCACAGTGGAGGAGTTGAGTCAGTTCAGCAACCTTTGTCTCTGCATCACGTCTCGTGTCCCCACTTCTCCCCCCGCCTTCAAGGCTCTCGACATCCCGGAGTTGTTGATGGAGGCCGCACGTGACACCTTCTATACCATCTACGACGGTGGCGGGCGGTCCGACCTCATTGACGACATCCTGAAACGACTCGACTTTCACCCACTCTCGATCACCTTACTCGCTTCCGTTGCACATCACAACAAGTGGGATACCGGCCGGCTGGCCAGGGAATGGGAGAAACAGCAGACAGGTATGGTCCACACGCAGCACGATAAGAGTCTCGCTGCGGCCATCGAATTATCACTTACCTCGCCGACACTCCACGAACTTAGCCCTGATGCCCGCAGCCTTCTTGGAGTTGTCGCGTTATTCCCCCAAGGCGTCAGTGAGAACAACCTTGGGTGGTTGTTTCCCACCTTCTCCGATAGAACAACTGTCTTCGACAACTTCTGCGACCTCTCTCTGACCCACCGAAGCGGCGGTTTCATTACAATGCTGGTGCCGCTTCGAGAACATTTTTGCCCCGAAGACCCGCATCGTCTCCACTCCTCCATATAATCAGGAATCGTTACTTCCACCGATTGTCAGCCGATGTCAATCCTGGGAACCCTGGCTTCGAAGAGGGGCAATGGATCACGTCAGAGGATGTGAACGTTGAGCACCTGCTTGATGTCTTCGCATCCGTTGACTCGAGCTCAGTCAGTGTATGGGACGCCTGTGTTAACTTCATGGAGCACCTCTATTGGCACGAGCCGCGACTCGTCGTGCTGGGGCCGAAGATCGAAGGGCTCCCAGATGACCATTCTTCCAGACCACAATGCTTATCTGAGCTTTCACAGTTGTTCAACTCAGTTGGAAACCACGAGGAGTCCAAACGACTCCTTACCCGCACCCTGGAGCTCTCGAGAGAACAAGGGAGTGACCTTCAGGTCGCTCAGACCTTGAGGCTTCTTTCCAACGCAAACAGACTGCTAGACCGGAACGACGAAGGGATACAACAGGCGAGGGAAGCGTTGGAGGTTTGCGAACGGCTCGACGACGTATCGGGACAAGCGTACTCTTTACAGCAGCTCGCTTGGTTGTTGTATGATGACGACCAGCCCGACGCCGCAGAAGAAGCCGTATCACGAGCGATCGACCTCCTTTCGGGCGAAGACAAACAGTTCCCTGTATGCGAGTGTTACCGCGTCCTCGGCCTTATATGCCATTCCAAGGGCAAGATGGAGGAGGCCATCAAGCACCTTACGACAGCTCTCGAGATCGCGTCTCCTTCATCAGCAAAACCGTCCGGAGTCTCTGTGGCGCTGTGAGCTTCTGTGTCACCAAAGGGTATGTCTGTGGTGATCGTTGCTATGTGATCGCTATGGCGCGCACAGCGCCACAGCAATCGGACGGTTTTGCTGATGTTTCAACTGGCACGGTGAACTGTTCTGGATTCACCACTCCCTCGTGGAGTTGTTTGTTGGTGAGGGCAGGTTTGACGACGCACACGCTCATGTCAAATACATCAAGCTGCACACGGTCAATGACTCATACCTTCTGGGTCGTGCGACGGAGCTGCTGGCCAGGGTTTGGTATAAGCAAGACAGGTTTGAGGAGGCAAGGTCTGAGGCCCTGCGTGCTACTGAAATTTTCGAGAAGATTGGGGCCACGAAGGATCTGAAGGATTGCAAATACGTCCTCTGGAAGATCGGAAGGGCAACAAACGGGGGCTGCCTCTTGCGGATCGGATTCCGGTTGTGAGTTCCTGGTAACAGTGCTACTTACCCTTGCCACGCCCCTTAACACTGCATTTCCAGCCTCGGCGGACCTCTCCGGGGACGACTGACCGCGTCCGGGTGGAGATCCATTCCCCACATTGCTCAGTATCGCTGCTACCCCGGGTCCCCCCCGTTTCTCCAGGGACGCCCTCTGTAGCTACGTTTTATTATCTCGCTGCTGATTCTTGATCTGTACCTTATTTTTTCAAACTCCCCATCTCCCATGTTTTACTCACACTTCCTTCTACTGTTGTAGACGTCGTGTACTGGCTTACCATTTCCGGTCTCCTCCAAATCGCGCTTCGCGAACCCTCCCCTATCCAAACTAAAGGTCTCTGCTCGACTTCGTCGCACTGTGCAGAATCGGCCTTTATTTGTTAATATTTATTCGTGAAAGTAGACACTACTCCGTTTTCCGCTGGGGGGTGACAGACCGCGCGCTGGCAGTACAAAAGATCGTTCCTTGGGCTCGTTCAACAATCCTGCGCCTAATTCCCGATCCGTCGGCAATGTTCTCACTCTGCTATGTTCCCATCCTTAGAGAGTTGGCGGTTGAACCGGACTTGCAGTGGCAGTAACCTGGTTTTTGAGTGCTTTCTAGGCAACAAAGTGTCACGGCTTCAACGCGTAAAGTTGCACCTTGGCCTATGGCCCCGCGTGGTTTTCTGACCAGATCCGGGCTTGTAACTCGTTTTGGCGTAACTCCCGGCTTGATTTCAGGGAGGGCTGGACTTACGAGTTGAACGTTCCCTGGCGGGTCAGTTGTGGGTCCCCCGGTCAAAACAACTCCAATACACCTGCGCACGCTAACATGGACACACTGGGGCCGTGCCGGCAGTCCAACGATGGGCCTCATGTCGTCGCGATTTGAACGAGACGACAGACATCTTCCTGACCCTCTCCACCTCACTTCATAAACGACGCTATCGCTATGTCTGGTGTTCTTCGAAAACGACCTCCATCAAGCGGTGGGACGCCAACCGAGCCGAGTTCTTGTAAGACACCTAGCTGTCGTCCCCACCTCTTCGAACCAACTGATGGCCCGCAGCTAAGAAACAACGGTTCATCGATGCTGCCAAGATGTTGCTAGACATTGCGAAGGAATCTTCTGATGCGTTTCCGCCCCTCAAGTCGTGTTTGGGAGGAATCAACGCGCTGATCAAGCACTATGATGTGCGTCGGTGTCAAATAACGCTCGGTTGCACTGACGAGCGCCAACTAGCAATATACCGACGTGAAGGACAAACTCGATGACCTCATCCCGTGGCTGAAGAAGTTGCAGGAGAGCTTAGCGAAAGTGAACCCCGACGACGATCGCGAGGAAGTCGAGAGGCGATCACAACTTGCAAAGTCTGTATACTGTCTGGCACCTCTCTCCCACCCAGAATTAACCCTCGATAGGTCGTTGGAAGACATTGGAAAGCGATCGCTAGCATTATCGGAAAAGGGAAAGGTGGCTCGGGTCCTCGACAAGTCGCAGGATTCGCAGGAGGTCATCAAACTTGTAGAGAAACTTAGGCAAGCCATCCTCGAGTATCAGGTCAGTGCCAAGACGCCACCAGAGTCGGATATCGTTGACACGTGCGGCAGGTGTCGCAACAACAGTCGATCTACAACCAGGTCGTCCAGTTGACTGTGAGTTTCTACTCCCTGTCTCCGATTTCGGGACTCAATGGGCTGTCGGTCGCTTCAAGTCGTCCTTCGACGTGCTTTTGAAACTGCACCAGGTAAGGCAGCGGGTGCGCGACCCACCAAATGCACCGAATAACACATGTACAGAGAACGCCGGTCAAAAATAAGATAGAGTCCGTACGCCTACGGTTGGACCGGCTTGGGGCGGAAGTGGATGCCGCGAAGAACGGTGCCGAATTCAGGCGCCAGAAACGTTTATTTGAGTGCGTATTCTCCATCTACCCCGAACGACCGTCCAGGCTTACATGATATCAGAGCTCTTGAGGGGATCAAGGACAAGTTACAGCTTCTATCTGAACGCTCTGGCGCCGCTAAGTACGCGGAGAACGAAGAAGATGTTGCCGTCGCGTGCGATCTCGCGGATGATCTCAGAGATGCTATAGTCGAATACCAGGTCAGTTTCAATATTGAGAACGTACGCGGGGCTGTTCGCTCATGATGAACTCTATAGTTCGCGCAGCAGAAGGCAATCTACGAACAAAACTGTGGACTGATTGTGAGTCTCATCGCCCAAGTTTCAAGGAGGCGTCAAATCTTAACCATTGTTTGCAGGATGCTGGTCAGGCGCAGTTCTATCCTCGATTGACACAGACTCATGTCTAATCAGCTGAATTGTCGGCGCTGAACGGCTGCCGTCGTGCCGGAGGGGTCGAGTTCCGACATGGCGATCGCCAGGGCTGCCTCAAAGGGACCCGGGATACTGTCTTGGATGGCATTGAGTCGTGGTCCAAAGACTTCAACATGTCCCCCGTCTACTGGTTGAACGGGCTCGCCGGGACTGGCAAGTCCACGATTGCCCAGACCATCGCTGAGCGCATCTTCGCCGACGGGAGACTGGGAGCGTCCTTCTTCTGTTCACGCGACTTCAAAGACCGCAGAGACCTCCGTTACATCTTCCCCACCCTCGCCTTTCAACTCGCCCACAAATACCCAAAATTTCGATCGATCCTCGTCCCTCTCCTCCAATCTAATCCAGATGTCGTACACGAGTCACTCTACAATCAGATGGAGGCATTGATAGTGGGACCCCTCAGTTCGTCGGACATATCGACAGTCATCATCATTGACGCGTTAGACGAGTGCGTGGATAGGGATCCGCAGTCTGCCATCCTCTCAGTCATGGGTCGGTTGGTCGAAGGGATTCCGGAGGTCAAATTCCTAATCACCGGTCGGCCAGAACCCCGGATCCAATCCGGTTTCCGTCTCGAGCTCCTCAGGCCGTTGACCGACGTCTTCGTCCTTCATCAGGTGGAGCCTTCCATCGTTAACACGGATATCCGACTTTTCCTGGAGCACGGACTATCCGAGCTTGCGAAAAGGCGAGGCACCGAGCGAGATGGATGGCTAACGGATCAGCACATCGACCTGTTGTGCGAGAGGGCAGACGGCCTCTTCGTGTACGCAGTGGCTACGCTCAAGTTCTTAGACCATGCCTTCACTCCACCCAGCAAACAGCTCGACATAATCACGGAGTCCCCAGGGAGCACGACTCACGAAGGAAGCGTGGAAGTCCGGTCGAGTACGACTCTTAATTCACTCTACATCGCGAGTTTCCAAGACGCATTCGGTGGAATGAGCACAGGCGACGACGCGAAAGTGCGCTCCGTTATCGGTGCGGTCGTTCTGGCCATGAACCCTCTCCCACCTTCTGCGATCGCTACCCTCGTCGAATTGGAGAAACGAGAGGTCATGGACATACTTCGCCTAATCCAGTCTCTCCTAAAGCTCAGCGATGACCCCAACTCTCCAGTACTCCCATTCCACAAGTCGTTTCCGGACTTTATCACCGATCAACTCCGCTGTCCCAACGAAAGGTTCCACATCTCCCCCAAGAGCGGCCACCTCAGGCTTGCTCAGAAGTGCCTCAAACTGATGAACGGCAATTTGGAACAGAACCTCCTATCGCTGCCCGACTACGCCTTGAATTCTGAGATTGAGGGCCTTGAAGCGAGGAAACAGGATCGCATCAGCGTTGCGCTGGAGTACGCGTGTAGATCCTGGCACAGCCACCTCGTCGAGGTTAAGGGAGACGCCACGGCTGTTATTTCCACTCTACGCAGTTTCCTGCAAGAGGGGTTTCTGGCTTGGTTGGAAGTGCTCAGTGTCATTGGTGCTGCAAGGGACGCTGTCATCGCGTTGGAAAATTTGGTGCTCTGGCTGCAGGAGGTTTGTTCTGGCCTACTCTCCCGCATTTCGTGTTACTCACGCACGCCCCAAACCAGGTAGCTAGGGACCATCAACTCCTCGACACTGCGAGAGACTATTTTCACTTTGCGACCACCTTCTTTGAGGTCATCGATGTCTCCGCCACCCACATTTATCACTCCGCACTAGAACTGTCCCCTCTGTCGTCGATTGTCCGAGGATTTTACTATTACCAGCGGCCTCGTCCCTCGCCGAGGGTGGTAGTGGGGATTCCAGATTCGTGGGACCCCAGCACAGCTGTTTCCACCAAGCATTCTTATTACCTATCCTCCGTGTGGTCACCCTGTGGTCAGTTTGTTGCCACGGCGGCCATTGGAGCTGTGGAGATTCGGGATGCGCACACCCTCGAGGTTCTCTCCACCCCCCAGCCAACTAAATTCGGCACCAAATTCAGGCAGGGGCTCGCCTATTCGCCAGACGGGTGTTCCCTTGCAGGTTGCTCCGATACTTCCATCGCCATCTGGGATACTCAGACAGGTGGATTGGTCAAAGCAATCGGGTGCGAGGTTCCAGTTGATGGATTGGAACTCGTGTGGTCGTCAGATGGAACGACAATCGCTACCGTTTCGCCGCGGGTGTCGGGCACCGTTACTGTGCATACATACGACGCTGCTTCGGGCACATCACGGTCCCCAGGTACACTCCAGTCAAGAAACAAACCACATCTCTGGGCTCACGACACATCTTTTCGGATCGCGACGACGACGGAATTTGATGATGGTTGGAGGATCAATATCTTTCAAGTTGGACCCGCCCTCACCAGGATAGAATCATTCCCTCTCCGGTTCCACTCCAGCCCCGGTCCCTTCTCTCCGACCACTTACCGAATTTCTGTTTCCGTTTCCGCCGCTGGAGACCGTAGTCGTGACACTGAGCTCCTCATATTGGACATTCGTAGCTCGGAGGTTTTGTTACGGGAAACTGACCGCTACCGGAACCTCGACTTTTCTCCTGATGGAAGCTTCTTTGCAGCTTTTGCCGGGGACCGCCTTGTCGTCTGGAAATATACTTCCGGTCGTTATGCCCGATGGAGGGACTTCCGACAGACTCCAGCCTCGCTTCAATTCTCGCCAACTTCGTTGTCAATCCTCGGCCGTACTGGTGCCCTCCTCCATGTGTTACATTTGGATTATTCCCCTTCACCCCTTGCCATTCGACCTATTGCTCCTACCCGCAGCGTACCGCGGGATGCTTATTCTCCGCACGGCACTTACATTGCGACTACGCGTCGCGGGGAAAAGTCCATCACAATCACCGACCTCCGCCCCCAAAACCCTTCCTCTTCCCAATTCATTGACACGGACTTCGAGATATCAGAAATTGTCCTCACCGGTAACGTTCTCTTGGCGAAGGGTTCAGACGCGGTCGTCGCATGGTTGCTTACAGAGGGGGTGGTGAGCGGGATTTTCGCCAACAGAAGGGCGAACCGCAGCGACAGCCTGTGGGACATGGCACCGGGGGACACAACCACGGAATCACGGGACAAAAACCCCAGCTTTTGGACAAGGCTGCTGCAGCGAGACCGCGGCAAACGCGATGACGATGGTCGTCTGGAGTTTTCGATTGAAGACGGAATTGCGGCTGTCGGAAACCTTAACGGATTTGACATTCGCATTTACAACGCAGAAACCGGGGAGATCCTCGAACCGGACAAAACGCCTCTACATCCTGGACGCACCTGGTACCGCTTCCATAATCCGCACCGGGATGACTGTGACCTCTATCATCGTGATTTGCGCAAGGGCCACGAACTACTCGAATCCGATTGGCCAGTTTCACAAACCACTTTGCGAGAGGGGTGGGTGAAGGATCTAGAAGGGAAACACCGGCTGTGGTTGCATGCCCGTTGGAGGTCGGCTGGGAATGACGTGGGCTGGCTCGATAGGGTTACAACCATGCGGCTCAAAAACTCATCCGAACTCGTTATCGTCAAGTTCTAATTGACCGGGCCCATTGACCATCGACCCAGGTATGCAATCGGCACCGTAAGGGTCAGTTCGTGCGGCTAACCGAGGGCAGGTTCGACAACGCACCCACTCATGTCAAATGCATCGAGCCGCACGATAAACGATTCGTACCTTCTGGGTCGCGCGGCGGAGATGCTGGCCAGGGTCTGGTATAAGGAAGGCAGGGTTGAGGAGGTAAGGTCTGGGGTCTTGCATGCCACTGAAACTTCCGATCGGGGCCGCGAAGAGGAGTCCGGAGGATTGCGGATATATTTTCCCGGGGATCGAAAAGGCATAAACAAAAGCAGCAGCCCCTCGCGGGTCGCATTCCGTGCTTCCTATGCCTCTCAGCGCTGCATTCTTGGCTTCAGCGGACCCCTCGGCGGACGGCAGACCGCATCCGGATGGAATCCATCTCCCCATCGTGCTCGTTGATTTCCTGTAACCACATTGTTCTATATTTCGTTGGCTCGCCGCTCGTCATTGGTCTGTACCTCATGTTTCCCTACTCCCCATCTCCAATATTGTTGTAGGTGTTGCCGTTCGACTTTCTCACACTCCCTGGTTCAGGTACGGCATGGGGTCAACCTTTGTGTTTTCTCATGCAAGTAAACACTACTCAGTTTTTCGCTGGGGAAGCGTCGGCCGCAAAGGGCACGCCAAAGTATCTGCCAAATTGTAATCGTGTTCCTCCTGCTTTCCCCGCGTCCAACTCCCCAACCCGTCGGCCACGTTTTCATTCCGCTGTGTTCATCTTGGGAGAACCAACGGCTGAAATTGCAGCGACAGTAACCCGGTTCTCAGGCGCTTTCTAGGCAACAACGTGTCAGGGTATGTCAAACAGAACCTCCATAGTGTAAGTCGCGCGATTGGCCAATGGTTTGATGTGGCCTTCGGCTGGACCCTGAACTAAGGTGTAGTTCGCTTTAATGGCGTAGCTCCGGGCTTGACCCAGGGGAAGGGGGAAAACTTCTGGGTTGACCGTTCCCCGACGAAGATCCAGTCGCGATCGGCAGTTGTGGGTTTCCCGGTCAGAACAACTCCAATACACCGGCAGGCGCTGACATGGTCACACGGTGGGCGACGGACAGCCTCATGTCGCTGCGATTTGAATAAGGCCACGGATATCATTCGTTCCCTCGCATTTCATAAACGACGCCAACTCTATGTCTGGGGTCCTTCGAAAACGACCCCCACCAAGCGGTGGGACACCAACGGACCCAAGCTCTTGTAGGACACCCACCCGGCTCCACTCCGATCTTCCCAGATCCGCTGATGACCCGCAGCCAAGAAACAACGGTTCACCGATGCCGTCAAGATGTTACTGGATATTGCGAAGGAATCTTCCGATGCATTTCCACCCCTCAAGTCGTGTTTGGGAGGCATCAGCGCGTTGATCAAGCACTACGATGTGCGTCGGTATCAACTAACCCTCAATTCCACTAATTACCGTCAAACCAGCAATATAACGACGTGAAAGATAAGCTCAATGATCTCATCCCATGGCTGGAGAAGTTGCAGCAGAGTTTAGCGAAAGTGAATCCCGATGACGATTGCGAAGAGGTCGAGAGACGATCACAACTGACGAAGTTTGTACCACGTCCGGCATAGCTTTCCCGCCAAAAACTGACTCTCGATAGGTCATTAGAGGACATTGAAAAGCGATCGTTAGTGTTATCTGGAAAGGGAAAGGTGGCTCGAGTCCTCGACAAGTCGCAAGATTCGCAGGAAGTCGTCAAACTTGTAGAGAAACTTAGGCAAGCCATCCTCGTGTATCAGGTGAGTACCGCGCGCCGTCGGAGCCGGAAATGGTTGACACGTGGAGTAGGTGTCACAACAACAGTCGATCTACAACCAGGTCGTCCAGTTGACCGTGAGTCCCTGTTCCCTGTCTCCAATTTCGAGACTCAGTGGGCGGTCGGTCGGTTCAAGGCATCCTTTGATGTGCTTTTGAAACTGCACCCGGTAAGAGAGTGGGTCGGTCCGCGATCCAAGATGCCAAATAACACATGCACAGAAAACACCGGTCGAGAATAAGATAGAGTCTGTACGCGCACGATTGGACCGGCTTGGAGCGGAAGGGGATACCGCGAGGAACGCTGCTGAGCTCAGGCGCCGGAAACGTCTATTTGAGTGCGTATCCTCCGCCCCAGCGAGCAGCCGTCCATGCTAATCTGGTATCAGAGCTCTTGAGGGGATTGGGGATAGGTTACGGCTTCTGTCTGAACGCTCCAGTGCCGCTGGGTACAGGGAGAATGAAGGAGACGTTGCTATCGCGTGCGACCTTGCAGATGACCTCAGAGACGTCATAACTGAATACCAGGTCAGTGCAAACATCGGAAAACGCATGCGGGGCAGTTCGCTCACGATGCAGCTTATAGTTCGCGCAACAGAAGGCAATCTACGAACAGAACCGTAGACTGATTGTGAGTCCCATGGCCCATGTTCCGAGAAGCCGTCAGGGTTTAATCGTCGTCTGTAGGACACTGGTTAGACATAGCTCCGCTCTCGATCGGCGCAAACTGACTTCTCAACAGCTGAATTGTCGATACTGAACGGCTGCCGTCGTGCCGGAGGAGTCGAGTTCCGACATGGCGATCGCCAGGGCTGCCTCAGAGGGACCCGGGATGCTGTCTTGGATGATATTGAGTCGTGGTCCAGAGACTTCAACATGTCCCCCGTCTACTGGTTGAACGGGCTCGCCGGGACAGGCAAGTCCACGATTGCCCAGACCATCGCTGAGCGCATCTTCGCCGACGGGAGACTGGGAGCGTCCTTCTTCTGTTCACGCGACTTCAAAGACCGCAGAGACCTCCGTTACATCTTCCCCACCCTCGCCTTTCAACTCGCCCACAAATACCCAAAATTTCGATCGATCCTCGTCCCTCTCCTTCAGTCAAATCCAGATGTCGTACACGAGTCGCTCTACAACCAGATGGAGGCGTTGATCGTAGAACCCCTCAGTTCGTCAGATATATCGACAATCATCGTCATCGACGCGTTAGACGAGTGCGTGGATAAAGAACCGCAGTCCGCCATCCTCTCAGTCATGGGTCGGTTGGTCGAAGGGATCCCGGATGTCAAAATTCTCATCACCGGTCGGCCAGAACCCCGGATCCAATCCGGTTTCCGTCTGGAACTCCTCAGGCCGCTGACTGACGTCTTCGTCCTTCATGAGGTGGAACCTTCTGTCGTCAGCGCGGATATCCGACTTTTTCTGGAGCATGGATTATCCAAGCTCGCGAAAAGACGAGGGATCGAACGAGATGGATGGCCAACGGATCAGCAAATCGACCTATTGTGTAAGAGAGCAGGCGGCCTCTTCGTGTACGCAGCAGCAACGCTCGGGTTCTTGGAC
>Ga0307516_10006569_pt1 | contig 13604 bp, 20 predicted proteins | sample 19_EM_MG_FD_203310 | JGI IMG/M metagenome (GOLD analysis project Ga0307516, IMG submission 203310) | Populus trichocarpa ectomycorrhiza microbial communities from riparian zone in the Pacific Northwest, United States - 19_EM | ecosystem: Host-associated > Plants > Roots > Unclassified | place... | reverse complement strand
ATATATTTGGGGTGGCTGTCTAATGGAGGGGGGGGGTGATCATCGATGCTGCGCTGGCATGGTGGTCAGCGCCGTTGTGGCTGGGGGGTTGGTGGGCGTCGGGGGGGCGTCATTGTTGGATGATGCTGGGATGGGAGACATCGCGTCGTCACGTCGTCACCATCAACGCTGGGGATGTGGGTGGTCACGTCGCCGCCGTCAATGCTGGGAATGGTGGCGGGGTCATTGTTGTTGTTGTCGTCAGCGTTGACAGTGGGGGTCATCGTTGTCGGTGGCCATGTTAACAACGTTGGTGGTGAGGCCGTTGTTGCCCTCGCATTGGTGGTGGCTGTCGATGCTGGTGGTGGAGCAGTGGTGGTGGCCTAGCCATTGTTGTCGTTGTCTGGTCGATGACGCTGGTGGTGGTGGTGGTGGTGATGGTTGGTGTTGTCACTGTTGTCCGTGGTGGGGTCGTTGTCATTGTCGCTGATGGTGGTCGCTGATCAACGACGCTGGTGGTGATGGTGGCTGTGGGTGAGATGTGTAGTGACGTGGTAAATAGTATTAGGAAATGTTGATAGTTCAATATGCTGATATAATCATTACACAAACACACGCATACACACATACTTGAAAATTTTCTAAGTCTCTCGTTCTTATTCTCTTCATCCGTCGACCACCACCTGACAGCTACCACCACCACTGTCGACAACGACGTGACCACCACCGCCAACATCAACGAAGACACCACCACCACCACCACCATCAATGCGACTACCACCACCCCACCACCGTCGACAACGACATGGCCACCACCACCAACGTCGACAATGTGGCCACCACCACCAACATCGATGATGCGACCACCACCACCACCAGCCTTGTCGACGATGCGACCGCCACCACCACCACCACCTACCTCGTCGATGACGCAACCCATGGCCACCACCATCATCAGCACCGACAACGCGACCATCACCACCACCAACGTCCTTGATGACAAGGTCACCACCAGCGATGACGATGACCCCACCACCAGCGTTGACCTCGCAGCCACCATCCAGCAACAACGACCACCCTACCAGCGGCATCGACGGCGCGACGACGACCACTAGGCACTGACGACCATGACCATCTTGACACGGCCGCCACTACTACCCCCACCACCTGCGTCGACGTTGTGGCCATCGATGACAATGACCATCTCGATATATATAATATATTTAGTCTTTGTTTTGTAGTTTTTTTTATTGAATTAATATAAATTGATTAAGATGAACATTGCATGAATTAAGTCCTTGAAAAGTTTCAAGTACAGGCAGTAAAGGTAGTATGAATGCTGTTGATAGTACTACTGGGACAGTCTGGGACAGCTGGGACAGGTGCTGGGATAGTCTGGACAGTGCTAGCCAGTTGGGTACCTTGCTAGGAGTAGCTGGGGCTCTGGGGTAACTGGCCAGTACTGTCCAGTACTGTCCAGGGGAGGGTTGGTTTGCTGATGGAGTTGCACACAATTGATCTGGGAAGCTAATACCTATGGCTAATAAAGCTGCACACCTACAACTTGTACAATCAAGAATCAGTACCTCGTCTGAGCAGCACCAACAGGCCATCAAGACTTTGGTTCAAGAGGAAATGGAACAACTTACATCCCACAATGCCATTGATGCCCTTGGCGCTCACGTGTTCACACTTACACTCACAGACGAAGGGCCAGACCTCAGTTCTCACGCAAGTAAGCTGTGGACATCACGCGAAGATTTTCAGCACAATGCAAATTCGCATGCACTGACGGATGTGGTAGCCCCTTTGTTGGACAATCTTGCCAAAAGCTTCACCTGCCTGGCAATTAATTCCAATCCTCATGACAAATCTTCCAGGATGGGTCAGAACTCCTCTGAGCCTGCCTCTCCTTCTCACCCAATTCCACCCCTCTATGACACTGATAGTCTTGTGGAGTCCCCCTCTTCTCTTCACCAAAGTTTCAAAAAACCCACCTCATCTGCTGTTCCATGACATACAACATCAAAGCCAGAAGGAAATCAATGCACTGTAAACACCCATTCCATTTTGACCAATATTGAGTCGCACATGAGGGTAGTCCCCATGCAGATTGCATCCTCAATGTCAGTTTCGTCTCTTCGAAAGATAAGGGCAGATCTTTCAACCTTCAAAACTGCCCTGGAAAACGTCACATGCCATGTATCCTCAGTGGTTGAGTGTAAAAAAGATTTGATGGCACACGTTGACCAACTCTTTGTGAATGTTGAGGTGAAGGAAGGAAACACAGACAGTAAATCAGTCAAACCTGTTCCATACGACTGCAGTAGGTATTCCTGTATTTTTGTAGAGATGTATGTTTAAGAGATTGCTTTTAGACCATCATTACCAGCATCCTGTTGATCACTGCAGTGATATTGCCCAGGTTTCTTTATTCATTGGTGTCCTCTGCAGTGTCATTCTCTCTATTAGTCGACGTGCGGCCAATCTTATCATGGGACTTCTGTTCTTGGTGCTACGGCTTGCTTTTATGCCAGCAGCTGGTGGGGAAATGACCATACTGCAATGGAACACATTGAAGCAAATCCCTACAAACATTACCAGTGCACTGTCTAGGTTTAATCTACACCCTTGTCAGAACTGGTTCCTCCGATGAACTCTGACACAAGCGGAGATAAGTGTTGAAGTCGCACGTGCACCCGGTGTAAACCGTCAATGAAGTGTGCACAAGACTGCAACCCATATTAGTGTAGACTTAGTAATAGTCCTCTTTAGAGTAGATGTTACATGTCACACACCATGCGTCACAGTCATGTGTCACACTGTTTGTTGTATATAAACAGTGTTCATTGCTTATATAATATAACAGCTCTTGACCAGCTACTGCTATCATCTCAGGTTGTGCACTCCACCCAACAGGTGAGTTGGAGTAGCAGTTCCTCTACATATATAGGTATTGCTTCAACAATAAGTGCAAAGGGTTGTCGACAACAAGTGGAGGAGATGCAGAGGAGTTGAGGACTTGGCTTCAGCGTATGTGCTGCACCCTTGCAATACCTGCGTCCTTGTATTTTGGAGGACTAAGAGACAGAGAGACGGAGGTCCGACGAAGGTTGGAGTTGCCAGAAGGCAGAGGAGACAGAGGAGGACAGAGGGGAGTTCGCAGGAAGTATTCAAGATGATATTCGAACTGAGGGACAATCCCCTCAGCATGCAGAGTACTTATACTTTACATCGGATATGTATAGTAACCAAGAAGTGGAGGAGAGACATAGCAGAGACATAGCTAAGAGTCTGCAGATGACAAACAGATGAGTAACATACACGGAACGGAGATCAGTGATAAGCATAACAGATCAAAAGGTTAACGGGACACAGCTATGAGTAATCAGATCTAATCTAAAATGGGAACAAGGGAAACAGGAACAGAAGCGGAATGGAAGCATACAATAACCAGAGGCGCAAGCGTGGAACTATATACTAAAAGGAGACGGAGCATCAATTGTTGGAGTGGAGATGGATACGTAGCGTCGGAGGTGTCCAATTGTGATTGGACTTGAGTCTTCAACAGTCTAGAGGCCTTGCGGAGTCACAAGGTGTCACGCAGTCATGACACCCTAGGACAACTGTGTATGTGACTTGTCCATCATGCAGCTGTCTCCACAAGCCCATTTTTAAACCAGGCTCATCTGTGGCTGAGTATCCTAGTCACTGTATGAATAAACCCAAGCCATGGCTCCCCATTTGCAATCAGCGCCTGCTGCAACTTTCTTTGACCTCCCTGATCAAACCATATGTTTACCATCACTTTCATGACTTTGTCATGAGCCTCCTTTCCAGATCGGAGATTGATGCAATCATTGATGAACCCTGTGATCGGTTGATGGGTTCCCTTGACCAGCCAGCACCTTTAAATTCTAAAGATATTTGGGATGGTGAAATTTTGAGGACATTTCAGGGTCCCTTACCACAAACACTCTTTATCGACAAGAAGGGGGAGAGCTGTTTAGTGTTTTCATTGAATGTAGACTTCTTCAATATTGAAGGTGTCTGCATACAAGGAGAAACCACTTCTTGCAGTGTCATCTCCTGTGCCTGCCTCAATCTCCCACTTGACATACGCTACAAGCCTGAGAATATGTTCCTTGCAGGCATTGTCCCAGGACCCAATGAACCTCCTGGTGATCAACTGAACCATTTCCTTGAGCCCCTGATTGATGATATGGTGGCCAGCTGGGAGAGAGGTATTTCTTTTAGTTGTACAGCACTTCATCCATTTGGCCGAGTTGTTCAGTCAGCCATTGCTTGTGTGGTCTGTGATCTTCCTGCCACACGGAAAGCTGCACAAATGTCAGCTGTGAGGAGTTATTTTTATTGCAGTGTTTGCAATTGTTGTGATCTCAAAACACTGGGCAGGACAGACTTTCATTCAGAGTGTTGGAACTTGCAGGACAAAGCTACACTACAACAACAGGCGGAGGGGTACAAGAACACGGAGAGTGTTCAGCAGCAAGAAGCACTGTTTGCCAAGTATGAGATCCGATGGTCGCCACTATGGAAGCTGCCATACTGGGATCCAGCTTGCCAGCTCGTCATAGATGCCATGCACTGCACCCTGGAAGGACTGACCAGATTCCACGTCTGTAATGTCCTTTGACTCACCTCTGTCACAGCCAACAGTCTGGAAACCCTCCCACCTGCATTTGAGCACCCCTTCAGTGCTCCAGTGTCTACGGACAGCCAGCCTTTGACAAAAAATGAAATAAATCAAATCAAGGGAATTTATTGTTTATTAACTTTGTCCATGAAAAACCTTGATGTGGAAGATGGTTGTCATCAACAACAGATCGAGGACCACATTACATGGCTCACCAAACAGCTCACTGCAAAAACTATACAAGCATTGAAATTCGCTGCAATAGACTTGCATTGTAAGCCAATTCACAGTGACAGAATAGTGGAGGGAGGTAGGATATTGAAGGTATACTGGGTCAATACTCTTATTCAATGGGTGAGACTGTCCGAACTCATTACATTGGTATCCTCACAGTCATGTAGTGGCGAACAAAACCTTGGTCTACTGGCCTGCAACCCACTAAATTTGGAATGCAAGAAGTCATCAAACATATATGTTCCATCATTAGAACTGCTGACACCCCTTCTTGGCTGAGGAGTGTACCATATGACTTCGGAGCACCAAGGGCGGGCACTCTAAAAGCTGATGAATGGCAAACAATGATCACTGTATATATCCCTCTCACACTTATTAGCCTATGGGGTGATGGGACGGCGCACAAGTCAAACAACCTCAGTGTGCAGCTGTGCCAAGCGTTGGACCATACTATGGCTCTTGTCCAGGCCATACACATTGCCTGTGCTAGGTCTATGACCATAAAATGGGCAGTTGCATACCGATCTTTTATTGGCATCTGGTATCCGAACTGAAGATACACCATCTATCTGTTGACCACTGTCCCAATTGTCACATGTCTATCCACATTTACGAATTTCTTCTCTCATTTGGCCCTGTGCACTTTTGGTGGTGCTTCCCTTTTGAGCATCTGATAGGTCAACTACAACGTCTGCCAACAAACAACAAATTCAGTGCATGCAGACTTTACATACTACATGAAATCATACTCAACACATCTCAAAGGCCAATTGGAATCTATGATTCTCACCTCCTATGTCCAAGCTGCCAAACTCAAGGCCTGGTTGGCTCAGGACAGCTGCCCTCCAGCAATCAAAGAGTGTTGAGTCCTTTTCGAGAAAGCCTTTGCAACCAAAGGTGATACTAGCTTGGATGGGGGTGACGAACTTTAGACCTGCTGGATGTAACATTGTCAAGCACATCCTCTACTCAATCTCATGTTATCCCTCCAGATTTGCACAAGTTGATATCTGGGCACAACATTACACTTCATGCGCCATCATGTGAATGGTGTTATGTACACCAGACTTTCCACTCACACTGGCAACAGCCTTGTCACCTTTTACCCTGGTGGTGATACTAGTCTTCCTGCATGCCAGGTTCAATCAAGTATATATTCAAACATAACAGCAAGATATCCTTTGTGCTTCAGCACCAGTGCCCTGCATGAAATGATATCCTTGATCCCTTTTGCCATTACCCATACTTTCCTGCTTGGCTTTACTATGCTAGCCTTTCCCTGGAGTGGGAAGAAGTCAATCCTTCTTGGGTTGTGTCTCATTATATATGGTGGTCATATTCGCCGACCTTTGTGGTTGTTTTAGCGTTGTCCAGGGTAAGATCTTTCCTTCATGAATAAATAATGTACTAACTCTGTTAGGATTAACGGGTAACAAAAAGTGGGCACAAAAAGAGCGGGCACAGAAAGAGTGGGCATAGAGTGCTACTGTTCAATGTTGGGATAGGTACCATTTAATTATGGATACCATTTATTGTGAGTGCCATTTATTGCGGGTGCCATTTATTGTGGGTACCAATGGGGGGTACCGTTATTGTACTGTTATTGTTGTAAGATAGATCATGTATTTTCATTGCAACAATTATTACATGCTTTAAAACATCAATTGCTCAGTCCTCGACTATCCTATCCCACCCTCACCTCAGTCCCTACCTGTGGTTGAACTGCATGTAGTTATGTCTTCTCATACCCTGCCAGCCCTCGAGGGTACTGCCCCTGGGAGCTTGGATCCATCACAGCCCTCATGAATCTTGCAACATGCCAACTCGAAATTATTCTTCATTCCCTATGATCCGCTGACAGCTTCAACATGCGGGAACCCAACTATGGAAAATGTAACCTTCCAGTGTATTGTGGTTGAAGTTCAACTGGACAGGGTCATGACTTGGAAACTGGTCCCCAATGCAGGCTGAGCACTGGACGTGAAAGATGAAGGAGCGTGGCCACAAGTGATCGATATCTGCAGGTCAGTAGTCACTCATCTTTGAGTGTGATAACCACTTAGTAGCCTGAGCACAGCCAACTCGTCTACTGCACCAGAGATCAATGGGATGTCTATAAATTAGATCCAGCGTATTGTTGCCATGTAAATACCAAGCCTACTCTGACCACTATCAGACCTGTGGAGATGTTGACAAGCACCCTACCAAAGGTAGGTCCATTCGCCAACATCATTTACCAACACCAACCAGAACCTCCCAAGCAGCAGAAAAATACTGGAGTAGATGAAACACCCATCCACAACAATGAAAAGGCACCCTCCAAAAACAAATCATCAAGTGACATGTCAATTTGCATCGACGATGCTGAACAGACAACCATTGGCACAAGTAATCAGGCAGGTAAGACAGTGATACATGCATGTATTGCCTGTAAATTCCAGTGTGAACAAGTGAATAGAACCACAGACAAACAGGTCATTCAGGGCTCCCAAACAAGCAGATGAGTGACAGGCACTGTTGAAGTTGCATGTGCACCTGGTGTAAACTGTTGACGAAGTGCGCACAAGACTGTGACCCATATTAGTGTAGGCATAGTAATAGTCCTCTTTAGAGTAGATGTTACATGTCACACTATTTGTTGTATATAAACAGCTGACATTGCTGACATAATATAACAGCTCTTGACCAGCTACCGCTATCATCTCAGGTTGTGCACTCCACCCAACAGGTGAGTTGGAGTAGCAGTTCCTCTATGTATATAGGTATTGCTTCAACAGGTTATGAGCCCTGTGAGCGCACTGTGTGCAGCAATGCACCAGACAGCACTCCAGCTCCCTGTAGTGTCACTTTAACTAGCTTGATGCTGTGGAGGACAGTGGGCTCCTAGTTGAGCCCCTGCACAGCCACAAGGTGAAGTCTGTTGATGACTTGTGCCAGACAGTGAGCTCCCAGTTGAGCACCTGCACTACCACAGGCGAAGATCATTGATGACTTGCACCAACCATGGCAAAGATTGTCAACGACTTGCACTGGCATGACCTAGTCATGAGTTTGCTGTTGACAGAAGTGCTTTCACTAGCACTCAGGTGTTTTCTTCTTTTCTTGCTTGTCCGTTGTTGCATTGACTTGCTGACTCCATTGACTCCCAACAGAATTCACCATGTCCAGCGCTCTCAACAAGATGGTTCCCCTCTTCACTGGCTCCAACTGGCAGCAGTGGCATACCGCCATGCAGGCCTACCTTCAGGCACAAGGCCAGTGGTTCATTTACTCAGCAACTCAACCTGCCAATGGCCACAATGACCAAAAGGACTGGGATGACAACACCAAGAGAGTGCTCGGTAATATCACCTTGTGCCTCGCTCCTTTGATTCAGGTCGCTATCACTGACCTCACTACGGTCAAAGAGGTATGGGACTACCTCAAAAAGAGTTTTGGCGCCCCCAGTATCGGTTCTGCCTATGCTGAGCTTAGCAAGCTCCTCTCGACGACCATCCCTGCCAACTCCCATCCCACTCCAGCAATCACAAAGATGCTGAGCCACTTTACTTATCTCAAAGATGCCAGCTTCAATTTCCCTGCCCCTGTGCAGACGATGATAATCCTCTGCAAGCTCCCTCCTACTATGGAGGTTGTAGCTCAGATTCTCAGTCAAATGTCACCAGATGAGATCAAGAACCTGAAGCCGGAGGGAATCGTCAAGGTGGCCATGCTCTCTTTTGAGCAGAAAGGTGCCACTCGCAGCAGCAGTAAGGGCCCACAGGCCAACAAGCTTAGCGCTGTAAAGCGCAAGCCTGCTGACCATAAGTTTGCCCAGCAGCAGCAGCAAGGCAGGTCCAATGGTGGTGCAAGCAGAAATGCTCCCACCCAAGGACAGGGAGGCCACACTCACCAAGGCGGCAAGAAGGCTCACGCTTGTCACGAAGCTGCCCAGCAGGCCACTTTTGCCACCTACATCCACTATGATGGACCTGAGCTGACCGTCGCACCCTGGCCCACACCTTCGGTGCAACCAACTATGGCCCCCCCACATTTGACAATACTATTCGGGCCTTCAACTTGGCGCACCGTCTGGGGGATGAGCCCTCCTGCCAGACCATCTGCACCCTCGACCGTATTGTGTCAATGGCTAGTGCGAACCTGGACCAGCCTGAGGCCAGTCCCTCCTCACTGAAGCACCCTTGTCTTGAGGAGCGCATCACCATGTATGAGGAGGATGCCATCTCCCTTGGGGATGATGAACCTATCACCCATGAGCCTTTCACCGATGATGAGTTTGATGAAATCAATGCAATGGTCCTCGACCGCTACAACACGGCATCAATGGCGATGGGTGTGGAGGCCAGCCTCTTCAGGCAAGTACCTTCTGCACACATGCTGATTGACACTGACATGCTCCCTTTACATGTGCGTTATACACCTGCACTGTATATAGCAAGTAGTCAACATAATGTGTCATGTCGTATCTCGAGTAGAGCATATATTTGTTTGTGTTCGAATCATGCGTGCTGTGCTGGCTGTAAGGGAAAAATGGTTGATGACAGTGAACTATCTGGTGCCTTCTGGCTCCTAGACTCAGGTGCATCCCACCACTTTACCGGTGACATAGGTGATTTCGCCTCTTACAATGAGCTAAAAAGAGTGCACTATGCCAAAATGGCTAATGGTGTAGTACTAATTGCTGGCATTGGCATGGTATTACTCTGGTGCCTAGACCACAACTCTGGGGATGAGAAAGTTGTTACACTCACCCAAGTGCTCCATATGCCAGGCGCTACTGCATGCCTTATTTCTATGGGCGAAATGCTCCAGTGTAATTACAGAGTCACTGGCAATAAGAGAGGCATTAGCCTTATTGGCAAAGCCAATCGCCTATGGTTTGGGCCAGACCCAGAGGATGACCGCAACATCATTTTTGGGATTAGATCTATCCTGATAATTAGATCTAACTATATCACCTCCGTGAGCAAAGTTGATTACAACATTATGCACTGGAGATTTGGGCACCCCTCAAAGGAAGTCCTCTGACGTGTGCAAAAGCATATGCAGCGCTTCCCGGAGATCCACTTTCCTACTGAGGATTGTGTTTGCCCTGGATGTGCTGTTGGCAAGATGCCCAATCAAGCTTTCCCAGAGAACGAAAGATGTGCTTCCAAGCCCTTCAAGCTGGTGCTCTCTGACCTGAAATCCTTCCCGGTTATGTTGTACCGGAAATTCAAATATGTTATCACTTTCTACAACAATTTCACCTCTCATGCCTGGACTATGCCGCTTTGCTCCAAACCTGCAGCGATTATGGCTGCCAAAGATTTTCTTGAGATGGTGCGTGTTCAACACAATGCGCATGTCATTGGCTGGATGTCTGATGCCAGCAGAGAGTATAAATCTGATCTCTTTGATTGAGCACTCCTTGAAAAAGGAATCAAAATATATCAAAGTGCTCCAAGAACCCCCATGGTGCGTGTTCAACACAATGCACATGTCATTGGCTGGATGTCTGATGCCAGCAGAGAGTATAAATCTGATCTCTTTGATTGAGCACTCCTTGAAAAAGGAATCAAAATATATCAAAGTGCTCCAAGAACCCCCATGCAGAATGGCCATGCTGAGCAACTAGGGTGCACTCTCATGGATAAAGCTGAGTCTATGCGGCATCAAGCCTGCATTCCTGACTCTTGAATGCTTAAGGGGGAGATGCCTAACATCAACCACCTCCATGTGTTTGGCTGTGGAGCTTTTGTCTACCTCCCAGCCTCAGCTAGAGCAAATAAGATGGCTCCCAAGTCAGAGCTAATGACCTATATTGGTGTTGCCCCTGGCAATGAGCACAACTTCTTGTTTATGCGCTCCACCAATGCAGTGTTCACTGCTGCCCACGCTGTCTTTGACAAGCGTCACTTCCCTTGCTGTCCCAAAAACAGGCATGAACCTCTTGAGAACCCTTTTGGAAGGGCAAATCCAAAACCTACCACTGATTGACCAGGTACTACCCCTGATGACATCGACAGTGATGATGATGTGGAACACGACCATGGCTACCCACATCCCCATGTGCAGGATGACAATCCAAAGCACAAGGAACCCCAGGCTCCTGAGGAAGAGCCTAACCAAATAGATCCTCCATGTACACCATCTCCTGTGCCTCCACCAGCACCGAGAACACCTTCACCAGTGAGAAACCCGCCACCTCCGGCACTGCAGTGCCTTGGCCAAGCTGAATGCTGCCAGAATGCACTGTGCCCACCTTCAGTGAATATCCCTGCCTGCCCCCAACGTGAACGTAGAGCGCCCTTGCACCCCAGTAACGTGTTTGGTGAGCGGCAACACCCCATTGAGCAACTCCAGGATATCAAAAGTGCCTCTCGATTGTGAGAAACAGTGGGTGAGGCCTCTAGGCCCCCACAACCAGACACACTGGACCATATCCCTGGTGGTTTCCCCGACACCTCTGCAACACCCAGTGAGGAAGATGTGCAAAAGATGTGTGAGGAAGGGGGAGCCAACCTAGTCCGTTTCCTGATGGGCAAAGCCCTCACAATCCACGAGCCTCAATATGAGAGCATCCGCAACTGGTCCTATAAGGACATTGCTCGCTTACCCCAAGCTGAGCAGAAACTCTGGTGACTTGCTTGCCAAGAAGAGCTCAACGTGCTGTGTAAGTGCAAGGTCTTTGAGCTCATTGACCATCCCTGAGACTGGAAGGTCATAAAGAACTGATGGGTCTTCAACGTAAAGTTGGATGGCTGCAAGAAAGCCCACTTAGTAGCGAAAGGCTTCTCCCAGGTCGAGGGATTAGATTTCAACCAGGTCTTCTCACCAGTCGTGTGCTTTGAAACAGTGTGCCTCATGCTTGCACTTGCCACACTTGAGAATTGGTATATCACTGGACTCAATGTTCGGAGTGCCTACTTGTATGGCAAGCTCAATGAAGAGATCTACATGGAACAACCCAAAGGGTTTGCTGTTCCCAGGCAAGAGCGCAAAGTGCTCTGCCTCTGGCGTGCCCTCTATGGCCTCAAACAGGCCAGCCTAGCTTGGTGGCGCACACTTGATGAGTCTCTCAAAGAACTTGGGTTTGAGCGCCTTAAGTCTGAAGCAGGCATCTTCTTCTACAATAAGAAAGGCACCAACATCGTCATAGGAATAATATATGTCGACGACACTCTATTCTGCGGCCCTAACAAGGCTGTTGTTGATGCCATCAAAGCGCAGTTCATGCGCAAATGGGAGTGCAGAGACCTTGGAGAACCAAATGAGTTCCTCCACATGCGAATCACTCGCAAGGGTCGCACTATTCATCTGGATCAATGCATGTACCTACAAAAGGTCATTGAATGCTGCGGCATGCTCAATGCAAAGTCTGCAAGCACCCCACTGCCGGCTGGCTACTATGCCGCTAAAAATACAGAGCCTGTTGATGCAGAACTCTGCTCCCGTTTCCAGATGGTAATTGGGTCCCTCCTGTATCTCATGTTGGGCACTAGGCCTGACATTGCCTTTGCAGTCATGCATCTCTCACGTCATGCCGCGAATCCGTCTCAGGACCACCTGAACAAAGCACTATATATCTGTTGCTATTTAATTGGGATGTCTACATACTCCCTAGTATACAATGGTGGATCTGGTGCTGGACTGATTGCATGCATGGACTCAGATTGGGGATCAGACCCTACCTCTCACCTCTCGCAGACAGGTTTCTACCTGAAGCTTGCAGATGGCTTGATTAGTTGGACTTCTTGTGCGCAGAAGACTATCGTGTACTCATCCACTGAAGCTGAGTACATGGCTTTGAGCGATGTAGAGACTGTCCTGTCTCTAGGTGTGTAGTGTTGCTGATAGTAGTACTGATACTGGACTCTCCTACCTTAGCTTATGTAGGCTTGTACTAGCTTACTAAGCAATCTCCCTCTTTCCTCTGTATATGTTTGAGCTCAGTCCTGGAGTGACTGAACACCTTTACTCTCCCTACTTCTCCTAGTCTCCCCAGTCCCTGGGAGCCTTGCCAGACCTCCAGAAGCCCCTGGGTCGAATGCACCTCAGCTGAGGGAGCAGCCACCCAAACCCTTTCTTATCTTTTCAGCGATTGTACTCACCAAGTTACCTGGATTCAAAGTTTGCTCAGTGAGCTTGGCTATAAGCTGAAAGCAATCCTGATTTGCAGTGATAATCAGGGGTCCATATTCATGGCATCCAACCCTGTAATGGAGCCTTGCTCCAAGCACATCAACATCCGCTACCACGGAATTTGCGAGTCAGTTGTGAAAGAACTTACCACATGAGAAATTCGCGAAGTTCAGAGCACAACTAGGCTTACAGTTTCCCTTTGGCAGCACCTAGCACCTTATTTGCTGAAGTGCTCTACATGCAGCACAGTGAGGGAGAGTGTTGAAGTCGCATGTGCACCTGGCGTAAACCATCGATGAAGTGTACACAAGACTGTGACCCATATTAGTGTAGACTTAGTAATAGTCCTCTTTAGACATCAGGAAATCGATGAGGGTCTGCTCAAGCTTTATATAACATTACAATTGTTTCCATGTGTATCTACATGCATCATTCTGATACACACCTAGATCATGTTAGTTACTCCATGGGAGTGTTGAGAGCGTCTGTCATTGCAATCAGCCTTCTTATTTGTTGTCACTGCAACCAGGTTGCTTGTTTTTATCATGCCAGATCACCAATAAACTTGCTAATATATAAGATCAAAAACTCAACTGCTGCTACATGTGAT
>Ga0307516_10006568_pt1 | contig 13604 bp, 10 predicted proteins | sample 19_EM_MG_FD_203310 | JGI IMG/M metagenome (GOLD analysis project Ga0307516, IMG submission 203310) | Populus trichocarpa ectomycorrhiza microbial communities from riparian zone in the Pacific Northwest, United States - 19_EM | ecosystem: Host-associated > Plants > Roots > Unclassified | place... | reverse complement strand
TCTTTCTCCTTTCTGTTCGCTGTATCCTCTATCTCTGAGACTCTCGCTCCCTATCTCTCATCGTCTTCCCACTAAGGGAAGCTCTAATATCTACCTCTTACATTCCTTTTTTTTTTGCGTATATTGCGCTGCGCCCTCCCAACCCTCGCTATCTAACCTTTGTTATCTGTTGTCTTCCCCCTTGGAAACCTTCTACACATTTTTACTACTCTCCCCGCATACATACACATTCGACCTTTTTTGTGTCGAGGGACGCAGGGTTTTTTACCACATGGTTGTTTCATCTGAGGAGGATTCCAGGTTTCGTTTCGTTTCTTCTTTTTCTTTCATTTTGGTTTGGTGTACATTTATAGTAGAGATGAATAAAATGCTTTTTCCTCATGGTTGTGGGAGCGAATGGATGAAAAGATGAATCAATCAATTAGACGGGTTTATGACTTGCCACCCTCCAGGGGGGACCGAAACTGTGCGACATTTTGCTGACCTGTCAATTCTTTCATCAGGCAACGTTGACGTCAGCTGGGTTGACTCACATTAATTATATTAGTCTGTCGTTTTGGCCTCACACGTGAGGGTTCTTGGTATGAGACTAGTCGTTCTGGTTCAAGTTGTTTATCCCATGGACTATTTTCGGACAGTTCGGTGGCGCGCCGCACAATTGAACGACCTGGTTAATCATGGTCGTGCTTAAGCTCTGAAACGTCATTTCAACTTGATAGAAGAAGCAGAAGGCAACTTCGATACGTTAACGTTCTTTTTCGTATGTTTACAACATCACCTTCTCCATTGAACTAACGCACAAGACCACAGAATGGGATACTGGCGGACACGAACGTCCGCACGAAACCCCCAGCCCACCTCCAATCGGAAGGCATGTTCATGCACGGCTTTCGTCCTGTGGCACCGGACATATTCTTGGTAAGCCTTCGTTTGTCTTAGAACTCATTTGTCTGACAATTTACTTGTAGGACGAAGATCATCCCCAATTCTACAATGATTCTAGAGCATCGCCCAACAACGCCCAACGCGGATAATCGCAGTTCTTGAGAATGTTATCTTCCCCGCCACCCATCAAACCGGCGCCGGTTGTATGCGCCTTTAGCGTTTAAGGTATGTTTCGTTGTTACATTTAGCATGCGGTAGAGCCTCGCCCATGCCAGTGGGTGCCTCACAGCCCCTTCAGGTGAAGCACACTGCAGACAACGGAGCTGACTGGTGACGACTTGTGCCCCAGTGTTGATAACAGATTGGAAAGTATGCCCTCCAAATATGGAGCAAGTACGACCGACACCACAATGTAAGTTATACGTCACATATTGAACTCTCGACTGAAATGAACTATACAGGGTCTTCAACATATTGAAAAGGAGGAGAAGGACTACGGTTGCCCTCAAAATTCAATTCAACTGCAATGTTTTATTTACCGGCTTTTGGCTAGGGACAACTCGATGGCAATCAACTCAAGTAATATTCTCATCGATTGCCTTTTATTTTATCAAGACAATCTCACATGCATTTGTGCTAACTACGTCATGATTGCGCCTCCAAATCAAACATTTCATCGTCCTCTTGCCCTTCCTCGACCTACGACTCGCACCGTTCCTCAAGAAACTGATCTATTTTTTCTTTTTCTTTTTCTTGGCCAAAGTGCGCAAATTCACGGGCCCTGATGGAGAGCCTAATCCATCACTGTCACAACATTTGGCTGTCTGTGGTGGATCCTGATGTCCATATGGGATGGCAGCCGCTCGGACACCCTTTAACTCCTGTTCAAAAAGTAGATCGATCTCTCTCGCCGCGGGTATGAACGGATCGAAGGCAGAGTTGCCAAACCAAATACTCCCCGGCTCGAAATCGGAGGCAGATTGGTCGGTCCTAGATTTCTCCCTCACTTGACAAAGCCTGGCGGTCATATCTAAACCTAACCTCTCCGCTTCCTCGAGCGTGATATCCTCCTGTCTCTTTCCCAAATCGACTAGACCAGCATATAGCCACTCAGACACGCCGTAAGATCGTGCCCGGAGAACTCGATCGATGGCGGGTAGGCTGGCCGCCTCTTCGCGCAATTCGGTCTTGAAGATGTCGTTTATCGCCTGATTAAAGGGGGAGTCTTCGGATACTGGGTGGAAAAGCCTCTGTTCCCGGGAAACGGCGTGACGTCTCCGGATATTCTGGGATATTACAAGAGCCGTCTGCAACCCTAGGGATTTAAACTCCTCGATGGATAAGGCCGCTTCTCGTGTTGCCAAGTCAACATAACCAGAGTGCAACCAGTCGGGGACCATCTGCTCTCGGCCAAGCAGTACGCGCTCAAGCGGTGGCAATGACCAAGACAGATTCCCTATCGCCATGTCACGGAATTCTAGCATGTTCCATTTCGTTGCCAGTTTGAGAACGGACACCCACTCGTTCTGTGAGAGCGTTGTATTCAGAGATCTGGATCATCAGGCCTTTGAACTTTTCCGCGCGAGATACAAGTAAAACACGTTGAACGTACAGCGGATAAAGGAGTTTCAATATTGCTCTGAAGTCTGTCTTGAGCACTCCGTCCAGTTGAAAAGGTGTGTCATGGCTTTCCTCTATGAAGACCAAGGAATCCCATAAAGATGACCGAAGAAAATGGTGTTTGGGTACATCGAACAAACTATCCTCGACCTGGAGTGTTGAAGTAAACCAAAGATCATCCGAGTCCTTACGTGGGCTGAATTACACACTCGAAAGACGACCATGTCAAGGTAATAGATCGAATCTCTCGTTGGTTCAACAGTGGAGAATGGTTCTGGGACAACAGGCGTTTTGGGGGGTCTACAAGAAGGCGCTATGAGTATCACTCTTGAAAGTCTCGAAAAAAGGATAAATTTACAGAGGGAATAAAAGTTCTAGCAGGTCCTTGACCTCTATCTTGCGGAGGCCCTTGTATTGCTCGTTACTTGCGTTCATGACACTGGAGATCGAAGCAAAGTACTCTGCGCTTCTCTCGTGATGGTCTTTGGGCAACAAAAGTAGACGTCCCTCAACCTTGAGACGATATAGTAGAATCAATCAATCAAGACGCAGGAGGCTCACTTCAAAGGCCAGCGAACCATCGGCTCGATCGGTACCAGCTACACTCTCGGGACTGGTCGTTGTGTCGTTTTGGATTCCCGAAGCCAGTACAGGTGTCCTAGACCTTTCGTTTGTCATTTAATTTTCAGAAAACTCCTCTTCAAACACCATGGAACACAGATGTAGCGAAGATGTCCGTTCTCAAGCAGGAGGAGTTTCGTTTACGGTGGAGATTGGGGCGAGAAGAAACGCCTCCCAGATTTGCAACGAGGATATAATCGTGACCCAACGTTGGAGCCTTGGAGGCGCCGAAGCGCCTCATGTGCAGGCATGATCCGATGGGTAGAGGGCTGCATTCCGACACAAGCGCCCTAGAAGTAGTGCATATTGTTGGTCAACAGTGATTGTCATGAATTGAAGATAAGATGAAAGAGGAAGTGTTGAATCTTAACACTCTCTCCTCACTACATTCTACGTTTGACATACGTAGTAATTATATACTTTCGCAGACCTGCATGTCACAACTATTTGTAGTTTCAATGTTCCTTGAGTCAATGGTGGAGAACCATAATAAATTATATTATGGACGGACGTGCCAGGCGACGCTGTGTTTAAATTTCAAGAGCAAGTATTCAGTGTAGCAATGGTCCGTCCTTAGCAAGTACTTTGGTATCCGAGTCCGTCGCAGGAAGTCCGTGTTCACGGCTACTCGCAGGAAAGAAGAGTCATTACGGTGGCTAGATATCACTATATCATACAGAAGAAACAGAGTCCAAGTCTTTACCTAAGTTACACGAGGGCTTTTCGTCTCCTGTAGCGTCCAAAGACGCCACAAGCTGAAGCGCAAAATCCGACCATGAGTGCGCCAAGTGCACCTGCTACTAACCAATTTCCATTCCCGTATTGGGCAGGGGTCCCCCGGGCTCTATACCGGTTGCGAACGACGCCGAACATTGCGAGATCAATCACGAAAATGAGCAAAGTGGCTAGCATCGCGAGACCGGAAAAGAGAGTCATGAGGACTGTCCCTAAGCGATGGTATCCCGCCCCACAGAGTCCAAAGAGAAATGCGAGCCCCGAAAGACCAGCGGCTGAAAACGAGTTACAACATTAGATTCTTGAAAGAATGATGAGGAAAGGTAAAGGAACCTATTGGATGTAGAATTAGAGTCTTTGTGAGGTTGCGAATGGTCGTGCTATTTATACTCGAACTGCTGCGGATTCAGACTCTTCGGTGGGTTGTCTACGACAAAAGGGCTATAGTCCTCGTACCTTGCACCGTCAAAGGTATAGCCAATGCCGACTTTGCTTCCTGTGTATCCAAATACGCCATACTGTATCTGCCTCACTCCAGTTCCTACATTCAAAAATGATATTTTATCCCACACCGGGACAGATACGCAGGCCTAAAGATGAGTCCTAGTGAGTAAGGCTATGGATATGACCTGTGGGGAGCCTTACGAATATAAGTAGGGCCGTAGCCACAAAGCAGAAGATTAGGCCCGGGAGAGCAGGAGAAGCAGGCATGATTCGTTAGGAGGCGTCAACTGTAGTTAAACGGATGTTATTATGCGTGGGGTAATCGCAGGAAGTAAGAGGGAGTATGCACAAGATGATGGAATCCGCTGGAGGCTTGGAGCAGGGGGTGGGGCAGCTGTAATGCACCATTGACAAGGGGGAGCTTATAAAAGACGTTAGCCTCCTTCCTAATCGGGGAATGATGACGCTTTGTCGGCAGATGCCGGGCGGTGCAGATCCGCAGCTTGCCAAGGTGGTGCGAGTCCCCACCAAGGCGAGTGCTGTGCGGCGGAGCACGGTGTTCCGCAGCGACATCGCTATGGAATATGCGACTCTGGGGACGTAAAAATGACTGTTGTTTACTGTTCAGGCCAAGTTCCCTTAGACGACCAAAAAAAAGATTCGAGGACGGACGTCGGGAGGAAGACTTGCTAGTTCACTCATCTCGCTCCCATCAAAAAGCTCCACTACGTCATTGGAAATGCCGATCACCGGGCCTCTCCTGCTTCCTGCATATTAACACGAGGCTAGTTACTAAGGCTGTTCAAACGAATGCTTCGGGGTATATTTGCCTACAAAGTCCAAAGTCCCCAACGGAAATTACAACCATTGCACTGGGATTCTAGCCATCCCGCAGCCTTGTCATGGCCTGTGCATAATCAGGAGGGGATGCGTCAGGCGTTGTCCCTGTCGGGTTTGACCCGCCCGCGTCGGGGTCGGCAAATCGCGCTTCTGGTAATGACTGTCCAGGACGAGTCAACCAGTGTGCAAGCAATGTACGTGCCATGCAACTCACCGAAGATGATGCTCCACCGAGCCCAGGTTGGGGGTTAAACCTATGAGTCAATTGTTCTTTTCGTATCTCTCCACCGCTTACGAACACAGCAGGCTGGGAGCGGCTTTGAATATTAGAATTTGATACCCCCGAAACGAGTACATTGGCATTTTCCGGAGGTTCTCGATCAAACGGCGTAGCCTGTAGCTTCTCTTTGGTAGATTTTACCTGCGACTGTCGTCTGCGAAGGAAGAAAAACGCCAATGCCGACACAGCCAACACTCCCGCAGCAAAAGACCCGACAGCAGCCCCAGCGACTACGCCTATCGATAGGCCTCCTCCGCTCACAGTGGGTGTGGATGTGACCGTGCTGTAGACCAGTTGGTGTCACCCTACAAGGTTGTCTCGAATGAAGATACATACCCGGCATTTGAATCAATCGTCGTATAAACGTTTGCATAGTCAATTGCCAGGTATTGGGAGGCAGGCGCGGTCAGCGGGTACGTCATTTTGACATGGTGTGTCCCGGACCCGAGGTTGGCCGCTTGATACATTAACATTTGGGGCTTGTAGTGCGGTTGGTTTGAGTTGTAGAATTGAATGCCTCCGTCATCCAATTGAATTGTGTATGCCGACCCCGTGGGTGACACCGGGCCATACAATGCCACACCATCACCTATCCTGGCATAGTAAGGTCAATCAGTCTCTTGACCCAGCGTGACTCACCCTAGAAAAATATTAGCACTATTGGAATCAGATTTCCGTAGTCAAGCTCACCTTGAAGGTAAATGTGAATGAGGAGCCTGGAGTCGACGTTACACTAATCAAATCATGTCAAGAACTCGAGCCGGACGCACCCTCACGGATGGTACGTACTGTCCTGTCCCTCCCGAAAAACGACCCGTATCCGTCACATTACTCGACCACGAAGAATCGTACTTGAACGCGGAATGCGTATCCTTGAACGGGTAGATGTAAAGTTGATCCCCTTGTGTCTCCCCCACATTGCCCTGCCAGGTGATCTACGACACCGTATGAGCGCACAAGGTATCATTGGCAGGAGAGAGCACCCACGAAATCCAAATCCAGCAGTGAATTAGTAGGACCGACGTACTCAAGGATCACGGTGTGTAGGCCTTGGGTTAAATTCACTACTTGGAAAAGCGGAACTTTGAACGATCCCGGATCCGTCTGGGAGCCATTCTGTGAGTCGTATTGCACATTATCCACGCGTCCCTAAAGGAAGGCAAGAAAAAATCGTCAAGAGAGCGCGTGAGCAAGGTTGGTCATACATACCCGGAACAATCCATGATTCCAACGCTTTGCACCATAAAAAGTCACTCCTGTCCCATTAAAAGTAAGCGAGGCAGTGTTCCCAGCCGTGGTTGTGTATATGAAATCGTTTTCAGAGTAACTAACGGTCACAATGACGAATGACAGAGTTTATAAGTCAAGGGACCGAATGCAAAGACGGTGAATGTACAGGTCAAGTAGTTGATCGCTTGCGCTGGTGCCCCTTTGCCAACCGGAGGAGTAGAGTATAAGAGGGGAATTGTCCTCGATTGTCGTCGTAATGGTGGGCATTCAGGACAGACAATCGGCGGGGTAGCCTATAGTTGGAATGGGGGGAAGAGGGGAAGTAACGACAATAATTATGATGCTATTTTGTCGCGACAGGCACGAAGGTACTCCTTGAAACAGCCTCCGGAATGGATCATCCCATCAGATGAGCTGACTAAACACGGAAATATGTATCATACCCTGTGACTGCGACCAACAGGCAATTGAGTTCATGATGCAACTGTCCCACCATATTGTTGGCTCAGGGCCAAAAACTTTTCTGATCAAAATGATATCACATTGCCATGTTGCAGTGGAATGATAACAGACTCGGACCCTGAGTGAGAGAGAGTGTACTGGTACCGTCTTGCAAAATTGCCTTGTGGAGTGGTTCTCCCCCACCATACTATGACCGATCCCACCGTCGAGTGCAACGCGACCCTCACTGCGACGTCGCGGACGTACGCGTCCGACAGTGTCTACCGTTTAAAAATTCAGTCGATGTAAACAGAATCTCGTTGATTTTTCGAATACCTGCATGATTATCCTGATGGAGACAAATTTCCGTTTATCTTCTGCCATTCCTGGCCATGCATGAGAGGGCGGACATCAAGCTGTGGCCACGGGATCACCAACATTGTATCAGTGATAAGGCTGCATGGTCGAAGATAGAGTGGGACCCAGAATAGTAACTCGCCATTGCGCCCAATAAACCACCCTTGATCATTCGTGCTAGCTCCATGATAAAGTTCTGAAGAATTGTCACACTTGCAAGAGGAAAATGAAGGTGAATTTACCAGACCCATTTCATACATCTATCAATGTAGTTGAAACTTAGAAGCCTCCAGAGAGCGTCTCGAAAAACATACCTCTGCATCAGCAGTCACACGCCACAGTCGGATGGTCTTGTCGCCCGAGGCCGACACAATGCGTATTCCATCTGGCGAAAGCAACAGAGACGACCAAACCTTCGTGTCCCTCGAGAGGTGGTCGCCGCGACTCCTCCGTCTCGACCAGAATCGGCAAGAATATGCTAATTCAGGTGAGATACGATTTGTGACGCGATCATTCAGATCCGAGACGTCAGAGTCGGGGAGGTAGGAGCTTGGGAGATCACACATGTTAAACTGCAGTTCCTTCATCATGACGCGAAAGGAAGCAAAGGCCAGATCACGATGGATAGGATACACGTCGACATAGAACTCATGACTTCGGTCGCGATCTGTCAGAAAATCGGGGAAGGAGGCATGAAGGGAATGGATTGGGACAGAGGGATCGGTAACTCCACTAAGCAAAGCAGCCATGGGTGCTACAATCGTACGAATGTTGATTTCCGCGAGAGCCTTGACTGGGAAATGGGACCTTGTGGATGTCAACGGACCAAGAGGAAATGGCTCCTTGGTCCCGAGTATCTGTGCCATCACAGACTTGAATCGTTCGAGGCCAGGTCCCCGTCCCCCAGGGAACATGGTTTCCGATGTGAATTTGTGTGTCCTTCTTGACGTTGTTGATCCAACCAATGATCTCCCCAAGGAGTTCTTCCCGGGTACCCTCCAAACAAATATTTTGCTTATTGAGGCTAGCACCCCTAGCATACGAGATGCTGTTCAAATCTACGGCGTCACCTGCATTTCAGATATCAGGTAAAGGTAAGCTTAGGTGTAACGAGTTACGATGTATGATTTGAAAAGGCGATGCACGACCACCGTATCGCCTGCAGCTCTGCCATAAAAGCCCTGCAGAAGCCCGTCAAAGACATCGTTGTAGCCTTGCACAAGCATGTCGGTTTTGGAGGAGAGCAAGTTCTTGAGGAGACTCGTGCCTTGAAAGAAACCGATAAATTCATTACCACGACCAAATCAACTTACGGAATTTCTGGTTCGTACAATACGCTTGGATGAAATAAGAGCACTGCACCGTTTGATAGGTGATGCGCTCGACGATGGCCTTCGTGGACATAATGTCATCCAGCCTCGCAGTCGCGAGAAACGTGTAGGCTTCATTCATCTTCGAAAGGAGCACGCAAACGGAGACGTCGAGATGTGCCTGTTCAATAAATATCTGCAACTCGTAGATTAGATTGCGCGGCCAACGAAGTGCAATGACCAGACCTTGGAAACAGAAGGGAGGATAGTCCACGCTGCTTGCGCATAGGAATGAATCTAGACATCGAATGAGCATCGATGGGCTCGCAAGGCATAAGGTGATACTTACCGTGGCGATCCTGTCCACGACGCCATTAAACTTCTCCAATGTCTTGAGGAACGAAGATATTGAGTCAACGAGACTGATCAGATTAGAGATGCCTTTTTTTGTGGCCTCAAGTTCTCGGGCTGCATCGGTGATCATGACGCCTGGGGTATCTCCTAAAGATGAGGGGATGGACAAGGGTCCGATCTGATGGATCCCCGCTGGAATATCGTAATGCCTGGACGTGATGCACGCCAGAGGTCGAGCTGTCGTGCGTTTTCTACGACGTCTGTATCACCCTACTCCATGCTCTGTCCGACATTTCAACCCCAAATTTCCGCCTCTTGCGCCTCCGACTTGGATGGGTTTTGAATGCATCAGTGTTATGGACTCGGCGCAAGATGTGCTCGCGCTTGATTGTTCTGGGTTGGCTCCGAGAATTTGACTTTGTTGTGGACCGAATTCTGTCACATTCTCTCAACACCTTAGTCTGGTTACTGTAACAACTTCCCCCACACACGATTCTACTTTTCATGCTACGGAGCGGCTGGAATGACTCCCGGGACCCGAAGAACAAACTTATGTGCATCAAAAACGCGACTCCGCAAGTCAAAATCGAGGTCGAAATACCCGTTTCTCAGTTACCGGCCCGGCATGTGCCATGGTGTGCGTTCTTTGGAGGCTTTCTTTTTTCAAGTTTGCCTCATTTTTAGGGACCAGTCGAAAGTCTGGCCTAATGCTGACAACATGAGGGATGCCACCCGGGATCACTTGAAGAAGGCACATGACGTGTCATAATGGATATCATCATTCATCAACAGTTGGCGAGTTGGGATACCTTTGTAAAAATGGCTCAATCACAGCGAAGACGGAGCGACTAGAGCAGGTTTCTTTCTAGACCGCCTCGTAAAATGGATTGCAGTGGATGGCCAGGTATGCTCGTCGATCTGGTACCAGTGTACGGGAGGTGATGAGCTGTCTCCGCAGGCACTTGATGTGCTCGTATTAGAAGAGCTCCGTGGGCCCGTTTCAAGGCCGAAATCAACAAATGGTTGACGAATTGCGGGTGAGCCACTCGCGAGTTTTCCGTCACCCTTACATTTTGAACAGAACTCTCTTGGTTAAATATCGTTCACGAGCCACATACGGTCGAGCCTGGCGGCAAAGTATTATCTGGCTGTACCCACTCACGCAAGGCGAAGACACCTTCCAGAAACCTCATCCTTCAATTGGTCACCTCCCAATCTCTGGATCGGTGTGAGAACTGCTTGGATATTATGCGGGGCACTGCGCATTACCGGAAGGCCGGTGCACTCCCAAGTTTGATAGTTTAAAGACTTAGCAGGGAATACAGAATTATATGTCAAAGAACGGGGAACGGAAAGAGGAGATACGAATAAAGTTCGTAATAAATGTGTGCTTCAAACTTCAAGATGCAGCTAGAATGAAGTGAAGATGAAAGGGTACATAACGGGATGAAGATGGGAGTGGTAGTACTTATATCTACGGATTTACCGCGAAATGGCGTACATATCATAATCCGATTGATAGTTTGCATGCGAAGACGTGAACATTTACCGCCTTAAATAAATATGCATTGTTACTTACTACCACTACGTAAAGGTATATATGAGATTGAGGGATACACACGCCAGACAGCGAATGGGAGGAACACGTAGGTGATAGTCCAACCAGAGTCAGAGGGACAAGAGAAGTTGGGAAACCTGAGACAATGGTATAGTACACTTTCGCGCCTACCTTGAACTCAATTCAACGCGTCATGCATTTCCTCTTCATCGTCCTCGCTTTCATCATCCTCGCTTTCATCGTCCTCCCCACCGGCTACCCAAATGACGCGCATGACGGCACGACTGAAATCCACAACATCGTCTGCGCAAACCTCGGGGCAATCCTGGAGAATCAACCTCTGAAGACCCCGTCCCCGCTTGCATCTCTCCCTCAAACACGTCTTCAGAATGTCAATGTGCCTCTGCCCCCTAAAGTCCATCGGACGCCATTTACGGAACGTCAACCGACGCAAGTGTCGGAATTTAAGTCTTCCCGGAGTCATCGCACCAAGAAAAGACAGTTCTGGACACGAAATCCCGCTCGAAAATGCTCCAAGAAACCCGCCTTCATGGCGTCCGATCTCCAAATTCTCAAGCGCCTCGAGATTCCCGAGCAATCCTATCCATTCCTCTTCGGGCGCGACCACATCCTCCATGCAAACCGACGTCAGTCCTCCCATCGGGAGCACATTACAGATCATGAACACATAGTGCCCAGGCAGTTCGGACGGATCATCGGAGATGCTGATGAACGGCACGTCCGACTCGGTGGGCCATTTGCTGCCCTCCCCTGGACTTGACTTGCTCCACACACTGAACCCGGTGGCATCGACGTGCATCGCGTAAACGTGACGATGGTTCTGCGTGATGCATGTGATCAGGATCTCGAGGGAAAAGGAAATGTGGGGACGTTCGTCCGCCACGTGAGGGATGCACAACGTCTGGAGGACGGCAGTAGGGGGTACAGTGACGTTGTTGAAGAACGCCATGCAGTGCGCCAGTTCGTCCTCCAGATAAAGCTGGCTTATGCACGGAAGGGAATCGGGTTCGTCGCCCCAGACGAGACCAGGGCGGGGGGGAGCGATGACCCAGGAGAGATGAGCTTCTTCAAGGTTGGGCATTCTAGCGAGTATGGATGTGAGTACAGGAATGGGGATGCGCAGCGAAATTGGGGGAGCAGTGATCCTGAGGGACACCAGTCCACCAACTATCGTCGGCCACCAAGGAATACTAGTTCTGGAAAGCTCCAAGTGCCGTAAACGCGGACTACCGCAGGACAGAATTGGGGGAACAGCGTAGTTAGAATGGGAATAGGTTATTTTCAAGCTTTCCAGAAGCGGAGCAGGAGCGTCAAGTCTGGCTACCACCTGTTCCAAAAACGGTGCGTCAACAACGTCCGAGTCAGAACCACTCCGTGACTCGGGCTGCACCAGTGAGAGTTCTCGGATACGAGGTAGACATTTCAATATATCCAATAACGCGATGTTCATGGGAGACTGACGGTCCCCAACTACCTCCGCCGCCTCAACCGTTATCGGTGCCGTCTTGGAGCGTGCCAGCATCTCGAGGGCCCAGCTTGGGCTGTGCAGGGATATGCGGGTCCAGAGGTTCGGATAGTCGAGCGCAACGCGACGCCAATAGGAACAGACGTGAGTTACGCGCACCCAACGTTCAAAGTCCCGTGGTGCATGCGCGCAAGCCAGAAAGTTGAATATGAACGAGAGGAGCTCGGGAGGAAGGCGGAAGATATGGGATGGAGGATTATTCTTGGCTGCCCTGGCCACAGCAGCTGGGTTAATCTCCATTATCCCTAGAGTAGGATGTGTCGTCCTTTATCAAGTTCGGTGTGGGTTTTGAAGACAAGCAGTGAAGCAGCCTGTGATGCTCGCGCCGGCATGTGGTAGTGGTCGACTTCCAAGAAAGGAACTCTACCATAAGCATACACACATATCTAATTCTTCCGGTACCTCTTTAACTCTCGATATATAGCCTTAGTCCTTCGTTCATACCCTTTCAATAAGACAGCAGTACAAAAAAGAGATCAATACATCCCAGCATTCAAGCGTAAGTACATCGAATACGCAACATCACGACATTAGTAGTAGTACAAGCATGTGGCATATGCAGCATATCGATCAACGGGCTTGGAGGGGGAACAAGGGGATGAACCGGATCGAGGAGGAATCCTGGAGGTAGACTAGAGGGCAGGTTCGGCACGAATGAAGCAGTGAAACGAAACGAGTGGAGTTGACGATTGATAACACAGACTTAAAACGAGTTGGATAAGTCTGCAGGGAAAAAGAAATAAAGAAGTTGAAGCCCGATAAGATTTCGACATGATTTCATCCGAAGAACGGGGGATATCATCAGTTGACAATTGTAAAGATTTTTGTTTTCCGCGTCCGCCACCTCCGGATAGACCAGGTCACTTATGCAACTGTAGGAGGAGCTGGAGCTTGAGGTGGACCTATTCATACCAAACGTGCTCAGCAAAAGGATACGGGAAACTGATAGAGCAACACGAATCTCCACGCCAGTTACCCCTTCCTTCTCGTCCACGATGCTCACCATCCCCACGCCATTCGCCTCTACCTCCCCTGAAGCCTACCAAAAACAAAGAAAGACATGTCAGGACACAAACGAACAAAGTAAAAAAAGACACCTACCACCCCGATATCGCCCTCGCCCGCTGCGCGCCGTCACGAGCCAATCCTAGTCCGCTACTGCCCCATTGACATGCGGCAGGGCAGGCTTAGACGCAGCAGTTGGGGTTGGAAGACAGCCTAGGGCTGTTCACCGTACCGTTGACGGTATACGGCCATATAGCCACCGGGTATATACGGGCACAGAATCACCCGTACCCGTACCGTATGAGTAGATTTCTGATGCCCAGACGGAACGGTACGGGTGTGTCAGACGGCCGTTACCCATATAAAAACGGTACGGTA
>Ga0307516_10006567_pt1 | contig 13605 bp, 9 predicted proteins | sample 19_EM_MG_FD_203310 | JGI IMG/M metagenome (GOLD analysis project Ga0307516, IMG submission 203310) | Populus trichocarpa ectomycorrhiza microbial communities from riparian zone in the Pacific Northwest, United States - 19_EM | ecosystem: Host-associated > Plants > Roots > Unclassified | place... | reverse complement strand
CACGTGACTATCTACTGGCTGCCCTCTAACGGCGCCATTACATAAGATGCGGCCATAAGGCGCATGCCATAAAGGCGGGTCGAACTTCCTGAGTTCAACACTCCCCCATGCTAAGCAGCGGGTAGGCACATAAGCATAATAATGAAGAAGGAGAGCCTATGATGAAAGAGATATATACCGCGGTTGATGGTGTTGGTATTTACTCTAGGAACTCTAATCCAAGTTCTCCTCGGTACTTGAGGAACTTGACGGAACCCAGGTTCTTGGTAAACATGTCTGCAGGGTTTTGATCACCGTTTATGAAGAAGACACGAGTGTATTTCCAGGAGATGACTTCCCTAACATAATGATATTGAATGTCAATATGTTTAGAACATTGCTCTGTGACGGGGTTGGATGTGATGAAGATTGAACCCTGATTATCTCCACAGATTGGGATTGGCTTAAGGCTGTATCCGAGCTCCCCCATAAGGGTATGCATCCAGACGACTTGGCGGCTACAATCGGAGAGCGCCATGTACTCAGCTTCGGTGGAGGACAAGGCAACGGTCTTTTGTGCCTTTGTTGTCCATGATATGAGACCACCTGCCAACTTGATGAAATAACCTGAAGTGGATTGTCGCGCGTTTACATCGGAGGCCCAGTCTGAGTCTGTACACACATTGAGTCCTTGACCAGATGCGCCATCGTACCTGAGTCTATAGTTGGGGGTGCCAACAAGGTAGCAGCAGATGCAGAGCGCATGACTCAACTGGTCTTCCGTTGAGTTGGCAGTGAACTGTGCCATTTTGGTAACCACAAACAAAATGTCTGGTCTTGTACCAAGCATAAGATAGAGTAGAGAACCAATCACGGTTTGGTATCTCTTCCGTAGCTCTGGGTCTGCTGCCTTGTCTAAAGACTTTACTGGCGCATAACCAACAGGGAGAGGAGTGGGAACAGCCTTGGCATTGACCATTCCACATCGCTGCAGCACAGCCTGCAGGTATTGCGCTTGGTCAATGTGAATAGTTTGACCAGCACGACCTATGCGCATATGGAGGAACTCTTTCAGCTCCCCCAGGTCCCTTGACTCCCAACGCTCCATAAACCTCTTTTTCATTACTTCGACTGCAGCTTTTGACGGCCCGAGGAATATGGTGTCATCAACATAGACAACTGCGATGATGAATGTTTGGGAGGCTTCGTCAAAGCATTTAACGAGACCTGCATCCGAGTCTAGGTTGACGAAACCTAACTCCTCCATAGACCTCTTTAGGGCTCGCCACCATGTGAGACCCACCTGTTTAAGGCCATACAAAGCACAACGAAGTCGGAGCATGTGCCTTTCTTTGCCTCTGGCATGGAATCCTTCTGGTTGTTCCATTGATCGGCTCGCTACTGGTCCGGGTCGTCGAACCAACAGGCAATCAAAGAGAGGGGGGGTCTACCCTTGCTGTGAGGTCTTCCAGAGGCAAACTGAAGATGAGGGGGAGAACGCAACGAGAGCACGACGAGGATAGAGAAGACGCGAGGACGAGACAAGAAACTTGAGGGGAAAACAAGAAAAGCGCAAGGGCAATGAGGTGGAAGACGAGGGGAGACCTTCTTCTGTTTTTAGGGGTAGCTAGGGTACATCTTATATACCGGACTCTGAGAAATGCGGAAGGCACAACTCCAAAACTAAACCACTACCCCTCCAAAGCTCCGGTGCTTCGACCGCGCGTCGCGAGTTGCGACGCTCCTGCGCTTCGACCCTACGAGTTGCGACGCGTCCCTACGACGTTGCGATGTTTCTCTACGAGTCACGATGTTTCTCTCACTGGGGACAAGGACCCAAATACCCACCAGGCACATGCTGGATACATTGGGAGTACAGACAACAAGTGACTCCAATGTGCCCAGTGAGTATAGGCTGGGTACATTTTAAATGTCCCCTGCCATGGGACTCCAATTTGCCCAGGTAGGAACAGGCTGGATACATTTGAAATGTACCCAAATTGTAATCGCCCCCAGTTCACCGATCAAATTTGCAATGTGTCTCCCATGAGATCAATCAGATGGATACATGCTGGATACATTTTGAATGTTCCACACTTTTCCGATGTGATTGCCCTGTGTCCAAAATGTGGGTGATCCATCAAATTGGGTACATTGAGGTCACATGACTGGGTACATTCCAAAAGCGATCAACATTTCTCCCAGGAGCAAATTAAAACCACATTTATGGGTACATTTTCAATAAACCCAACTTTTGCCCACTGGGCACATTGGAGTCACTTGTTGTCTGTACTCCCAATGTATCCAGCATGTGCCTGGTGGGTATTTTGGTCCTTGTCCCCAGTGTCTACGACGTTGCGACGTTTCTTCACGATGTTCTGATGCTTTGTACGGAGGGTCTTGACCGGTTTCAAGGGTTGCCATTGTACGCGAGATTCGGCCGATCTGACCGCACCCAGAAACAACACGGAACACCATGTAGATTTCTTCTTCTAGTTCCCCATAGAGATAGGTGTTTCGAACATCAAGACCAGAGAGATACCAACCCTCAAGTGCAGCCAAGGCAAGGATGAGGTATACAGTCTCAAATCGTACAACGGGGGAGAAGATCTGGTCAAAGTCCTTTCCTTCGACCTGAGAGAAGCCCTTTGCTACAAGACGGGCTCTCTTTCTTCCATTGGGTTTAACGTCAAAGACCCATCGGTTTCTTATGACTCTACAGCCATTTGGGCGCACCACCATGTCAAAGACGTGGCGTTTGGTAAGGGTTTCTATTTCCCGTTGGCAGGCAGCTTGCCATTCCTCTAGTTGGCCAGCAGGAAGCCCAATCATGTCCTTATAGGTCCACTCCTTTGGTTCCTTCTCTTCACGGACTGGAACAGCTTTGGAAACAAGGAACGACAGGAAACTGACTCCCCCTTCCCGGGAGAGCCTGGAGACGACAGCCTCCTCTTCCTCGGAGGGAGAGGGAGACCCAAGCATCTCGCGAGTCTTATCCTCAGAGTCATCCGACTCGTCGTCGTCTCCTCCTTCCTCGTCACTGCTGTAGTAGGGAACGGAGTTGGGGACAGGGACTCCCCCAGGAATATTCTGTCGGTGAGGACAACTGGACTCCTCACCAACAACCTTTTTCCAGTCTCTCTGACGAAGGATGTCCTTCTCAACCTCAACAGGATGCTTTTTCCCATAGACGTTACTCTCGGAATACCATTCAGGAACGGTCTTCTTCCTGGTGGACTTCTCCCAAGGAGGAGGCAAAGCAGCCGGCTGGTGCTTTTGTTGAGGAGGTTTGGACGGGCCTGATTCGTTGAGGGGTTGTTCTAGTTGCACTCGTCTGCACTGAATGTTCTCAGGGGTAGTAGGACAATCTTGCCAAGCAGAAGTACGGGGAGGAGGCATTCTCATACCGTGTCGCTGTGAGGGCGTAACCCCAACATTTTGTAACTTCCGGTCCAACTCCTTCTGAGCTTCAGATATGACTTTCCTTGATGTCCGGGAGAATAGGTGAGATGTGTCATCATCGTCTTCCATGTCAGGAGGAGGACAACTGACAACCGTCGCTGCCACAAGGCGCGACAGGGGGCGCAACTTCATGCAGCCTGGTGTTGTTCTGGAGTGTCTTTTTAGGACACCTTGGAAACAGGGATTCATCGAAGGTGGCATGTGCAGCAGAGAAGATGATATTGTTTGGTCCGCGCATGAAGATATAGCCTTTTCCTCTGGGGTGCATACCAAGGAATACCATTAGTTCAGCTTTGGGGGCCATTTTATTTTCTCGTACTTCAGAGGGGATGAAGATGTAGGCTCCACAACCTAGGACCCAAAGATGTTCGATAGAAGGTCATTCTCCGGTAAACCACTCATGAGGTGTACGCCACTCCAGGCGCTGCATGGGGTCCTATTGTAAACATGAACTGTATGGTCAAGGGAAAACCCCCACCAAGAAGGTGGTAAACAAGCCTGAAAACGCATAGTTTCAGCTTTCTCAGTAAGGGTACGGATTAGCCTTTCAGCTTGCCCGTTTTGTTGGTGTACATAAGGGATGCTCTGGGAGACTTTGATTCCCTCATTCCCCAACATGTCGAGAAAAGCCTTTGACTTATACTCTCCTCCCGCATCGGACATCCGTTCAACAATATTTGTGTTAAATTGATTCTTCACCATAGCGATGAATCGTTTTGTTGCTGGAAGTGCAGCATCCTTAGTGCGCAGGTTAATGGTCCAAGCATTGGAGGAGAAATCATCCAGGAATACGATTGTGTATTTGTATTTGTGATAGGATTCCACAGGGAAGGATTTGAGATCCGAGTGGACAAGTTCAAAGGGTTTACTTGCACGAGTTTTGGTTGAGGGAAAGGCTTTGCTCGTTTTCTTTCCCTGTTCGCAACCTGGACAGATATGGCTTTCTGGGATTTGGATTTGGCTGGGTAGGCCGGTTGTGTATTTCCCAATTTTATGCAGCACGTCGTTAGATGGGTGCGCAAATCTCCGATGGTATGTCTCAAAGTCTGGATGGAATATCTGTTCGGTAGCCCTGATGGAAGGTTTGGCGCCAAGGTAGGTGCGAATTATGAATATGGTCGCTCCATCCCATCTTGGAAGGAATGTAAGAAATTCCTGTCCATCTTGCAGCAATGAAATGCACTCGGTGTCTCCGTTTAGTTGTAAGCCTCCTCTTAGAAAAACACCTAAAGAGAGGAGGTGCATAGACAGATCTGGAACATAGAACACAGGGACGATCCTAACCATGTGTTCGGATCCTTCAACAGCCATCATGACTGTTCCTTTCCCAATGATTTGGGTGTTCGCAGAAGTGGCTGTGTTAGCAGTGATGTTCTTCTCCAGTGGTGTGTAGTCAATGAAATCATTCATATCACCAGTAAAATGGAGAGATGCACCAGAATCAAGGATCCAGTCCACTCTGTTCATGTGGTCCTCAGCAGCGAAGTCACTTATTACGTTTGGGCAGCAAAGTATATTCTCTACATTAGGTATAACACTTGTAGTAGTAATTGTAGCATGTGTTGTGTTATACCCTGTTAGGGAGAGATTAGTAGCGTCCAGAGGAGAGGCTAGTTTTGCGCACCGTGAGCTGGGACCAGCAGAATTGTCCAAAAACATCTCAATGTCGTCATCAGAGCTCCAATAAAGAGACACTTCGTCGTCATGCTTGACCCTAGGACGTTTGTTGGGTCGGTTCAACAACCTTTGTTCCTCCCTAGCCCTCTCACCAGTCTCGAGTCTCTTTACTGTCTCGATGGTGGGCTTGACACCAATGCGATGAGCCAAAGAGAGGGCATTGGTGAAGTTCAGATAGACCAAACGAGGAATATCGGGAATGAGGAGGGGAGAAGTGATCTTGCCAAAAACAAAGGAGGGAGCGGGAGATGGGGCACACTCCTCAATAGGCCTTGCGGCTTGTTGCTGCTGGTTCTGTTTGTTTTTTCCAACACGTGTTCCTCTGAAGGTTCCTCCCCGACCTCCACGACCTCCTCGCCAACCTCCTCTATGGGGGTTCTGGTTGCCTTGTCCTTGTTCTTCTTGTTGGGGTTGTTGGGGTTGTTGTTGGAACGAAGGAGGAGGGCCAGAACGTTGGACGGCACTTATCTTTCTAGCAGCCTGAGGTTGTTGGGGACGAACGGAACAGTTGGAGAGCTTTTGTTCCCAGCTATGGATGATCATCTTTTTGATCTTATCACAATTCAGCTGGGTAACGTCATCCGTTTGGCAGACGAGCTGGATGAGGGCAGTCATAGAGGGCGGCATCTTGGAGATGAGTATCATAGCTTTGAGATGTTCGGGAAGAACACATTTTGCAGTGGACATCCGCATAAAGTGGGAGATGATCTTCTCCAAAGCAAAGGACAGATCGGAGTTGTCAGGGATGACAGTGGTCATTGCACCCGTGAACTCTTGGTAGATGGCAGCGATGCCTGGTTTCCCATACTCCTTCTCCAGAGTCTCCCAAATGCTTGAGGCATGTTCCTCAGCGTAGAACTTTTCAGCGATGACGTTGTGGAGCCAAAGCATGATATTGCCTCTGGCTTTGTCGTTGTTTTCGATCCAGCTCTCGATATCATCATAATTGAGGGCGGTTTGGGACAAGTCATCTTTGAGCATGACGATATCGTCACCACCTTTGGGTCCTTTGGTAATGACCTCCTTTTGAGGATAAATCCTATCAGGGAGAGGTTTTATAATGGCGTTACGCCATTGACAAGGTAGTTCTTCATGGCCAGACCCCAGGTCATGTAATTGGTTCCGTTGAAAACAGGAACGAGTTGAGTAAGCAAGTTGGACATTCTTTGGTTTCTGTATGATGAGGAGGTCAGCGTATGTACGCGCCAAACATGATAACAGAAAGCCAAGCAACGCGAGGGAGATCCCCTTGGCCATCACGGTGAACTTGTCTCTGGACAATGGTGTGTAAACACCTTATGTCTCCCCTGCCACAAGGCAGGGTTTTGCCGTCAGTAGATATTAATCGACTACCCTTCCCATAGACAAGAGGCATAGTGGTCATACCACAGGTGTTGTCATCATCGGGCCCTACGAACATGACATTCATTGCCAGAGAACAATAGCCCAGAGGGTCATAGGTTCTCACCCTGCGCGCACAATGGCAGCACGACAGCAGCTAGTTGTCTGCAGCGTCATGGATGCACAATACAACAGCGCTCAGGTAAGGCAGAGCATTGTCTAGCACAGTGCAGCCATAGAGGCGCAATAAAGTGCAGACTCAGGGTATCCTGCAGTGCAGCCAAGAGGGGCGCAAGTGTTGAGCATGGATGCAGTACAACTGTTCATCCAGCGTAGAGGGTGCCAACACAACAGTCGCCACTAGGTAGGTGCATGGTGACCAAGGTGTAAACAGTTTGTCACACCAAGGGTGCAAGGAGCTGGTTACCCGGGCTCATAACCTGTTGAGCAGACGCGAGGTCAGCGCCAGACAGGACACAATAACTTACCTGGTAAGGGTGAGAGGGTTGCTAAGTGGATGGTGAGAGTTAAGAGCAAGAAGTGTTAGATCATATTCACACACCTAATGGGGTATATATACAAACATAGGAGTGATGTTCACACGTTACTGATGTGTGACATATGATCACGTGACTATCTACTGGCTGCCCTCTAACGGCGCCATTACATAAGATGCGGCCATAAGGCGCATGCCATAAAGGCGGGTCGAACTTCCCGAGTTCAACACCACGAACCTGACGACAATGGGGGGGAAGGTAGGGATGAGTGGGAGGACTGCAAGATGAGTGAAGGGAGGGACTCAGGAGAGTTGGTGCTGACACCTGTGTCAGAGAAGAATTGGGAGGAGAGGGGAGCATTGGGAGAGGAATGCTCGCATCTAGACGGTAGCGGATGGAAATGAGCCCCAGACTGGCTTCCAACTCCAACATTGAAGGGGAGTTCAAAGGAGACGTCTCCTGCAAAGATGGCAAGGCAAGATACCACCCCACAGGTGAAGTGCTGCATGGGATGCCAATGCTTGTCAATGAAATGATCAAACTTGGCCTGAAGCAGATCAGATTGTACTGACAATTCTCGATTGGCCAACACCAGATGATCCACCTGCAAATATTGGTGGGTGGCTTTGGTATCTAATTCCACACGAAGTTGGTCAGACCAGGCCAACAGATCATCCATCTTGGCCCGAAGGGCCTCAATGGAGAAGGGTAGCGCCTCACTGAACACGGGACAAATGGGAGAGGGAGCCGCAATGGCGGCCTGCTCTTCAAAGAAGGCAGTAGGAACAAAAGACTAAAAAGCATCCCCAATTAGATCATATCAAACATGATCAAGAAAGGGGACACTTACCATGGGGTATGAGGAGGAAGACATTATTGATATGGTTGGGGATGGGAGGGTTGAAGGGCTGGGTGAAAGCAAGAAGCTAGGGATGGTGTAGTGAAGGGGAATGTTGACCGTGTAGGTTGGGGATGAGAAAAAGCAAAAGCCAGGGGAGGAGGGAAGTATAAATAACCAAAAGGTATAACCCTCAGCCCTGCGCACAGACCAGCTCATCACCTCATCAAACCCTAGACCCTGCGCACGGACCCATCAGAGTGCAGTCGCCATCCATCATAAACACAGCACGTTTCAGCCACCATCATAAAAACACCACCCATCAGAAGCTAACTCACCAGGGCCATATTCAAGGGAAATCCCCATCCATCAAATAATTACCCGATCAGGGATAAAACACAAGAAGTTACATGATCCAGGGATTTCCCCACATCATTCCCTGCCACAACTCACTCAACCAATCAGAGGACCAAGGAATGACTCAAGTTGTGATAAATAGAAGTAAATATAGTAGACCAAATAGTACCACATAGGAGCATGTGATTGACATGTGATCATGAGCTGAGGAGTATATATACAAGGCCCCCGTGGCCTTTACTCCCCATCTCACTCTTCTCTGTACTCCACAGCACAACCACCCCAATAAACATAGTAAGAGGATTACCTCTCTGATCCTTGGATCCACAGCACCTAACTGATATCTGTTGGCAGGTCAGCTACCTGCCCTCTGTATGTCCACCCCCTTAACTGGCCTCCCCAATCCCCACAAGTCCACCTCTCCCATTGCTTTTGCTGTCCCTGATGTCAGACTCCTCCTTTGGAGTTATAGGGTCCTCAGAAGTTTTCAAAGCAACCTTTCTTCAGGACAACTAATCCACCAACCTTACTATCGCCCTGTCTCTGCCCTAGATCAGGGCTAAACCCATCCCCTGTTCCTCCTAGGTGCTGATCACATGTTTGAGTGGCGAAGCACTCTCCACGGATTCCCCCTTTCTATTGTCACCATCTCCATTAATCCCCTCTATCATTTCTCTCAACCCCAAGTAGTTGTCGCTAACAGTTTCACATATCAGTGCCCTCACCTCCACCTGCTACATTGGGATTTGACTCCAGAGATCCCCACCAAGCTCAGTGAGTCAATCCATCAGGTTAACGATTACCTGGAGGGAGATCTGACGGAACTGTTTCTCCACCTCAACCAATTCTACTACAACTACTTTCTGCCCATCTCCCCCTACAATCATTCCCCCCAATTGCCCCTCCTGCCCTCAGAACCACCCACTACCCCTTTCGTCCCCACCATTCCCGTCACTGAAAACCCAAACACTATTCCTCTGGTAGGACAACAGTAGTTCGCACATACCCCTGCGACAGGAAACTCTACTTTTTTTTCTACACTAGCTGTCTAGGGCTACTTTATATAGGAAAGCAAACCCTGGGAAGGTGAGGATCTTCCCAGTTGAGTGAGGACCATGGAGAATTGACAGCTAAATAAGGAAATAGGGTGATTGACTTGATAAGGGGCCTGAAATGAAGGTCTGAAGACTCAGTAGTGTTTGGTGGAGTTTTAGCTGCCTTAAGTGAAGTTCAGCAGAGTTTTGGCTAGTTCAGCTAGTATGGGTTATCAGGATGAGCAAGGACAGTGGTTACTTGGCAAGTATAGTGGATGGGAGGGGAGTGCTGGGTGAGTTGGGCTAAGGATTTGGCAAATTTGAAGGCTCAAGAGCATGCTAAAAACAAGGCAGTACAATGGGCTCATCCATAGGAAAGTGTCAGGGCCAACCTCAAAGGCACTCTGATGACAACAGTTGACAGGGTGGTCTGAGCTAATAGTCAGATGCTGGGGTGTTGAGGGGTCTTTGCTATGGGCTTACTGCAGCCACTCAAGTTTGACATTGTAGCCAGGGGTCCTAAGACCGTGTAGAGAGAGAGGTAGAGTTTGTGAGATGAGGAGGGAACAAGTGGAGATGATAGGGGTCAACAAGGACCAGGTGTCTGAGACTGGGGATACCAGAGAAGAGGGAGAATCCTGTGTTGACAAAATCTAAGGAAACAACAGCGACTGTCTACCACTATAATAGGGACTGGGTTTAAGGCAGGCAGTGCGCACAGACCATCTATCAACTAAAGATGGGAACAAACAAAGAGGGGTGTGTGAATGGATGATGAGTAAGTACTAAATGAGAGCGAGTGATCATCTGATGAGTTGTGGGAACAAAAGATAAGGGGAACAATAAAGAGATAAGAAGGTGAAGAAAAATGGTGGAAAACAACAAAAATCATAACAGACAACATGGTGGAGATCTCAAGACCACTGATGGGCACCATACTTGACTGGTTGTTCATCAGAAGTATTGTGTCTCCACAACCATTGCAACCCAGCCGATGAATACAGTTCCTATCTAGTTAGTAGTGGAAGGTTATAAGCACAGAGTAGATTGACAATTGCCAGTAAGGGTAGACTCTAATGAACTATTATAGTTATAGAATACTATAATGTTATATGTCTTTACTGAAGAAGCACACAATTGAAATCCAGAATTAATACCTCTCCAGACATATAACCAGCAACCAGATATTGACCATCCCACTGCATGTCAGTAGGTTTTGCATATCTCCCAACTAGTTGGAAAACCTCCTTTCCAGTGACTGTATCTTTGATCACTGATGGACCAGTGTCCCACCTGGTACCACCAATAAAATTAAGGTGGGGCCTATCTGGGGATGTGTTGGATAATAGGATGGGGGAGGAACCTGGGATCACAAAGTCCCATCCCTGGGTTATTGAGTCCTTGAAACAGACCCAGATTCTTGAATGATCTGTATAGAGGGGATCTAGATATGGATCACCCTCCAATTCCACTTTACCAACAACCTCCCCTGTCCATATAGACCATGCTTGGATGGATCTCCTGATCAGACAAAATACTTTGGACCCATCCCCTGATATCCTAACACCTCTGGCTTTATAATAACCTATATCCATTGTTTGGAGAAAGTCTCTTTTCTCAGCATCCCAGATGCTGATTTTTGGGTCTTTACACCAAGCAACAATTAATCTGCCTTCTACCAATTGGGTGTCCCTCCAAGTGGTGCCCCTGGCTGGAGTCTGGAAGGATGCTTTATGGCAGCCAGTAAAGATGTCCCAGGTCTTCACCACTCCAGATGAATCACTTGAAATAGCAACCCCATCCCTCACTTGCAGACTGACAGACTCAATTGAGGATGGTGTGGGTGGAGTGGATATTGTACAAGTTATGCCTTGGTCTGCAGGTGGGGTACCAGTTTCCCAGAACTTGACTGTCTGGTCGCTGGATGCTGAGATGATGTAGGAGGGAAATATGAGGGAGGTGATATCATAAGTGTGTCCAATGAGGGTCTTGATTAGGTGAGGGTCTGAGCCAGTGATGTCCCAGATGGAGATAGTGCAACCAGCACCACCAGCCACAAATTTACCATTAGGGGAGAAACAGCAGCACTGAAAGGAACCACTGGAAACCTGGAGTTCAGCAACAACTACTCTGGAGTTAGAGTTTTGAATGGTGGCAACTTGTTTCCTCCATGAAACAAAATGGGTCCCATCCAGTGAGAAGGTAGCACCTCTCCCCTCATAAGCGGGCCCAATTTGATAACCATCAATGTCCTACCACCGGACAGTATTGTCATCAGATGCAGACATTAATAGTTGGGGGTTTGTTGGGGAAAAGGTGATAGAGTTGATCAAGTCTTCATGTCCATCTATGACACAAAAGCAGTCCCCTGCCTGAATATTCCATAAACAAATTGAACCATGCCAAGATGCTGAGGCAATAGCAGTACAATCTGGTGAGATGGAAACAGAGAGGACAAGATGGTTATGGCCATGGAAGGTCTTGATAACCCCACCAGTCTGGACATCCCAGAGTTTAACAATCATATCATCACCCCCAGATGCAGACAATATCCCATCAAGTGAAAAAGTGAGAGCTCTCACAAAATCAGTGTGTCCAGAAAGAACAGCCACTTGACTACCTGTGATCCCATCAAGGATGATAATGTCAAAACCTAAACCAATTGCAATGGTGTCTTTCCAATATGCAAGAGAGAATGGGCTATCTTTGAGGAAAATGGTACGGAAACATGTCCCCCACTCAGCTAGAACCCCCTTAACTATCCTGAGCTCTTGTGAGGGCTCTGCCCTGTAATACTTGTGGAGCCAAGATGAGGGAGGAGAAAATGGGAGGGCATAAGAGTATATGTGAGGGGGGGGATTGTGAATTGTATCAAAGTGTTCCAGGAGGAAACACTGGCTGTCCTTTATCCATTTGCAGGAAGTTCCTGTCTAGATGAGCATAAACATATATTTCCTGAATAGACCCTCTATATACAACTCACCAGCATATACCATTGCTGTATATCATTGAGGGCATAAACTCCAATATCAAGGTTTCCCATGAGGCTGAGTACCTCAACCCAAAACAGTAAACAGGTTGTGAAGAATTCATCAATTTCCTTCTGCACTTCCTCAATAATGAGGATACCACCAATGGTCTTTATAAGGTGAGTTGTCCAGAAGCGGCATGCATACTCCAATGCATCTCCAATGTAGGCTGCTCTGCGTGCAGGGAGATCCTCAACCTTGCTGAGAGGGGTGTAGTTGTCCAGATTGCAGATATTCTTCTTTAACTCCCCCTTCATCACATTGAAGCACAAAAGTAGGATCACTCTGTGATAGAATGAAGGGTCCACACAGAATTGGATATCAGTACACCGCTCTGGGTCCATGAGAAAGTCAGGGAATGATTTATGGAAGATCTGGACTGGGTCATTCATATTGTCTGGGACAAGGAGGAGAGAATGGAGGGCACGAAGAGTACTGTATATCCTGGATTGTGTGCTGTGTTTCTTGAGGAGGTCTGAGATTGCCTTTATTGAGAGTGGGTGGAAGACAAGTAGCACCACACCCACTACCAACTTGAAATGCAAGTAATAGTCTTGATCCATGCCATGGAAGGCTTGCTCTAGGACTTGGGTGTAGAGGATATCAACACCTGACTTCCCTTCATGAGAAGTGTCTTGGGGAAGTGAGAGGATAATGGCAAGCCTTTCATCAGGTGGATGGTACTGGGATGCAATAAACTTCACAACTGTTGAAGCATAGATGAAAAACCCAGCTGCTTTCTTGCAGAGGGTATCAATATCCTGTGGAGTTGGCCAGTCCCCTAGAAGATCAGAGTTGCTTCAGTTCTTAATGATATTGATTAACTGAGCCCTCAAGAAGAGCTTAATATCACTGTCCACCACATCAGGTTTGACATTGTGGAGTCTGAGGATGTCTGTGTGAGGCTGAAGTAACTCCAGACGGAATCCAGAACGGATCCGTGGTTCAGGTCTGCCAGTGATGAAGAACTTGACAAGGGGGATCTTTTCCACATAGCGGGAAAGCACAGAGAGGAGTGCAGACACTGGTTCCTTATCTTGACACTCATCAAGTGCATCAATAATAATGAGGGTAGAAATTTGTGATGCCTGGAATGGGCCAACAATGAGTGTCTCCATCTGGGAACAAAGAGACCCATGCCCAATTTCAGGGTTAGCCCCCAAGACTTGGAGCAACTGTTCTTGGAATGGAGGGTACCGATATGCCAGTTGGAATGCAAGTGTGGGGAAGATTGCCTGGATGTTGCTCCTGTCTTCAAAATCTCGTGAGCAGAAGAAACTTGCACCAAGCTTTCCCTCTGCAAAGGTAATCTCAGCAAAGGTCTGGGCAATCGTTGACTTCCCAGTCCCTGCAAGGCCATTGAGCCAAAAGACATATTGGCCTTGCTCATT
>Ga0307516_10006566_pt1 | contig 13606 bp, 7 predicted proteins | sample 19_EM_MG_FD_203310 | JGI IMG/M metagenome (GOLD analysis project Ga0307516, IMG submission 203310) | Populus trichocarpa ectomycorrhiza microbial communities from riparian zone in the Pacific Northwest, United States - 19_EM | ecosystem: Host-associated > Plants > Roots > Unclassified | place... | reverse complement strand
GAAACCAATTCGAGACATTTGACAGCACTTCATTTGATGCGAATTCAGGATTGTGTGGAAAGCCTTTATCAAAAAAATGTGGAAATGGTGAGGACTCGTTGCCAGCACCTAAAGAAGATGAAGGCTCGGGATCGATCTCCACTTGAATTTGGTTGGAAGGTGGTGGTGATAGGTTATGAAAGTGGATTGGTATCAGGAGCCATTCTTGGATGCGTTATGAACACAAGGAAGTATGAATGGCTAGTGAAGAATTACTTTGTGAGTTGGCAACACAAAGGTTAGTATTTGAAGACTCGCCTGCGTAGAAGTTTGATTTCTAAATATTAAGATGTTTTCCAGTTTGTTGTATTATCTCGTATTCTCGTATTTCCTCTTCCTTCTCTTTTTCCCCCCTTAATTTTCACTTGTAAGGTTAAGAGTGAATTTCTCTTGGATGGTCCATGTAACGCGCGTGCTAAAAATATCATGATGATGTCTTTAAAGTAATTAGTAATGTAACTTATAGTATGTTGAATATTTGTATACACTAGTAGTCTAGAGTACGAATTTTAGATGAAAAAATCTTAATATAATTCGTGCTGGTATAATATGTGACCGCCAAGAATGGAGAGTTTCAGATGCAGATGGAAGCTAAAGACGACAACAAACAAAGAAAGAATATAGGAATTTTAATGAGTAAAAAGAGCTACAGATGTGAAACTTAAATTCACAGTTTTTATTTTCTCTAGAATAATAATAATAAAGTCTACCTTATTAGGAGGTTTATAAAACCTTAAATAAGTCAGAAACTCTACCTCAACTAGAAAACAAAAATAAAAATATGAATTACAAAGGAAAGAAGCATAAAATCCAAAAATATTATGAAATAAAAAAATAATAAGAAAAATAAAAAAACTGCCAAAAATAGAGGTCCGATGCGAGATTTTCAAAATCTTAAAGGAAAATGGCATTTGGAAACCCATATAAAAATTTGAGCAATATTCAATGGTTGAATTAAAAGTTATGACTCTTATGAACTATTATTCTAGTTTAGCGCGGCCAGACCTCCCCTTAGACCTATTCCTATCCCACTAGCCTATAAATATATATGCTAGGCCATTCATGTAATTTGTCTGCGGAAAATTCCCATCTAGTTATGGCAGACCCACCTTTAACTGCTCAAAATCACTCGTTATTGCAAGTCTGACCACATCAATTGCGCATGCCGACAACAACTATTCTCCACACTCTTATAAATGGTAAATTTGTTTATCATTTTTTTCTCATGTCATTGTGAGCCATGTAAGATTAATACAAGCAACAAAATAGTAAAGTTATTACTCATCTAAATGGTAAATTTATCATTATTTAATAAAAAAGATAATTAAAAAGATAGTTATAGTTAAATTTTCCCAATAAAGGGAATCAAACCTCTTATCTAGCTGAAATCAATTGCAAAACCAACCATGAAACCTTTTAATAACTGGTAGAACAATAATTTGGTGATCTGATTTTACACCAACGTTTTTTTTTCTTTGGCCGAAATCTTTATTTTCAGATTAATTTTTGAGGTCTTTTATATCATAGGTAATGGGAGTATTCTGAAATCTGAACGCCAGTGTTCGACATGACCAAGGTTGTTTTTCTGAGATTATTTATTTATTTGCTTTTTAGGCCTGAAAAGATTAATGAGACTTTCGATTTTTATTAATTATTTGATTTTCGAGGTAATCACAACTTCTGATTGATGATGGACTAAGCCTAAATCTTGGCTCATGAAATGGACTAATAATTTGTCATTGGCCCAAAAGCAGATTAATGATTTATAGGGCATTTTTGGAAGTTAAAAAAACATAGCTGGATTTTCTCTGAATTTTTCTTTTTCTTTTTGATACTAGGGAAATAGTTTCCGATGTAAGTTATTGATCAAATATGATTATGCCCTCCATCTTAGTTAATTAAATTGGCGAGAAAGATTGATATTGAATGACAGTTTGATAATTTGTTTATTGGAACAAATTTTTGTAGTACATGATCAAGGGTTTAAATCTTCTAAAACCCAGCAGCTAGCTCTCATGTCAGAGAGTTTTAGGAAAAGAAAAGGCATTATTAGTAGAGTAAGATTTTATGATATTCAAGAAGCAAGTAGGAATAGTTATTCTCTGAGTCTATTTTGAAGAAAAATAGATATATAATTAATGAAAGAAAAAATTAAATATAAGATTTATCAAAAGTAATTATAATATTTCTATCTAGATTGGAAAATTTTAAAAATATTGAAGCTGCTCATTATTAATTATTACATTTCCTATTTCTATCATGAACGAGTTTTTAAGGAAGAGGCTTTGAAGATTTTGGTTGTTAAACTCGACCAATTAAAGTGTTATTTTTTTATTTGTGGATAAAAAATATAACTTATTTAAAAATAAAACCTTTTGTTTTCTATGATAATCGAATATAAAAATAATAATAAAATAAAACTTTTTACTCATTAAGAAAACAAAACCCATGCATTAACAAAATTTTACATATTTAAAAAGAAATCTTTTTTTTTATATAATCATCGAGAGTATATTAAAAAGAAGAGAAATACAAGGGATATGACAAAAGAAAAAAATTGATCTACTACAGCAAACAACAAAAAGACTACCTAAGATTTATTATTACACCACAATTTGATGCCATCAGAAGATCTTAAGAGGTCATTTCCTGTATAAGTGAAGTTTGAATCTTGAGTATGCAACCAAATAGCAACCCGATGGAGGATGGTGGAGAAACAATTAAAAAGAAAAATTATTAATAGTAATAGTAATAGTAATAGTAATAGTAATAGTAATGTAAAAAATTAAAAACTTTTGCTCATTTAAGTTTTTGTTAATATTCTGATTTATTTTTTTGACAAATTATAGAAATCTTTTCTATTGAAAACATTTTTTATAAAATGAAAACCTATTACTCATTTTTAAAAATTATTTTGATAAAATCAAAAATTAAAAATATATATTTTTATTAAAAATGATATAGAACATTTGAGATAAAAACTAAAAACCTAGATTGCTAAAAATCATAGTTGTTATGGCATGGTGAATCCTCAAACATAGATTGAAGGATGTGTAGGCAAATTTACACGAAACGTCATCTGCACTTAGATGCATTTTATCCTCTGTTTTCTGAAATACGCTTAGCATACTCTGGTAACATTAATTGGTGTTCTGTCACTATAAAAGTAAACTGAGAATTTTCTGGCCACCTATTCTCTGCCTTTCTCCTACAAGTTGCATCCTAGTGTTTTATACTAGTGTTAAGCTGCTATAAATAGATTTGAATTCAATCTAGGATAATGGAAAACTCATTAAATGAATGAATAGTACTGTGCTAGCATAGATCTCTTAGTTATGGTTGTAGAGTCAATTTTTGTCAAAGCGAAACATGAGCTTTGTCAGTAGTAACAATTGCATTGATTTCTGCTTTGCTGGCTTTGATGGAGCAAATGTTTTAGGAAGTGAAAAAAGATCAGTCTGGTGGATTTTAAACGGATCGGCAATGTCCGAAAAATCCTACAAACAAACCTATCACCCAAAACGCACGCAAGTGAAATCTAACTAAAGCACTACAAAAAAACCCAACACAGCTCTCATACGGCCCCAACAGAGCAGGACAATGTCTCAAATGTCATTCGAGTTTTCTAGATTAAGAAAATGGGGAAAAAAAGGACTTACGGGCAGAAAAGTTAGTGGATTAACAGAAATTCAGACATGTGGAGAATACTCCGAGTTTTTGTAGATCATTAACCTTGCACGAGAACATGATGGTGGTGAAGACTGGTAGTGTATGGAAGCATGTTGATGCAGTGGGCAACCATTAATGTGATATGGTTATCTCTGCAGAGTAGAATGGTACGTGGGTATATGCATGGTGCAGGGACGTGGGGTGAATGAGGAATGGATCTTTGCTAGTTACTGATGGTTGCTGGAAACTAGTGTAGTGGGAGGAATATTTCCTTATTGTTAGTTTCGTATTGTTAGTGCTTTCCTATTTTTAAGCAGGTTGTTTACCTTTCTCAGTTTAGTCGGCTATAAAATATAGCCAATAGGTTGTTTTGAATTATGCAGAAAATAAATAACATCCTTCCTACTCTTGTCTCTTCTTTCCTTCTTTCCTGATTCTTTTATGGTTGATAGTAAATTACACATCAATTGGTATCAGAGCCTGGTTACAACATGGACACCAGAGGAAAATCTAACACTGAGTTACGCAGCGAGGTCAATGAAGCTTTGGCTAGACACGAATCCAACTTCGATCAGGTGCATGGCACTTTACAAACTATACTGTCTGAGTTGCAAGCCTTACGCGTCTCTAGGAGTCCAAGAATGAATCCTCCAAAGTTGAACCCATTTGCTCCTGCTGAATCATCAGGTCACAACTCAGGAAACCATCAATCTTCACTTAAACTGAATTTTTCAAAATTCAGCGGGGAAGATCCTATGAGGTGGATGTACAAATCTGAGCAGTACTTTGAGTACAATAATGTTTCACCTGTCCAACGAGTACCGCTTGCATCCTTCCATCTAGAAGGAATAGCCTTACAATGGCATCGATGGATGACTAAATTCCAAAGACCATTAACATGGGAGGAATTCACCCAAGCCATTCTCCGACGTTTTGGTCCAACTAATTTTGAAGACCCTTCTGAAGCTCTTTCAAGACTGCGACAAACTACTACCATTGCAGCCTATCAAGAAGAGTTTGAAAAACTCTCCCATCAAGTTGATGGCCTTAAAGAAACCTTTCTTATCGGCTGTTTTATTGCAGGTCTAAGAGATGACATTCGCTTGGATGTCAAGATTAAGCATCCAACCACACTATCAGATACCATCGGTGTCGCAAGGTTGATTGAAGAACGAAACCAACTTCAAAAGAAGGTAACACACCCTTACCGGATCCAACAACCGCAGCTACAACAAAAACAAGCATGAGTAATACGGTCGGGGTGCTTGGACCTCCACCAAATTTGCGGCAGAACATGAATCCCTCGTCAAATGTCAAACGTATTTCCACCCAGGAAGCACGAGAACAGCGAGAAAAAGGCTTATGCTACTATTGTGATGAGAAATTCATTCCGGGTCATCGCTGCCAACGACCCCAATTATTCATGATTTGTGATGCAAAGGATCAGGATTCTGTGGAACAATCGGAGTTACTACCAGCGGCAGAGAACCAAGAAGCTATTCTTGAAATTTCCTTCCATGCAATTGCAGGTACAGCTCATCCTCAAACCCTTCGGGTGATGGGAAGATTGAGGAGCAAAGAAGTCATGGTATTGATAGACAGTGGAAGCACACACAACTTTATCGATCAGTCCATAGTCCACAAATATGAGTTACCTGTGGTTCCTAATAAAAAATTCCAGGTGATAGTAGCCAACGGGGAGAAGATAGATTGCACAGGGTTATGCCCATCACTCACCATCATGATACAAGGACAAATTGTTATAGTAGATTACTTTATTCTTCCAGTAGCTGCGTGCCCAGTAGTGTTGGGAGTGCAGTGGCTTGTGACACTAGGTCTTTCAAAAAAGATGGAAATTTATGTGTGTTTCAAGGGTTGAAACAATCAGGCCTACAAGTTTTGACAGAGAAGGAGTTCAATACTATGTACGTCTCTAGCCAATTCTTTGCTATCATTCCAGTAGGCTCCATTACCCAACCAAATTCACACCCCTCTGAAATAGTCCAACTCTTATCCAACTTCTCTCACGTTTTCAACCCTCTTACATCCTTACCACCTAAACGATCACATGACCATTAAATTATGCTGCAGCCCAACATCCAGCCAGTCAGTGTAAGACCTTACAGATATCCATATTATCAAAAGACCGAGATTGAACGGATGGTGAAAGAGCTATTACACGCAGGGTTCATATGTCCCAGCCATATCCCATTCTCTTCACCGGTCTTATTGGTAAGGAAAGCAGATGGGATTGGCTTTTCTGCATAGACTATCGAGCTCTAAATGATCTTACCATCAAGGATAAATATCCTATTCCAGTCATCGATGAACTTCTTGACGAATTACATGAAGCCAAATTTTTTTCCAAGCTCGATCTTCGTGCTGGTTATCACCAAATCAGAGTACAGGAAGACGATATTCCTAAAACGGCATTTAGAATGCATGAAGGCCACTACGAGTTTGTTGTTATGCCGTTTGGACTTACCAACGCACCTGTAACCTTCCAAGGACTTATGAATGATCTCTTCCGTCCTCATTTATGAAAATTCATTCTTATCTTCTTTGATGACATTTTGGTGTATTCAAAATCTTGGGAGGATCATTTGAGTCACCTACACACTGTTTTGACAATCTTGTCTACTAACAGTTTATTTGCAAAGGAATCTAAATGCAGGTTTGGGGTTACTTTAGTTGATTATTTAGGCCATGTTATATCAGAACAAGGAGTTTCTGTCGATCCGTCCAAAATTGTAGCAGTTCTAGAATGACCAACTCCAACCACAATTAAAGGGGTCCGAGGATTTTTGGGTTTAGCTGGGTACTATCGAAAATTTATTCGGAATTTTGGTACCATTGCTGCTTCCCTCAACTAGTTGTTATCCAAAGATGGTTTCAAATGGAACGACATGGCAGAAAAGGTGTTCAACGATTTGAAACAAGCATTAACATCTCCTCCAGTTTTGGCTCTACCAGATTTTACACAGCCGTTTGTCATTGAGTGTGATGCTTGCGGAGTTGGCATAGGAGCTGTGCTTTCTCAAAACAATCGTCCCATAGCTTACTACAGTGAGGCTCTTAAAGGTTCAACTCTAACTCTCTCCACATATGAAAAAGAGATGTTAGCAATTGTAAAGTCCATTAAGAAATGGAGACCATATTTGCTTGGCAAACCATTCATTGTGCGCACAGACCAACAAAGTCTCAAATATTTGTTGGAGCGGCGCATTACTACACCAGCTTAGACCCATTGGTTACCAAAGATTATGGGATATGAATATATCATTGAGTACAAGAAAGGAGTTGACAACCAGACGGCTGATTCTCTCTCACGGGTAACTGAATTTCAGTTTTTGTCCATTTCTACTCCACATGTTGATTGGTGGCAGAAGCTTCAACATGAAGTGGCACATGATCCATTCTTTAAGACCTTGGCTGACAGTACATCTCCCATTGCTGCAATTTTATACCGAGATGGAGTTTGGTTCAACAAGGGTAAGATTTATTTGAGTCCCGCTTCCTTTTTACTTCAAGATATCATTACGGAATGTCATTCTTCTCCTACGGGGGGACATTTTGGTTATCATAAAACACTATCCTGACTCAAACAAAGCTTCTCTTGGCCACAAATGCGTGGGACAGTCAAAGATTTTTTGAGAAGCTGTGATGTTTGTCAGCGATACAAAACAGATTCCATGCAACCTGCTGGATTACTTCAGCCATTATCAATTCCTGACAGAGTATGGACTGACATATCCATGGATTTCATTAAAGGGTTGCCACCATCCAGTGGTCATACGGTGGTTATGGTGGTTGTTGATCGTTTGTCTAAATATGCACATTTTGTTCCCATGAAACATCCATATACAACTGCAATGGTTGCACAAGCTTTCGTCTCTCATATAGTCCGGCTGCATGGAATCCCAGCTTCCATAGTTAGTGATCGGGATAGAGTATTTATTAGTTCTTTTTGGCGCACACTATTTCGGCTTCAGGGCACTAAGTTATGCATGAGTTCAAGTTACCACCCTCAAACTGATGGGCAAACAGAGGTGATTAATCGCGTCTTGGAGCAGTACTTGCGGTGTTTTGCAGGGGACCAACCACGCAAATGGATTGACTGGATTCCATGGGCAGAATTTAGCTATAACACCTCAGTCCATTCAGCAACCAAAATGACACCTTTTGAGACAGTGTATGGCTTTCCACCTCCAAACTTATTGATGTATGTCCCTGGAACTTCCAACGTACAGGATGTGGATGGATATTTGCGTAATCGAGATGCCATTCTATGTGAGTTGAGAAAGAATCTCTCATTAGCTTAAGCGCGGATGAAATGTCAAGCGGATCAGTGGCGTCGTGAGGTTAGCTATGAGGTGGGCGACTTTGTATACTTGAAACTGCAACCTTACCGACAGACATCGGTGGCCTTTCGCAGCTCTTTGAAGCTGTCACCCCGGTATTTTGGTCCATACCAAATTATAGAAAAAGTTGGACCAGTACCTTATCGTTTGGCTTTGCCTTTAGGATCTTTGATTCATAACGTCTTTCATGTTAGCATGTTAAAAAAACATGTTGGCCCCGTCACTACCATCTCTACTCAGCTTCCCCCTGTGAGTGATGAAGCCAACATTCTGCCTCAACCTGAGACAGTTCTTGATCGCAGAGTCATCCAAAAAGGCCAATATCGTCCCAAGGTTGAAGTTCTCATTAAATGGAAAGGCGCCTCAGCTGATGATGCCACTTGGGAAGATGAACGTCGATTGGCTAAGTCCTATCCTGCATTCCTTAAGAACAAGGAATCTTAAGGGTGGGGAATTGATATGGTTATCCCTGCAGAGTAGAATGGTATGTGGGTATATGCATGGTGCAGGGACGTGGGGTGAATGAGGAATGGGTCTTTGTTAGTTACTGATGGTTGCTGGAAACTAGTGTAGTGGGAGAAATATTTCCTTATTGTTAGTTTCGTATTGTTAATGCTTTCCTATTTTTAAGCAGGTCGTTTACCTTTCTCAGTTTAGTCGGCTATAAAATATAGCCAATAGGTTGTTTTGAATTATGCAGAAAATAAATAACATCCTTTATACTCTTGTCTTTTTTTTCCTTCTTTCCTGATTCTTTTATGGTTGATAGTAAATTACACATCACATTGGTATTCAGATGTTTGAGTAGTGGTGTTCTGTCATTAAATTCTTAGCGACTAATTATAGATATCTTGGCAGTTTTCTTCCATTAGCATTACATTTAAGTCATGTTCAGTAGCTATATATTTGTCAGTCGGTATTTTTTTGCTAAATGATTTGAGTTGAGCAAGGCTCTTATGTGTTGTTTATCCCCTTCCTTTAATTGATTACGAAGGAAACCATGTCAAGAAGGAAAATCATTTTATAAACAAACTTCTCAACCACTTGCTTAAAGAATTATTAAAATGATAAGAAAGAAATCTGTTTCTTCATTCATTTATGGCAATGAATGTAATGGCAATGAATGTAAGATCATGGTGTTATTATGAAGTTCATTCGTCATATTATTCTTAAATCATTTTCTCTATGAAAACTATGAGGGTGGAAAAGTAAACAGGTCAAATTATTTAGTATCTGAGTAATTAATCAGTTCCTTTACCCAATTATTTAGTTCATAAGCTATGAATTTCTTTTGTTTTTGGGCGCTTTACGAAAAAAACTGAAGGGGAATTGATAACTATCCATTATTTGCAGCCACGCATTCTCTGCACTCTGAAAAATCTAAACAGATACATACATTTTCATTGTTTTCAATCGAATCGTGTTTGCTTCCAAAGAAGTTATTTGTGATGGTAATGCAATATCTAAACCATTCTGTTCAAAGTCTTCGACCCATCTCCCACGTTCATCGTAATCGTTCTCTTATTAGTCATTATAAGAGGGATAAGATGGTTGTGGTGGTGATAGACTCTTCAGAGTTGGCCAATTAACTTTGGCAATCGCAGTGGAATATTGAAACTTGTTATCTAGCAAATTCCATCCTGCTCATTAAATTAATGAAACAAGACAAAGACTTAGACTTCGAAAGAAAGTGACAGTAGTGCCAGATGGTCTTTGGAGACGGAGACTCATCATGTGCACTACTTGTTTACTTTTTTCTAGACTAGTATCAATAAGATCTGCTCTTTAAAAAAATGTCAATAAAAGATCCCACTTAATTGAATTGGATCCTTGAATCTAAGAATAGTAAGAATTCTTTCTTTTTTAATATCTCTCTCAGTTTGAAAACCCTAACTTTAATTAATGTCATTTCATTGATTAGTTTTAAATTTAAATTGCATTAATTTATCCTAAAAATTTCATTTCAATTAGAATTTGGTTATTCACCATGTACGAGGATCCCACTAAGCATCCATGATTAAATAGTTAAAGCGCCATCTCATAATTGACGAATTCATAGGTTCAAAGATGCATGCCAATGTGACCCTTTAATGAATCTATTAGAATTGACTTTATATCAATGAAATCTCATCATCCATACATAACAAATTGATATGGTATATTCATATCATAAACTTTAAGAAAAATAATACCATGGTTTTTCAGCACCCTTTGACTGTAAAAATGCATGGTATACATAGACTGCTAACATGTAATAACTAGAAAGAAAATAAATTAAAAATTAAACAGTTGTTACAACAGTTAATTGTTGAGGAATTAAAGAGTTGTAGCTGTTTAAAAAACTTTTAAAATAAAAGAGTTGTTATAATTTTATAATTGTTAGAAAATTAATTCCAACGAGAGACATGACGCTTTACCATACCTCAACTAATTTTAATCATAGTGTTTTGGGTCTGGCACCATTTTGAGACCCATGTTTGCATTAGGTTAGGTTGATCGTCAAACCTAAGTATTTTGGATCTAACACATTCGCCAAACCTATATTTTCTTGGGTCTAACATGATTGTCAAACCCAAGGGTCTTATGTCTATCGAGGTCTTCAAATCCATATTAAAGTTCACTATATAAATATTAGATAATAACCTTTTAAAACAATATTCATTATTTACAACAAAAAAAGGAGTACATATCTTTCCCGACAAATCATTAGACTTTATAATTTATTTTGGTTTACTTTTTATCTAAATATCGAGATGTCTAGAAAATCTTAAGACATTGAATTGATGCTTAATTTTGCAAAAATAGTTTTGGTTTTAATGGCTACAAAAAAACTAAAATTCAAGGAGTAAATTTGTGTATGAGGCAAAGAATGATTTGTTTTTTGTTTAAAACAATGTTTGTCTAGTGCGTTTTTAGGATTTTATGGCTTAAGAGTTTGGAAAATTTTGTTTTTGGTCCTATTGTTTGATACATTTTTGTTTTTATCTAAAACATCATTTTATTTATTTTTTGGTTCTTGTGATTGGGTGAGAATAGAGAAACTCGTTGAAAATATTGAAGAAGAGAGAAAGTAGTTGGTTGGCCACATTGTGGTGATAAAAAGGTCATTCTTGGTGTCAACGAGTTTTATTTAATGAAAGGTATTCTGTTGAGGTGTTTTTTTCACGACCTGAATCCCGGGTCCATGACCGGCAACGCAAGGGCGGTGTCGAAAGGACACCCCACCTACGTTAAGCCTCCAAACGGACATATCAAAAGAATAAGTTATTCAAAAATACGCAGCATTTCATAATCTTTAGAAATATCATGTTATTCAAAACTGATAAAACCGAAAGATAGTTCAAAACTTCTCATCATTATTTAAAATAAAAATAATAATCCATAATACTCATTACATTGTCAAAATCCAAACTTAATTAAAATAAGGTAATAGTGGAGCGTCTAAGACATCGAATCAGAACTAAAAGGAAAGCCTCGCAAAACAAGCAATACATACCGACCAAAATTGAAGAAGCAAGAACACTCAATAAGTCCACATACTAACAGAAACTAAGAACCTGAATTAATATTAAGAATGAGGGGTGAGTTCAACCAACTCAGTGAGGGAATAATATTTAATATACATTATAGATATTAATGATATTAATAGTTTGCAAGACGATTTATCTTGATATACATATACATACTAAACATATTATCATAAAGTAGTGAAATACATGTCAGAGATTAGATGACACCCGAAGGTGACCACTGTGGGATGATCAGTCGCCACAGGCTGATGCCTCTCTCACCAGCTAGGTATACAGAATACTATATGCACATAGGCTAACTGCTCTCCGTTAGCATTCAGTTACTGACAAGTCCTATATTAAGGCATAATAGATATTCATAGAATCATCAAAGAAATGTATATCATATCAAATAGAATTTAATTCGACAGATTACAAGTGCAAATTCAAGAATAAATGAGTACTCGAAAAATAAAGAAAAATATATAAATATTCAAGAAATTAACTAGTTGTACTCATCGTATTATCAATATACATATTTATTTATATTATATGCATATTAAAGATTATCCCACTCACCCGGAAGAATATAGATTAAAAGGAATATTAGATGAAAGACTCGAAAAACTTATTAAGGATCGTTAGGAGAACCTAAACTAAATATACAAAATATACTCAAAAGCAACTCAAAGCAACACAAATAAAAGATTCCAATGCATAAAAGAAAACTAGGTTTAGTCTCCTAGGTTTAGGGACTAAAATGACAATTATCCAAAACAGGGACCAAAACATAATTTTACCAAAACTGGACCAAACTGTAAATACATAACCATACCGAAATTTCACCCATAAACCATCCTCAATTCTTTCTAGAACAAACCAGGGACCGAACTGTATTTTTTATAAAGTTTAGGGACTAAAATGTAAATTCCCAAAATTTAGGGACCAAACTGAAAATATTCCAAATCAATGATCAAACTAAGATTCATCATCCTTAACCTCATAATAACACTGTCCAGAATCTCAAAATACATTTAGGGATCAAATTGTAATTTTTCCAAAGTTTAGGGACTAAACTGAAATTTTCATAAATCAAGGACCAAAATAAAATTTAAACCAATCAACTCATAAATCCTTATTTTCAACAACATGCTAATTAATCACCTAAATTAAACCCTTAATAATCATAAATCAATCTTAGCAATATAAACTTACAATCCTTATAAATCCTAATCTCTTCTTTAATCATTCCATAAACAAACTATAATCGAAAGTAATATGAAAGAAAACCACTTACTTGCTACTTTCATTTTTCTTAAACTCAAAACTCAAGATCAAAAACTGAAATCCTTGGTTTGATAAGGAGAGAGTCACGACGCTGGCCACAAGATTAATTTAGAAGAGAAAACAACAATTCTCTTGCAACTTTTCTTTATATACCTAGGTTAACTTAGGTTAACAATTCTCTTACAGTTTTACCCTTTATCTTACCGAAAAAAGTAGAATAGGGTTCAACGAAAAATTTCTTTTGATTTGATTTTGTATTTTTTATGACCATTTTAGGAGTGTATTAAGTTAAAAGGTTAGTTTATTGGCATTCTACATATATTTATAAGGTGTTTTTAAATAAAAATATTTTACCCTATATCAACCTCCATGGCTTTTTTTTTTATTAATGGGCTAGTTGTCTAGCCCCTTTTTTAACTTTAATTTTTTTTATTTAGATTTTTAATTAAAATGGATAATTAAATATACGTGTAGGATGCTGACCTAGCCCCTATAAAGAACGCCCGCGCGCTGTACATGCAAGTAGTCTCAAGTTTCCAATTACCAGGGTATGAAATGACGTATCATTTTCATTTCCAATTACCAAGGTATGGAAACCTAAAGCTAACTTTGAATTCCAGAGGTTGCAGATTGTTGATCTATCCGGTAATTGTTTTTTGGGTAAGTTGCCACTTGAATACTTTCGAAATTGGTCTGCCATGAAAACTATCTATTAAGAACGCCCGTTGTACATGCAATTAG
>Ga0307516_10006565_pt1 | contig 13607 bp, 15 predicted proteins | sample 19_EM_MG_FD_203310 | JGI IMG/M metagenome (GOLD analysis project Ga0307516, IMG submission 203310) | Populus trichocarpa ectomycorrhiza microbial communities from riparian zone in the Pacific Northwest, United States - 19_EM | ecosystem: Host-associated > Plants > Roots > Unclassified | place... | reverse complement strand
TTACCTTCCATTACAGCAAATCTCAGCCCACACATATGACATGGTGATTACACCCTTATCCACTCCCTAAAACAGCACCATAGCCCACCCATATCACAAGGTGATAATATCCAACTTGAGCCCAACCTGTGTTACATGGTGACAGTCTGTCCTTGGGCTACCGTCCACTGGCCCATGACACTCGGCCGATTTTCACCTTCGGGTGGCCATGTAAGACGGCCTAAGTAGGTGCATGGGGTCGGTAGTAGTATCATTATTGGTATGGTATCAAATCACACAGACTGTCACAGGCTGCTCCAGCTTAGCCCAGATGCCAAGTTGTCACTCATCAAGCAGGACAAAAATGGATGATTGGCATATTCAAAATGTAGATACTACAGGAATCGATCAAGTGGAGATAGCCAAAAATACGCCAAGAAATTGTGCTACTAATCAAGGTCCACATCGAAGCCAGTTGTTGTGCCTGCAGAGCTCCCATTCCTAGATGAAACAATACTTAATGCATGTCAACACTAAAATTAGCATACCACAAACCTTCCTACCTTTGCCCATTGAACATGAAGAGTTTTTGTCTTGGCACAATGAACAGGGGACATGTCGCACTTTGCCATGAGACCAAGTATATCAGTGTAGATGTCTGCATATATATCACATTTGAATGTGACTTCTTTCCCTTCCACAACGACCTCGTCCAGCGCAACCTTAATCTGTCCACAAATCAGTACATAAAATGACAAAAAGATGGAAAAAGTACAGCAGTAGTGGCCAATGCAATTGCCATGCAAGGGACTTCACTCCCGAAAACTTCTGGGAAAAGATTTGCCACAGCATTGGTCCCAGTGTAAAAAAACTTGATGGCAAGGCCAGAAAGCATGGGATGTGCAAGGTTGTTACTACGGCCCTAGAAAACATGATCAGTAAGTTATTCTGTGAACCTGGCCCACTTACCTCTTCATCTAACCCATGCTTTAAGAAATTACCGCGTTCCAGAAGCTGTCTCGCAATATCAACATTGGTTTGACGATGATTTTGTGGATCCCACTTGTAGTGTTCGCAGACATATGTGTGTGCTTTCTTTTTGAGCGCAGAGCGCCAATTACCGTGATCTTCCCAAAGCTGAAAACTTCATTAGATAGAGCTCGTTAATAATCCTATGCTTACCAGTTTTGTAATGCTGGATGTGTATTGCGGCCACCATCCTTTGTGAATAATGATGTCAGTCTCGATACTCATAGGTAAATACTACATACCTTGAGGGATTAACAAGCCTCGCGAGCGATGCTCGGCAATGGCCTCATTAATATATTCAACAGCCTTGCGGTTGAAGTCAGCATGGAGTGGAAAGGAGTTCACAGATGCAAGGTCACAGTGGGAGATTTGCTTTGCATGCTTGATAATATCACAGACAGGGGGAGTGTAATGCTGGAGCTGTGATGGATCTGAATTATTATTGGGCATTATACCAGAGGCAGATGTGGCACGCGGTGGATGGGAGGGATCGACATCTTTAGAAGCCTGACTGGGCAGTGGAACAGAATCAGGTTCTAGATCATCCAGGGCATTAACTGCGTCATCGGTACGGCTGGCACCGTTGGAAACTTGAGGATTTTGTTGGTTCCGTATAGCCAAGAGTTGTTCATTGTCAGGAAGTCGTGGGGTGCGGTTGCACTGGCAATGCTGGGCAACAACATCTTTGGCTTCTCCTGGCAGTAATATTGATGTGACATATGGACAATAGGGAAATGTACTTCGGGTTGCAGGTCCAGAAGAATATGTCTCCTGAAACTGTGGGGTAATGTACAGTCACGGACAAACAAACACGACAATTTCAGTCATCCAATTATTCACGCTTGATGCAATGTTCTGCAAGTCTGAAAAGTGTATACTAGGCATACTTAGGACATATAGAAACAATCTGCACGAGCAGACTTTTAAGCAACTAAGTTTTGAAAACCTTGACCCCCCAGAATTTGGCCGACCCCCCTAAAAAATCACAACAATTCTGAAAAATGCAGAACGAAGTGTATTTGGTTAGTGTGAGATGTTGCCACTGAATGAACGTGAGATGTCTTACTTGTGGCGAGTGGAAAATTTGAACCAGTCCGAGATTCAGACACCAAGTTTTCACTTGCCTTCAAAACAAAGATGTCTCGCGGCCGCCCTCGAAAACGTGTTCAAACTCGGAACACAACTGGTCTGTGCAATCAGAATTCCATCAGTACTAATGCAGCAAGCTACTATGTGTCGTCGCCCAGCATATCCGAACCTGACAAAGAAGAGTGTCAGAGTAAACGAGCATGGTGGGCATCGTCTTCAAGTACTTCCAGCCCAGACACATCAGATGATGATGAGAACGACTGGCAGCGTGGTGCTGTATTCGACAGCCTGAAATATGTGGCTGATGAAAGTGACTCGGACGATGAACTTGAAGAAGGTGGCGACGACACTGTGTTTGCAGGAGTTGATGAGGCTGAGTTTTGTGCATGCTTGGAGGAACTCACTGTTAATGCTGGTGATGACCCCCTCAATGCGACATGGTTGCCTCCGAAACAAGTGAAACGCACTGCCCAGCGCAAGCAAATGTCAGTCGGTCGCCCAAAAGAATACAAAAAGGGGCCAGATGTGGGAAGCAAGGCAGAGCGCACGAAACGACGGTACAAAAAGCTTTTGGCAGACCAGAAGTCACTCACCACCTTTGGATTTGCGTTCTCGAGCCAGAAAAGTGGAGTTCTGCAGCCTCCCCAAGCTTCAAACCCACTCCCTACTGTCTCAGCTGTACCTACTGTAGCTGATGACGAAGCAATACTGTCGATCTTGTCACTATCACCCCCTCCCAGTTCACCAGCTAAAGAGCTTGGGGAGTCCCCTTCCATTACCACCCCATGTAACGACACCCATGGCTCCTTGGGACGCGGCTCTGATGATGGATTGATATTGAATGCAGGCAGACTTGTAGACGATGCTGAGGATGCATGGGAGGATGTACTTGAAGAGCAGGAAAGGGGTGGTGTTGAGATTAGAGGATGGGATGAACTGCGGGAGCAAGTCAAGGACGATCTTGCGAAAGGCGCAAAAAAAAGCCTACCATTGTCTCGCATCAACCAGCTAATGCTGATTCGAAGCTTTGCTACCCTCCGCTTGAAAGGTCTTGGATGTGTTGAGGCCAGTCTGGAAATTGCTCGTCAGTGGCACGAAGGCGAGGGCAAACATTTTGCGCAAAAGGTCAGGGCACTTGCTCAGCATTACCAAGTATTCGAACAGCTTCCCATTGAAAAGCGTGGAGGACGAGCAAATGCTCTGAGTCCTCTTAAAGATGAACGACTTCAGCTTTCTGCCCGCCAATGGCTCATGTTGCAAGAAATCGGCCAAGTCACTCCGCAGCGATTTCATCATGCACTTAATGAAACAATTATTCCCTTGCTTGGTATTGTGCTTGCAAAGCCACTCTGTGAACGGACGGCACGACGCTGGTTGCTAAAGTTGGGCTGGCAGCAGACGAGGCTTCAAAAGGGTGTCTACATGGATGGCCATGAGCGTGATGATGTCAAGAAATATAGGCAGGAAGTCTTTTTACCTGCAATGGCTGCATTTGAGTGCCGTATGGTACACTTCGAAGGACCAGAAATGCTTCGCATTGACCCACAGCTTGGACCTGGCCAACGTAAGGTCATTGCCATCTTTCATGATGAATGTTGCTTCCACGGAAACAATTATAGGACACATGCATAGTGAGTGGTAACAACCTTGACAGACCTTTATAATTTGTACTCAAATGCTTCAGTTTGTTACCTGGTCAACAAATCTTGCAGTGAAAAGGAAGGGGGCGCATTATCCATGTTTCTGGATTTATTAATCCAGAAGATGGACGGTTTGTGCTCCGTGATGAGTCAGGAAATGTTGTGGAAGAAGCACAAGAAATCATTTACCCAGGAGCAAATGGTGATGCGTGGTGGAACACAGAGCAACTACTGAAGCAGATCAAGCAGGCAATTCGGATCTTTGAGGCTGCGCATCCAGACTGCGTTGCTTTGTTTATTTTTGACCAGTCATCTGCTCATGCTTCGCTGCCACCAGATGCTTTGAAGGCCTTCGAAATGAACAAGTCCAATGGGGGCAAACAACGGAAACAACGTGATACAGTGATTCCAATTACCAATCCCACTGTTGAACACCGTGGAAAGCCTCAAAAAATGTGCTTACCCAATGGACAGCCTAAAGGTCTTCAGCAAGTCTTGAAGAGCGTGGCTTCAATGTTCGGAAACTGCGAGTAAAGTGCAGTCCCATTTGTCCATGGGAGAATGAAGACTGTTGTATGGCTTGCCTCCTAAGCAAGCAGGATGACTTCACCAATCAGTCATCAATGCTTGAGACTCTCATTAAGGACACAGGTCATGAGTGTATCTTTCTTCCAAAATTTCATTGTGAATTGAATCCTATTGAAATGGTATGTAAGTACATTCTATAAGTCTGTGCTTTCATTACTATTAACATGTACTATAGTATTGGGGTTGGTGCAAGTACTGTTATCATGAAGTGAAGAAGAGCACATTTGAGGAAGCAAAGCGGTGTGCAGTACAACAGCTGGATACATGTCTAGCAGAAGTTATCCGCAGGTTTATCAATCATTCTTGGCGGTTCATGTCTGCATACAGAACAGGTCTTACTGGGAAGGCTGCAGAGTGGGCTGTGAAGAAGCAGAAAGGGCATCGTCAAGTGTCACGCAGTGCTATGATGTCTATTGAGGCCGTTCTTGATACAGTATCATAGGTTATCTTTGTGTTCAGTCTGGTCAAAAATTTGGCCATTCTAAAAAGGCGTGGGAATAACTTGGAAACACTGTTTTTTGACGTATTTCGACCCATAGAGTCCAAATCAGAGGTCAGTTTTACCTGAAGATATTGTGGGAGGGCTGTAGCAAAATTGTTGTGTTTGTCTGTCCGCGACTGTACTGGGAGCTGAGTTGGCCACTGTGCCTAGTGGATTTGCCTGAGCATCCAAATTGTAGTGAGTGTTAGTGGACTGATAACTAGCATTAAGGATAACTGCTCACCGTGTTGTTGTGAAACGGGCAAGCCTACAACCAAGTCAAGTGTGAATATCAACCATCATTTGAATGCCTGACACTTACTTTCACCGTGCACGATCAACAGCGCCAAATGCTCATCTTTGCTTGGAGGTGTTTCATCGATGGCATCTGCCTCTACTCTGGTATCAGCCATGAGCATTGTGTGCAAAGGGGGTATTGTTGACGGTAGTCAAGAAAAGGTCTGAGTTCGCCGAAGCCCTACATGCTGGGGAGGAGGAGAGTCGTCACAAGCCGGTGCTTGATCTTGAAAGGTGCTGAACGAGGGCTGACTGAATGAATGCTCTACACAAGATTTACATGGAGGGGGGTCTGTGAGAGGACTTGCAGCAGCAAGTGTGCGAAGTTGTGATGTCCGTCTTGGAGGAGCCGGCTGAAAATCTTCCATCTTATTGTGAGTTATGTAGGTGCTGTTGGATCTGCATTCAGATGGCACATAGGAAGTGGGTGCAGTGGAACCTGTATGCGACATGGGCGGGGAATATATTGATGGACTGTGAGAAGATGGAACGGAAAGGCTATTCGAGTTGATGGACTGGGTACCGTGAGTAGAAGGAAGTTTGAAACCAAAATTGTCACCAGGAACAGAGGGCTTGAACGATGGCCGAGGTTGATGAACTGGGAATTGAAGCTCTTCTGTTGCCCTTGACTGCAATGCCCACAGCGGAATTTGGCTCTCCTGTTCTTCGTCATCAGAAAGATCAGATGGAGCCATGGGATTGAGTGGCTGCCCCTGCATAGCATCATCAAGGTCCCTTGATTGATGCATGGACCTCGTAGTCTGAGCCCGCTCGATGTGATGGAGTTGTTGAAGTCTCCCCCCACTCCCTTTTCCGGGATGTGAAGAGCGCCTCTGTTGAGTCTCACTGGGTTCTAAGGATATCAAGTTAGAGGAAGCAATGCAGTACTGTGAAGTCACTTACCAGTTAGCACAGCTTCATTGTCAAAGAATTGTTCCTCCCTTAGTCGTTTTGCATGCGGTAGAGTAATATCGTCTGCAGAGGGCTGAGAACTATTAGTGATTTTGCTTTTGCGCTTGGGAGGCATGGGAAGCTATTGACTTGCCGAGGATGTGAACCACTGAGTCATGGAAGCTTGAGGGCTGGCATTTTATACTGACTTGCAGCACGGTCCAAAAACATACCTTGTAGCGAACTCATGGACTCTGATGCGTTGGCAAAATCCTTCACTTGAATTCTTGACAAAACCTATGTTGCAGCTACATAGTCTTGTAGTTTGTAATTACATACAACATCAAAAGGACAAACAAAAATTTGAGTAATCATACGATAATTGACAAGAAATGAACTATGTTGTCTTTGTCTTTCATGTGGCCCGGCGTGACATGAAACTGGTGCTGAATCCCTGCTGACCAGCAAAAATCTTGGAGATGGGGGAAGTGTCCACACCATCGCGAATGCCAGAAGACATGAGCTTGGGACGCTTATGGGGTGGCAGCCAGTCTAGATCGCCATCTTCACGAGGCCAGGCAGAGTCGCTGGCAAAACCTGGACCACCGGAGGATCAGCAAGGTTGAAATCTAAGCAACATTGGCGGATGCAGGGATTTAGTGGTAGATCTTTTTCTGTCAGATGATTCATTAGCAGATTTAGCAGGAGAGTCACCTGCTTCCTCATCAGAGAACTCCACCTCAGGCTCAGTGACTATGTCATCATCATTTCTCTCCAACCCGAAACTGCCACTACTGTGGGCTTCTTGATTTGCCAGCCTGTCACCATTTGGGTGACTACGAGGCACCCAAGTGTCGGCATTAAGTCCTGAGAGTGTGTCGATGATGGTGATGATAAATTCATTGTGAGAGAATGGGGCCCTTCGGTGAAATTTCCCATAGTGGTTCACATACAAAGGAGAGACGATAGCGTGTCGCAAGTGTATCAAGAAGTCGATGGCAGGTTCGAAATATGGTGATATACGCTGCAAGATGAGGGACTCCCACGTAAGATCTGCCTGGATTGTAATTGTCTTGAGAATGCTTGGCTTGAAGGTGTTGAAGCATTGTGCAAGTTCCTCATCAGACTTTGGCTTGTAGGGCTCGTCGAGGAGAACGAAAATGCTGAGGAGAACATAGAAACAAGACTCAAGATTGTGGACCGAGTTGTGTATTACTGGCTGCCCAGGACCTGCCATGACAAGTTCAGCTGACATCCAGGACCATGTGCCCTAGTAATGGATACCTAAGCTGAGCAATTTAACAATAATCACTGGACATACCGTATGATGAAGAGGAGATGAGTCGATTGTAGGGCGCGAGTCATTCTCTGCAGCAGAACCCATGGGGATGATGATATCATTGTCCTTGGTAAGCTCTGAGGCCAAAGTTAATTGAGTTGATCCGTCATTTGAGCCTACACGCACAGTACAGATGTAGTTGCTAGATTCACAGTTGTCAAGGTCTCCAATTTCGGGTGGGATTTCAATGGGCGATGTAGGGGGGTTACAAGGGGAGAGCTCACAAGCAGGAGGCTCCGGGGAATCAGAAGTGGTAAGACCAGAGGTGGATAAATACTCAGTAGTCAGAACAGCATACCCCCAGTCTGCAAGCACTCCTCTTCGGCAAAGACCCTCTATTCTGGCGCACAAGACTTCTCGGGTTGATATGGGCAGATGGTGCATGAATTTCACATGGTTACTTGGACCTTGAGGAGGTGCGAGGATGAGGTTGGCCAGGCTCAAGTCACGATGCAGAATGTGAGCTATCTCAACAGCATCCTTGTGGGCTATTAACCAATCAGTTGGGTATGAAAGCCCATGAATAATGGTTTGCTCACCAACAAGATAATCAAGAAATGCTACCAGGAGCTCACCTTGTGAATCAGTGGAATAACCTCACCAACATGCCCATTCCCCCTCACCATCCGTTTCAACAGATGCACGCCGGTCACTGGACTGATGTTGGTCAGATTGGACTGAGGAACAGTAGAAAAATGTTGGACATATGCGAGGAAAAAGTCTGAGCGTGGAAGGCAGAAAATCATCCGCAGCTGGGCCACAGAATGACCTGCTAGGCCATTCCTTGGCCAGTTGCTCTGCAAATTTGGGCTAATAATCACAGAATCATACTGTCCATATGAATGTGCAGCCAAAGGAGGGACAGCAAGGAGCATTTGCAGTGATAGCGGTATCTTGTTGTCATGGTATGACATCTGTTGCATGTGCACCTTGTGCCATATCTGAAGCCTATCAATGCGAGGCTGTGGGACTTGCAAGCACATTTCGTCACTGGCGAAGAAAGTCGTGACAGCACTGTGGAGGTCTGGGAGCATGTACAGAGTAGCGGCCTTGTCAATGCCTAGTTGTAGCAATGGTTTGGTTGCAAGATGAAAACTGGTGGTAGATGTTGCAAATGTGTGAAAGGGTCTTGGGGCGGATGGCTTCACACCAAGGAGGAGGGAAGAGGAGATGGAGAAGTAATTCGGGATTTGACGAACCATGTTCGAAAGCCCAGAGAAATGGTCTTTCTCAGTGTCTGGTTCATGTTTGTCGTCCTCTCCTGGGTCAGAAAAGTTATCATCATTTACAGGTTGATCCACACGTTCCCCAATGTAAGTCGCCAAATTGAAACAAAAACATTTGTCCAACTGGTCGAGATGCTCAGCGATCTGGCTGTAGTAGTTCTGGTTGTTGCCCAAATGAGCCAGAACTTTTATTTCATCAACATGCGCATGCTCAGTGATGTCAGCTGACCATTGCATTACCGCACCTGACTGATGAATACTTGGGACAACGCTCTGAAGGAGTTTGAGCTTGGGAATTTGCCAGTTAGATTGTGCCCCTTGACGGACAATAGCCTCTTTGTGGTTGTGAAATTCTTGCAGGGCATTGGCAACCCTTTCAATAGATAGATCTGTGAATAAAGGCGCCTGTGCGAGATAGCGAAAATCAAGCAATGTGCGGATGGCCTTGAGGAACTCCTGAGGGGCACCACCAGCTACAATACCAATGATATAGCGCTGGACGGAACGATGATCATGACCAGTGACTTGCTTCAGCTTGAGGACTCCATCGTTGAATGCCCGATATCCCATGGGAGTCTGGATGAGAGAGAACTGGAAGTCTAGCTCAGCACCCCCCAATGCCAAAATACACCAGTTGACATCATGATCCCAAAACATGTGATGAAAATGATGGAGTACTTCAGGGTTAAGGAATTGAGAGGGATCCGATAAGGGCCATGTCTTCCAGCATGGATTGGTGACACCATTCAGATGTAATCGTTTCGCAGCTCTCAAGAAGTTCTTGTAGTCGGAAGGTGAGTATTGCGTACATGCCGTGCGGATGGCAATAAGTGTATGTTCTGCAGTACAGGGGGGATGTTGGTATGCATCACCAAAGCTCTTTGAAGTTGTGGTGGTGACAGGAGATGCCTTTGAGGCTGTTCCCACTATGAGGCTTTCTTCTGGCATATCTGCAATCCATGTGGCCAATGGCGTGAAGCAGTAGCACAAATTGCCTCTTGGGTCACTCATCATAACCCCCACAGCCGCTGCAGTCTGGAGGGGCGACAAGACAATGTTAATAGCTTGATGCATGAGTTGGTCTTGAAGTAGGCTGCGAACCCGAGTGTGTTTGTGTGTGAAATTAGCGATAGGGAGGAGGGCGAGGAGGAGGTATGCATGCAAAGATGTTCTGCTATGGACGCATGGTGCGATATTTGCGAGGCTGATCAACAAAGGATGGGCCATACAATTGCCGCTCATCACTGAAATGTTAGTCTTGTCTGATGACAAGACCACCCCGAGCAGAGTTGCGCCTTGTGGTAGCACCTCCTGCATGGTAGCAGGTGTTATCATTGGTAAACTTGCCAAGGAGAAGACAAAACTTACCTGCATATTCCAAGTGTGATCTCCACTTAACCACTCGTTGTATATATGACAAAGTTTTGCAGCACTTGTCCAAACCCTCCTTGGAACGAATGATATGTGTGACTCGAGGAGTGGGTGACTTAGTAAAGCCTGTAAACACTCGATGGGATCATGGTAAAAAAGACGAGCAGGTTGCTTGGTGGGATATTCAGTAAGTAATACTTTGCATAACCATCGCGGGCCAGAAGGGAGTGTTTCTGCACAGGTCCTCAGCTCTTTTGCAGAGCGAAAAGACAACGGGATGTCCTTCATCTGTGGAATAATAAAGCTTGTTAGATGATCTGAATACCACCAACTCACAATTTCAAGTGACATCAGACTGTCAATGGCTGCCATACTAAGATGGGAATGCAATAGCCAAGAAGCAAAGCACCATTCTTTCCTTGAAGCCCAAGGGAAATACATATTCTCTCGACATTTTTCTGCAAACTGATCCCTTCTGAACCTACCCATAAATGTTTCTCCTCCAGGGAAGGCCTCTGAACACCCTTCATATGTTTTGACAAACCTCCCAGAGAAGAGTTGCTCTGGCTGGCCTCCATGGTGACTGGAGGAAGTAGGAGCACTAGCACCGAAGGGATCAGGGAGATCAAGGGGATCATTGAAGTCAGGAGAAGCAGGAGGGCCGTAGAAGTCGGGAGGATTGGGAGGGTAGTTGAAGTGGGGAGGACTAGGGGCCCACACCATTTCAATGTCATTATCTTGCCTGTAATAAGTACCTGAAAAGTCCAGCTGTTCCAAGAAAAAATACAACAAATACCTACCAATCAACACCTACAGAGTTTCCAGCTGTAGAAGAGAAAAAAGAACAGCAGCCCATGGGCTGGTTCATATGCTGAAGAACATGAGTTGCACTGGAAATTTTCTTGCCACATAGAAGGCAACTGATGTTCTTCAGTAGTCTGTGTGTAGTTTTCTTCCGAGGCATTGGATCCTAGTTTGTGACAGAAATGTGAGCGAAATCCAAAGTCAGCACTCACTGAGGGACTTAAGACATGAGACAGAACCTGTTGCTTACATCAACTTCTGATTTGATGGATATTTGCAGACACAACACTAATTGCACCACCTGTCATGATGGATTCCTGTACTACCCAGTCGCACGATTACTGTGGAAAACAACTTGGTAGAGAGTCTGACAATAATATCTTCCACTTCTCTCCAGTTGCAGAACTTTATTGCACTATGATTCCTTCATATCAACAACGGCTTTTGAAATCACCAGCCAAAGTTGATGCACTTGAGTCCTCAGGCTCAGACTCAAAGGTGCATATTATGTTACATTCTGTTTTACCTACTCTAATGATAATTTTTCAGTCCGAGCTGGGAGCGGAATCCATTGTGGACCTGATTCCCCCTCCATGCAGTAGTATGGAGGCTTACGTCTTATTAGAGGAAGCTCGAAGTGATCGTCAGATCTTGCTCATGAAATTGTACACTGCAACACTATTACATTACAACTCAATTGCATCTCACTTGAGCGGGCGGAGAAAGATCTTCATACAGCGGACAAATTTGTTGGTAAGGTCCACCTGACCATTAGGCAGAGTGGCCAATCAACCGCAAAGGAGTATGCAGGGCGAGAGCCTTGGCCAACTTGTTCTCGGGCTGGTAGGTATTTTTTTACGAATCAAATGATTTTTTATCTTACCAACACACAGAAATACCGACCTCACACGTCCTTGATGTTGCCTTGGATTAGCTTAGTACAATATTCATGTAATATTGCATTGAATCATTCTGTATTACTACTACATACATATTGCTACTGCTACTGAATGGACCAGAGACCTGGGGGTGCTGATCACTGCAAAAAAGTTTGGTCGTACACTGGGCCTCAGTGACTTGCTGGAATAGGCGGCCAGTTGCAGAGTGACAAGTGATCAGTTGATCAGACTCGGGCTGGTGCAGCGACTGAGCTGAGAGGGCCCAGGGAGACCTACACATTAGTGAGACAGTATTCTCTGATGGAATAACTCACCATTGACACTGTTTGGTGGGTGTTGGTACCCTGCGAGAGGACGGTGGCAGTTGAAGTTCGACATTGTTTGACGGCAGAGGTACTGTCTGTTGATGCCGTCTGGAGCCATATGCAGGTGGTTGATAGCATCGCGTGCAAGTGTGATTGCCATGATGGGCAGCGACATCAACAAAGTAATGTGGGTGGGGTCATGGCAGCCCGCCGATGAGGTTTCCCACACCTATTGGTATACTTGCACCAATTCACTGGAACAAAGTGGACGTGTCCACTGTCATCGTCATCGAGCCGGTAGTAGCACTCACCATTGTGGTCAACAAAGCTGTCGTATTCGAGATGAGTCACGGACACAATGAGAGCGAGTCCATGAGCTGTGCAGTAGTGAGATGCCTCCGAGTGTGTGCACATGCATAACAGTAATCAGTATCTGTAATCTAATCAAGTGAGTCACCTACTTACCTGAAGAGCCAGTGCTGTGGTACTACCATACACAGCCACCACAAGTTATGGTCTACAAAATCATGTCCAAGATGTGAACTCCATGAGTCCTGTGGTGAGTGCGAGCCACTAAGTGTGATGTCCTATACTCTAGTAGTAGTAATTAGTATCCAAGGTAGTCTAATCGAGTCTGCGAGTCACTTACCCAGTGTAGAGCCAGTGGTGGTACAGCAATTGTTGTTGTTGTCAACAAAATCATGTCTGAGATCATGATGGATGTGACTACCAGGAAGGTCCGTGAGGAGTCGTTGTGTGGTAAGTTGTGTGGTAAGTCAGTGACGGTGTGGTATGGTGAGTTGGTGATGGGCAAGTCGAACAGTCATCACCTGTGGGCATCAGGAAATCAGTGAAAGTTAGATCATTGTTGACCTACCATTACATACAATTGTCAGCAATAAAATTACATCCAAGGTGTATCAGAATGATACACTGAAAGACCAAATTATATAATCACTGAGTGAGTTTGGAAGCATGGACAACTCCGAAAGTACAGTGGACATTTGGAGGAACAACCATCCCGTCACAAGCGGGCATCCACACCTTTCGCTATAACCACAAGGTACGTGTTGTCAGGACTACCACTCCGCTACGTCTGACCATTTTCAAATTTCATTTATGGTCATTTTCATTCCTACCGTCAAGCTACAATCGATCGTCCCTGCCTTTCGCTGTAACTGAGGGTGGGCTTGGTACATGCTGTCAAGGCTATCACCTTGCTACAACTCACCAATCTCACCATTCATTTCGGGTCTTTTCATGACCACCATCCCGCCACAATCAAGCAACCCTGTCTTTTGCTGTAAGTGCTGGTGGGCTTGGTGCGTACTGTTGAGACTATCACCCCACCATGTCTGGCCATTTTCAACTTTCGTTTATGGACACCTTCATTCCTACCATCCAGCCACGATCGATCATCCCCGCCTTTTGCTGTAACTCTGGGGTATGTGCTGTCGAGGCTATCACCTTGCTACAACTCACCAATCTCACCATTCATTTCAGGTCTTTTCATGACCACCATCCTGCCACAATTGAGCAACCCCGTCTTTCACTGTAAGTGCCGGTGGGCTTGGTGCTTTCTCTGTAGTTACTGGTGTTTGTTGGGACTACTGCCCTGTACTTTCCAATGAGGGAATTATTGCACAAAACATGTCATAGATTAGATTGG
>Ga0307516_10006563_pt1 | contig 13608 bp, 28 predicted proteins | sample 19_EM_MG_FD_203310 | JGI IMG/M metagenome (GOLD analysis project Ga0307516, IMG submission 203310) | Populus trichocarpa ectomycorrhiza microbial communities from riparian zone in the Pacific Northwest, United States - 19_EM | ecosystem: Host-associated > Plants > Roots > Unclassified | place... | reverse complement strand
ATTCCCAGCGCGTAGCAGTCTGATTGTTTTGTCGGACGGCTCTCCTCCAAATTGAACTTGCTCGGGTCGATGAGCTCCGGACTCATCCACTGAATCGCATGATCCGGTACGGCCCAGGGTGCGGCGGCCGGTTGGTCCGAGGTTATCGCGAGCAGACTGAAACCTGCTAAACAGGCCTGACCACCGTCGTTGATCAAGATGTTCGCCTTAGGGCTGGGTGAGTGTTGTGCAGGACGTTGACACCGTGGGTCGGAAACGTACCCCTCTAAGGCCCCCATGGGCTATTCCCTGGTTATGCATATAGATCAACCCCCGAGTGGCGCCCACGAGCTACAACGATCATGCAATTGTGAGTGACGGGCAGAGCTGGACCTTGAACAAAAAACATACAAGCCCCAGCCGATCCGCGTTTGCATCTACCCTCACAAATTCCATGATGTTACCCCTCACCATCCATGCCGATACCATCACAAGCTGACTTTCGGTCATTGTCACGCCCCACAGCGGCAGGATATTCTCATGGCGGAGGAAACTCCATATCATAACCTCCCTGCAGAATTTCTGCAGACACGATCAGTTATGAATACAGGTGCGAGTCGGCATGACCGGCAACCCACCCTTCTAATCTGCCCAGTGTCGTCCCCTGACGGCAACCTCAAAACCTTGGCTGCTACATCCCGAGCTTGGTATTGACCCTTCCACACATCTGCAAACCTACCACGGTACAGTGGGGGCCCCGTTACATCGTCATCAAACAGGATTTTCAGCGATCGCGGAAGCAGGGCTCGGTGGCCACAAATGTTGTATAAATAGTGTAGGCACCTCCTGCGGATCTCTGGCGTGAGGCTATTCAGTGCCTAATTGATAAAGTATGGTTTGTATCAGAGCCAGTTGACTTGTTCTTTGAGTCAAATTCGGTGAAATTACCCCAGCTATCTTGTTAATAAAGGCTTGGACATCGTCCTCCGTAAGCTGCATAAGCATCTCAACCTCGCCGGGGTCGGAGAAGACTTTCGCGATCAGAGAGGCGCGCTCGTCCGGAGAGAGGGCATGAGTAATCAGCTGTTTCCAGGGGGGATAGTTACTGCATGCAAGAAAGCAGACAATCAACGAACGTACAATCGCTGGAATGAATAAAAAACTGACACGGTGAGAAGAATTTGTGAAATTTCCGGAGCTCCCGGGCGCAATTGGGGCTGTTGATCCCAGCAGCGTCGCATCAACGTCCATAAACCTTCAATAAAGGTTGGATGCGTCGGTCGCAGTGGGCGGTCACCTCGTGCCACGCCCACGATAGTCATAGCGGTCGTGTGAGTACTGAACGGAACGGCGCCAGTGAACACCTGCGTTGACACGAAACGGCAGTAGGCCAAACCACTGCGCACTGGGAGTCACCAATAACATACCTCGATCATGACCATCGCAAAGGAGAAGATGTCCGCTTCCTTGCTAGGTAGCTGCCCATCCAAGACCTCTGGCGCAGCCCATCGCGGGGTGTTGCCTTGCCGCGAGGCGCTCCGCATGGTGTCCATGGTTTGGGTGACCTTGGTCAGGCCAAAGTCCGTGATGCGCGCGTGCCTCGAGTTGTCTACAAGGATATTCACCTGGCCACGTGTCAATGTGGTAGTGGAACGAGGTCTAGAAACTACGCACTCCCTTGAGGTCCCCATGAACCATGTTGCGGAGGTGGAGGTAGCAGAGTCCCTGGGCAACGTCGGACAGCTTGTGGCTGGTGTGAGCGTGGGATAAACGCAACGGCAGGGACACCTACGAGTCCAAGTCGGTCTGCGTCGGGGTTCCCCCTGATGTGGCTTGGCAGATCTCCCCCGGGCACCCACTCCGAAACGAGCTGGAATAGATTAACAGTGACACCTAGAAGGGGTACGATATTCGGGTGTGCCAGGTGTTTCCACATCACGGCCTCCCTGCAGAAGGTCTGCGGGGTTTGTTAGCGATGGTGGATAGGGAAGTGATGGTGTCGATGACACACTCTGGTGGCCTTTTCTGGACCATCCATGCCATATACCCGCACCCGTTTAATGCAAACCCTGGAGCCATTAAAGCTACCCTGGTAAACATCGCCTTGGCCCCCTGCTGCGAACGGTGCGGGATCCACGTTTAGAAGGGCAGGCGGGAGGGTGTACGATGTTGGGAGTACCCCCCCATCACCGCATATTCTTCTGAGTTCACGTAGAGACTTTCTGAAAGCGGCGCTGGAGGGATCGAGACCGTCGAGAGACTATGCTAACTTGAGCGGGAGGTGAGGAAGGGCGATGTGGCTACGTACCTTGTCCAGATACTCAGCAAGCCACACCAAATCATCGCCTTGAAAGTTCGGCACGCAATTCTTATACTCCTCACCATAAAGTACATTACAGACTTGGTCGTGAAAGTCGGCTGAAGACCTGTCGAGGCAATGGAGCCGTTGCAAGACCGGGTGACTGCTTGGAGGCATGAGGTATGCCCTGGTGTTAGCAACGGGAAGGTATATGTACCAGGAACCTCACCCGATCCATGAGGCGGGCACAATCGATGAAAACGGCGTGGACCATCACGAGTCAGACACACCGGTCAATCCGTGCCGTGGCCATCTACTGTGACCGGGTTCTATAGGAGCGCACCATCCAATCCATCCGCAGGATGTTTAGAGTTACAAAGGGATCCAAGCGGGTCGGATGGCAAGGGCGGCGTCCGCGAACCCGCAGGTGACGTTCAGGTTGTGGTTTAGCGCCGAAAGTCGGCTAACCTCAGCCTCCATGCGCCGAACTCTTACCCCCCCCACCAGAGGCACCCGACCACACCCCACACGAATCCCCTAGAACACTCAAGGACCGTTCTCTCTCCGTCGCGTAACGCTCCGTCGATGTCGAGTTCCATACCTTAGGCGACCTCAAATTGTAGGAGTGGGTGTCTAACAACCCGGTAACGTGCAACCATCGAATATCGAGCTCCACGTTCCCATTCCATAGATTCTCACCTGTCCTAAACCCCTCAATGCCGGTTCTTCTGATGTTCTACACCCATGCGGTTCCGATGGGCCTCCTCCTGCAAGATTCAACGATGGTGTATTTTTCTGCGGACCACGGTATCCCATGGTTCCGGTGCCAATGTTGGGCGACTGGACATACGCTAGACTGGATCTGACCAAATGCGACGGAGTGCTTCAACCGGTACGGAGAGATACACTGGCGCCATGTAACACTGCGCGTACCGAACAACGGTCATGACTCTCGTTCTCTCCGAGCCTTTGAAACACAGGTCAAGAATACAATTTCCCAGCTTGGTCAACCCAAGCGTATCGTGTACGATGATGGGACCTTTTCATAATACATGGGCTACGAGTACGGAATACATCCCAGGGTATCACCTGGCCGGTTGCACATCGAGCTTTCTGATCGCAGCCTTGAACATTTTCCGGACACCGCGCGCCAGCTTACTACCCCGAGGTAAAACTGGCAGACCTATTATACAACAAAAACAAATGTGAGCCCGAGGTAAAGGGGAGAAATAAACAATGGAATCGCTTGCTAGGCGCTCGAGTCGTGACTGACCGTCAACACCCGTCTCCACATCCCCATCCACCCCCAAAGACACCGGTCGCAACGGGAATGGTTTCCCTTCCAGACCCAGAAGCACAGCTTTGGCAGTAATCCGCTCACGCGGCTGGGACTTCCAACAAAGCTCCAATATCTCCCATATCCCGTCCGTGAACAGTTTCCCCTCCTCCCCTGTAGGTCTCATGGGTCGTTTGTCATCCAAGATCTTGGAAATAACAACGACCTCTCTCAACGGGGCGAAAGGCACTTGCCCGCTGAACACCTCGTATATCACCATCCCTAGCGCGTAGCAATCAGATTCCTTGGTCGGCGAACTCTCCTTCAACCCAAAGTGTTCCGGTGAGAATAGTTCCGGGCTCATCCACCTAATCGCACTACCCAATCTGGCTGAGAGCGCGGGGGTGGACTCCGAGGCTATCTTGAGTAGACTCGACCCTGTTAAACGGGCATGGCCGTCGTCGTCGATCATGATGTTCCCCTTGAAGCCAGGTATTATGAGCTACGCGCGCGGGCCAGTAATGATGGGGTTCGGAAACGTACCCCTTTGAGATCCCCGTGGATTATTCCCTGGTCATGCATATAGATCAACCCCCTAGCAACGTCTCTAAGCTACAGAAGCCGTGCCGTCGTCAGTGACAAGCGAAGGTAATGCCATTCGACGAGAAACGCACGAGTCCTAACCCATCCGCGTTGGCGTCTGCCTTCACAAACTCAATTATGTTACCGTTTGCCATCCATTCTGATACCATCACGAGCCGATTTTCGGTCATCGTCACGCCTAACAGCGGCAGCACGTTCAGGTGACGAAGGCATTTCCACATCATAACCTCCTCGCAGAACCTCTGTTCGTGACACGGTCAATTAGTCAATACACAAAACAGGTCGAAAGTGCCGCAGGCAACGCACCCTCCTAACTTTCTCAGGGTCATTCCACGACCACAGCTTCAAAACCTCGGCTGCAACCTCTTGGCCCTGGTGTTGACCCTTCCACACATCCACAAGTTCACCGTGGCACAGCGGGTTCTCCGTTGGGTCGTAACAGAGGGGGATTGTCAGCGATCTCGGAAGCATGGCTTGGCGACCGCAAATCCTGCGCAAATAGTTCAAACCCTTCTTGCGGATCGCGGGTGTGAGACTATCCAACGCCTAATTGATAATGTGGGGGTCGAATCGAAGTCAATTGACTCGACCTTTGAACGTAAAACTAGGTGCGGCTTACCTCGTCTATGATGTTGATAAAGTTCTGGGCATCGTCTCCAGAGAGGTGTTCGACCATCTCGACCTGGTTGCTGTCCGAGAAGATCGTCGTGATCAGAGGGATACGTTCGTCCGCGGCGAGGCCATGGCTGATCAGCCGTTTCCAAACTGGTCGCCCACTGCACATGAGAAAACAGTCAGGTTAGCGGATGTATAACCACCGGGATGAGTGGGAAACTGACGGGGTGAGAAGAACCCGCAAGGCTTCCGAAGCCTCCGGGCGCAAGTGAGGATGGTGATTCCAGCAACGTTGCATCAAAGCCCACAACTCCTCCGTGAAGGTTGGGTGTGTCGGTCGTGGGGGGCGCTTGCCTTGCGTTATGGCGAGCATGGCCATGGCGGACGAGCCATTATTGAACGGAACAGCGCCAGTGAATACCTGTGCGGACGTGAAACGACAGTGAATTGGAGCTCTCTATACACAGTGGATAACCCGGGACGCACCTCGATCATGACCATCGCGAAAGAGAAAATGTCCGCTTCTTTGCTGCATGTGCCTTCTTTCAAGACCTCTGGCGCGGTCCATCGTGCGCTGTGACCATGCTGAGGCGAGGCGCTTCGCATGGAATCCAGGTTTTGAGTGACCTTGGCGAGGCCAAAATCTGCGATGCGTGCGTGGTTGGAGTTGTCCACGAGGATGTTTAGCTGGCTGGGTATCAATACGGTGGTGAAACGAGAGGCAAAACAACCACGTACTCCCTTGAGGTCCCCGTGGATTACGTTGCAGGAGTGGAGGTAACAGAGCCCCCCGGCGACGTCGGATAGCTGGTAACGGGTAAGTGTGGAGTGGATAAACCGGAAGGAACACCCACAAGTCCGAGTCGATTCGCATCGGCGTTCTTCTTGATATATTTATATTCTTGCAAGTCCCCGCCAGGCATCCAATTCGAGACGAGCTGGGGGGGAGTGATGGTGACACCCAGGAGGGGAAGGATATTTGGGTGAATCAACCGCTTCCACATTACAGCCTCTTGACAGAAAGCCTATGGATTTCGTTGGTGGCGGCGAACGGGAAAAGCGACATCGTCGCCAACGCACCTTGGCAGCCTTGTGTGGACCGTCCTTAATATACACCCGCATACGCTTGACGCAAACCGTTGAACCATCGAGGGCCCCGTGGTACACATCGCCAAAACCTCCCGAGGCGAACGGGTCTTGATCGATGTTTAGAAGCTGAGACGAGAGCGTGTACGACGTTGGGAGTATCCCCCACTCGCCACAAACGCTCCGAAGCTCACGCAGGCACTTCCTAAAAGCGGGACCGGAAGGGTCGAGATCATCGAGAGCCTACACCGGCATAAGCGGGGGGGCGGGAGAGTGTGGCGCGGTGGCGTACCTTGTCTAAATAGTCAACGAGCCACGCCAACTCGTCAGCTTGAAGGTTTGGCACGCATTGGTGGTACTCCTCCCCATAAAGGACGTTGCTGAGTTGGTTGTGAAACCCGGATAAGGACCTGTCGAGGCGATGGAGTCGTCGCAAGACCGAGGGACTGGGCGAGGACATGGGGGGGATTGCCTTTGACCGGAGTAGTGAGTATCTGGAAGGTGCGACGGATGGGAAGGTATATATACTCGCCGTCCCACGATGCGAATATTAGCATTGATGAGGGTGATGTGAACTGCCACAAACCAGATACGCCGGTCAATCCCCCCCATGGCTGTATCTTGTGACCGTGGACTGGGGAAGTGGAGGGCCGAGTTCTGCATACGCTTGGTCACTGTGAGACGACTGGCGACCCAAGGTGGCTTGAAGAAATCCAGACACGGGTGTTTTCGTTCATGCGAGGGATCCAGCTGGCTCCGTTGGAGGGGCGGTCAGTGCCAACATTGTTGCGGACCAGTGCAGTGCGGCTGAGGGTAGTAACCGCGCGGATGTGTGACATGGCCTTGTGGGAAGTGGCCGCTCTGGACCCTCGCAGCTCGTGTCATCACACTCTCTCGCACCGTTGTTCAGATTTTAAGGGACCTGTTCTCCCGCCGTGCGTTTTGGGGCGCCCAACCGCATCCCCCGCCCTTCGCCACTTGTTAACTCTCGTTCACCTGCATCCCCTACTGACGGCGTTCTCCGCTTTGGTCTCACTTCCCTCCCTTCGGTTTCATTCAATACCTACAGTCGGCGGTGGTATTCAGGTGCGCCACCTGTAACAGGGAAACGCCAAGGAGAATGAAGGCACGTCACTATTCTTCCTTCTTCTTTTATCTCCCCCACCGATACGCCACATGTAATCTTCTTCCTTTTACCACCCGTCCTACACCATTACCCTCCAGATATACACCGTGCGCAATCTCACAACCCTTTAGTTCGGTAGTTCCACGTACGACATACACCAGTAATAACTATTTCACGCTTGATACCCAGCCCCTGAGCCGGGGAAAACAACAAACGTGGCATTGGTTGCATCCTCAAGCGCGCCGCTCGTGGTGTAGGCCAAGAATAACGTCCCCTATATCTGCCAGAGTAATCCAACATAATGTGGCGAAGTTCGCCTGGGTTTCCAGAGCTCGCAGGGCTTTCATGTGATAGCCTTGAACATTTCCCAGGCATTGCGTGCTAACCAGCCAACCCATCCCCACTTCGGATTACCCTGTTGAACCGGGAGTTTACCACCGTCAGACGGAACCGTTGGGCTCGTTTCACCAAGGTGGAAACCTTGTGGTGGAACCGGGAGTCCGGATTCATTGTGTGTAGCTGGTGGGCCTGTTACGCCGCGAGGGGAGTTAGAGGTGAGCACCGGGATTGGAGGGGGACGAAGCAAGCGTACTTGAAACCGGCACCATCCCACGAGGCAGATCTTGCGGTAGAACCAGGAGTTCGTTAACGCCGCGTGGTGTCGATGGACCTTTTATGAGGTTTATGAGTCTGGGACCTTAGACAAAACTGAGAAAACGCACTAGAACCGCTCGCCGTATCATCCGACTGAACGTCAGTATCCGTCTCCACAATTCCATCCGTGTCAGAAGGTGGCCACGACGAGAACGAATCCTCTTCAAGACCCAGAAGAACTGTTTTGGCACTTATCCGGCCGGACGGCTGATGCTCCCAACAACGTTCCAATATCCTCCATACGCCATCCGTGAACGGTTTCCCTTCATCTCCTCGAGGTCTCCCAGGGCGTTTGCCATTAAGAATCTTCTGAATCACGACGGGGCCCTCCCACGAGGCGAATGGTTTTTGCCCACTGAGGACTTCGTATATCACCATCCCTAGGGCATAACAATCCGATGCCTCTGTTGGACGACTCTCCTTCAACCCAAACTTCTCCGGGTTGAGAAGCTCTAGACTCGTCCATGGGATTGTGCCACCCTCAATGCACGAGGGTAAAAAGGCCTGCGGATCCGAGATCACTGCGATTAGACTGAAGTCTGAGATACAGGCATGGCCGTAGTTGGTGATTAAGACATTGGCCTTGGAACATAATAATGAGTCTTTTGGGGAGGTAACTGGGGGGTTCAACACGTACTCCCTTAAGATCTCCGTGGATTATTGCCTGGTCGTGCATATAGATCAACCCTTTGGTAACGTCTTCAAGCTACAGGAACCAAGTTGCTGTCAGTGACGAGCACAGGTAAAGTCCTAGAACGAAGAACGTACAAGCTCCAACCGATCCACGTTGGGATCCGCCCTCACAAACTCATTAACATTCCCTTTCACCATCCACTCCGATACCATCACCAGGTGATTCTCGGACATTGTCACGCCTAACAATGGCAGTACGTTTGGATGGTGGAGGGCCCCCCACACCACAATCTCTCTGCAGAACCCCTGTATAGGTCATGTTCAGTTCGTTGATACACACTAGTCAAGGACAACCCACCTTTTTAATCCGCTCAAAGTCGCTTATTGAGCGCACCCTTAGAGCTTTGGCTGCAACCTCCTGGCCATGATGTTTACCCCTCCATACATCCGCAAGCCCGCCACGACGCAGCGGGATTCCTGCAGGGTCGTAACACAGCGGAATTTCCAGTGATCTCGGGAGCAGGGCTTGGCGGCCGCAAATCCTGGATAAAGAACGCAAACACTCCCTGCGGATCGGCGGTGCGAGGCCATCCAACGCCTAATCGACAAATGAAGATGTTTCAGTGGGAGTTGACCCACCCATTCTTTGTGAAAGAGTGCATAGACGCACCATGTCTACAGTGTCAACGAAGGTCTGGGCATCGTCCCCAGAGAGGTGCTCGACCATCTCAATCTGATTACGGTCCAAGAAGATTGTCGTGATCAGAGAGGTACGCTCATACATGGCGAGAGGGTGCCTGATCAACCGCTCCCAGGCAATATTTTCGCTGCGCACGGGAACATGATTGGGTTAATGAATATATGACTGCCGGAATGGGGAACTGACGGAGTGAGAAGAACTTGCAAAACTTCCGAAGCTTCCGGGCGTAGGTGAGGACGGTGGTCCCAGCACCGTTGCACCAGCGTCCACAAATTTTCTGTGAAGGTTGGATGTGTCGGTCGTGGCGGGCGCTTGCATTGGGTTATGGCCAAAATAGCCATGAAAGATGAATCGCCGCTGAATGGAATCGCGCCGGTGAATACCTGTATCAATACGGAATATCAATGGGCCAAAGCTCCACATACTTGAAGTGGACAATCTATGACGTACCTCGGTCATTACCATCGCGAAGGAGAAAATATCCGTCCCCTTGCTAAATGTCCCCTCGCTCAAGAGCTCTGGCGCAGCCCATCGCGCAGTGTGACCACGTTGGCACGAGGTGCTCCGCGCGGAATCCAGGTTCTGGGTGACCATAGCGAGGCCAAAATCCGCGACACGTGCGCTACCAGAGTTGTCCACAATAATGTTTGCCTGTCCGAGTGTCAATAGGCTACGTAAGAAAACGAGATTTAAAACAAGTACGTACTCCCTTGAGGTCGCCGTGAATCACATTGCAGGAGTGAAGGTAGCAGAGGCCCTTAGCGATGTCGGATAACTGGTAACTCCGGGGTGAGCGCGAGATGATGCAGCAGGAGGGATACCTACGACTCCACGCCGACCTGCACCGGGGTTCTTTTTGATGTACTCCGGCAGGTCCCCACCAGCCATCCAACTGGAAACGAGTTGGAAGGGAGTGATAGTGACACCGAGGAGGGGTAAGATGTTCGGATCCGCCAAGTATTTCCACATTACGGCCTCTTGACAGAAGATCTACGAATTTCATGTGGTAAAGAAGATGGAAAGCAATGGCGTCCAGCGGCACACCTTAGCTGCCTTTTTCGGATCGTCGTTACTGTATGCCCGCACACGTTTAATGCAAACCCTTGAACCGTCGAGGGTCCCCTTGTGCACATCACCATAACCTCCCCAGGCGAATGGGCTGGGATCGATATTGAGAAGGCGGGCCGAGAGCGTGTACGATGTCGGGAGTATCCCCCCAGTGCCACAGATACTCCTGAGTTCGCGTAGACACTTTCGGAAGGCAGGGCCGGAAGGATCGAGACACTCGAGAGCCTACGGTATTGGCTTGGGCGGCGAGCGGTGAACGACGGCGCGGCGGCGTACCTTGTCTAGACAGTCAACGAGCCACACCAAATCATCACCCTGAACGTTCGGTACGCATTTCTGATATTCCTCGCCATAAAGTAGGTCGCTGAGTTGATCCTCAAACTTGGATATGGCCCTGCCGAGGCGATGGAGGTGTTGCAAGGCTGGGAGACTGGGCGGTGACATGAGGAACAGTCCCAACCAAAGTTGCGGGTGCAAGGTGGTCCTGCAGATAGCGAGGTATATATACCACAGCCGTTTGCATCACAGTACGTGAACACGCAGACCGGGTGTAGGCACCCCAGATTAGGGCAACGGAAACTGCCGCAGAGGCCTCACCCCATCCGCGAGACCGCTCAGAGAGCCGACTTGGCGCCAAGGCCCGCCCGAAAAACCCACGCGACAAGCTGCTCGAGTCCAAGGGCCTCCAATGGATTATCCGTACTCTTCACCCACCTTCCCTCGGGCATCCAACTCAGCCGAGCGAACGTCGAGGGTCCGGAGATGGGCGCCCTTGTGGGTAGCAATCTACGCGGGTACACGGCACCCCCCCAGGGCATCAACATCTTCATTCTGGGCGCCGTATGTCTGAAGCAAGCGTAGGACAACCGTCACTCGGTACTCGGGGCCCTTCCGGTGAAGGTCCGTTCGTTCTCTCGCTTTGAGATGACTTTTCGCGGCGCATACTAAACGCGCGCCGTGGGGGTCGATTCTGTGAAGTGTAACCCCAGCCAGTCCAGCCTGACCACAGCTGTCGGGATCAGGATCACCCACTCCGCACCATGACCGTGCGTACCGACGTACGACCTTACGACTCCTTATCTCGGTAGGTCCACGTGCGACATGGATAAGAATGGCTACGTTTTCGGACTAAATACCGAACCTCCGAGCCGAGGAAGACAGGATCGTTGTACAAGGACCACCGGGGTAGGATGTGGCTTCGAGACTCAAGTGTTCCACCGGTGGTGAGGGCTATCTCCTAATATATATACCCGCCTGATTGACCCGACCTAGCACCTCCTAACGTAGCGAAGCCCACCAGATTGGTTAGGGTCTGCGGAACCTCCTGGTGATAGTCTTGAACGTCTTCCGGGCACCGCTTGGCAACCTCCTAACCCAGCCCTCCTTCGAACTACCCTGTTGCAGCTGAGCCGGGAGTTGGTCGCTGCCAGGTGGGATCATTGGGCCTGTTACCCCGGTAGGTGGCAGCACGGGGGGTCTGCTCTCACCGTCCGTAGCCGGTGGGCCTGTTGGGCCGTGAGGGTAGTTAGGGGGAGCCAGGGGATTGGAGTGGGGTGGATCGAGCGTACTGGAGACGGTTGTTGCCGTACGAGGGGGACTCTGCGGTGGAACCGGGAGTCTGCTATCACTATGCGTAGCCAGCGGTCCTATATACCGCAAGGATAATTAACAGCGGGACTGGGATGAAATGGAAAAAAACACACGAGGGTCGGTCACTGTGAAATCCAACTGATCGTCAGCTGCTGCCTCCACATTTCCGCCCGTATCGGAAGATGGTGGTGGAGCAACGTCTTGCAAACACCTAAGCACGATGTCGAGACTCGGTCGGTTGCCCGGTTTATGTTGCCAACAAAGCTCCAGCATTGCCCATAGATCATCCGTGAACCATGCCCCTGTAACTCCCCGAGGTCTCTCGGGCCGCTTGCCTTTGATGACTTCCAGGATGACAGTGGTGTGCTTGGCCTGGGGAAACGGGATGTGTCCGCTAAGGACTTCGTACACCGACATCCCTAGTGCGTAACAATCCGATTCCTTGGTTCGATGGCTTGTCTTCAGGCCGAATGGTTCCGGGTCAAGGAGCTCTGGACCCATCCACCGAAGGGTACCACCCTCTATGCCTGATGATGCGGTGATTGAACCGTCTGAGATTATCATAGAGAGGGCGAAGTCCGCCAAACAGGCGCAGCCATTTTTGTTGATCAGGATGTTGACCTCAGGGTGGGGTAAGCTAGAGCGCAGGAGGGTGACCGTAGGGTTGGATACGTACCCCCTTGAGATCCCCATGGATTACTCCCTGGCCGTGCATGTACATCAACCCTCTGACCGCGTCTCCAAGCTACAGCGATCGTGGGGTAGTTGGTGAAAAGAAAAGATGAGGACCTTGAACAAAAAACATACAAGCTCAAGCCGGTTCACATCAGGATGTGCCTTCACAAACTCATTGATGTTTTCCATCCACTCTGATACAGTCGTGAACCGATTCTCGGACACCGTTGCGCCTAACAATGGCAGTACGTTTGGGTGGTGGAGGCTCCTCCATGTCACGACCTCCCTGCGAAAGGCCTGCGTGGGGCACGATCAGTTCGCCAATACGTGTAACGAGTCAAGCTTTACCCACTTTTCTGATCCGTTCAAGGTCACCCGTGTGATATACCCTCAAAACCTTGGCTGCAACCTCCCGACCTTGATATTGACCCTTCCATACATCTGCAAACCCATTGAAGGACAGTGGGTCCTCCGTTCGGTCGTATGAAAGCGGGATAGCAAGTGACCGCGGGAGCAGGGCATGGCAGTTACAAATCTTGTATAAATAGCGCAGGCACCTCCTGCGGATCTCTGGTGGAAGGTTATCCAACGTCTGATCGACGAGACGTGGAGGTTGGATCGAAGTCAGACCACTTGTAATATGGGATTATGTGGGACCGTCACCTCGTCTATCATATCGATAAATGTCTGGGCATCATCCCCAGAGAGATATCTGGCCACTTCGACCTCGTTGTGGTCCGAGAAGATTGTTGTGATCAGAAAGGCGCGCTCGTCTGCGGTAAGGGTGTGGTCGATGAACCGTTTCCAGACTGGAGGTTCGCTGCGCGTGAGAGAGCGGTCAGGTTAACAGGGTACAATCGTCGGGGCGAACACGAAACTGACGGGGTGAGAGTTTGCAAAACCTCTGAAGCTTCTGGACGTGAGTGAGGGTCCTGGTCCCAGCAGCGCTGCATCAATGCCCACAAATCTTCCGTGAACGTTGGGTGTGTCGGCCGTGGTGGACGCCTGCCTCGTGTTATGGCCGAGATGGCCATGATAAATGAGCCATTGCTGAATGGAACCGCGCCAGTGAATACCTGCATTGATAGAAAACAACACTGAGCTAAATTTCAGCACGCGGTGGACCTTGAGTAGCATACCTCGATCATAACCATTGCAAAGGAAAAAATGTCTGCTCCCTTGCTGTACGTCCCCTCATCCAAGACCTCTGGCGCCGTCCACCGCGCAGTGATGCCATGCTGACACGAAGCGCTTCGGATGGAATCCAGGTTCTGAGTGACTGTAGCGAGGCCGAAATCCGCGAT
>Ga0307516_10006562_pt1 | contig 13613 bp, 13 predicted proteins | sample 19_EM_MG_FD_203310 | JGI IMG/M metagenome (GOLD analysis project Ga0307516, IMG submission 203310) | Populus trichocarpa ectomycorrhiza microbial communities from riparian zone in the Pacific Northwest, United States - 19_EM | ecosystem: Host-associated > Plants > Roots > Unclassified | place... | reverse complement strand
TCGCGCCGCAACTGTCCCGGCTGCTCGGCGCCGGCCGGCGCGCCGAGGCGGCGGCCGTGCACCGCCAGACCACGGTCTGGGCGATCGCCTTCTCGTGGCCGATCTATCTGCTGCTGGGCTTGTTCGCCCCGGCGTTCCTGATCCTGTTCGGCGGCGGCTTCGTGGCCGGTGCCGACGCGATGGCCATCCTTGCCGCCGCGATGCTGGTCAACGTCGGATTGGGCACGGTGCAGACCGTCCTGCTGATGAGCGGCCGCAGCCGCAGTCACCTGATGGCCACCGTGGCCGGCCTGGTCTGCACGGTCGGGCTCGGCGTCTGGTGGATTCCGGTGGCCGGCGTGCGCGGCGCGGCGGCGGCCTGGGCGGTGGGCATCGTGGTGGAGAACGTCGTTGCCGCGGTCGCGGCGCACGCGGTCATCGGGAAGGCCGTATTGAGTCGGGCCGCCGTACTGACCGCCGCGGTCGTCGCCGGCTCGGTCGGTGCGGCCGGGGCGATCGCGATCGCGGTGGCCGGCCGCGGAATCCCCGGTCTGCTGCTGGCCGTGGGTCTGCTGGCGGCCGGGCCGGCGGTGGCGCTGACCCGCCCGCGGATCCGTGAACTGGGCAAGGAACAGGTGGCCATGCTGCGGGGCGTACGGGCCGGAACCGAACAGGAGGGTGACACGTGACGGCGATGTTCCAACCCGCGGCGGACAGCCGACGGAAGACCTCACTGCGGGACCGGGTCAACCGGATGGCGCCGGCCGGACTGCGCGACCGGGCGAAGGACGGCCTGGTCCGGTACGGGGAACGGACCAGCGACCGGCGGGCGCTGCCCGACTTCCTGATCATCGGTACGAAACGCGGCGGCACCACGTCACTGTGGAACTACCTGATCCGCCATCCGCTGGTGCCCCGGTTGTTTCCGGCGTGGAACACCAAGACGTCGCACTACTTCGAGGAGAACTGGGCGCGCGGCGAGCAGTGGTACCGCTCGCATTTCCCGACCGACCGGCGGCGGGCGGCCTTGCAGCAGCGGCACGGCGCGGCGCCCAAGGTCGGCGAGGCGGCGCCGCTCTACATGTTCCATCCGTTGGTGGCGGCGCGGGTGCAGGCGATGATGCCGCGGGTATGCCTCATCGTGCTGCTGCGCGACCCGGTCGAACGGGCGTACTCGCACTGGAAGGAACGGCGCACCGAAGGCAAAGAGCCGCTCGGGTTCGCCGCGGCGCTGGCCGCCGAGCAGGAGCGGACGGCGGGGGAGCGGAACCGGCTGGTCGCCGGGGAGTCCCTGTTCAGCGAGCCGTACGACTGGTATACCTACCGGGCACGGGGCCGCTACCTGGAACATCTGACGCCGTGGCTGGAGCGCTTCCCGGCCGGCCAACTGCTGGTGTTGCCGAGCGAGACGTTCTATTCCGACCCGGCCGGCACGTACGCGCGGGTCCTGCGTTTCCTCGATCTGCCGGCGTACGACCTGGGCAGCTATCGGGTCTTCAACGACCGCAAGTCGGCACCGATGGATCCGGCGGTGCGGGCCGAACTGACCGAGTACTACCGGCCGTACAACGCGGCGCTGGCCACGCGACTGGGCATGCGCTTCGACTGGGCGGGCGAATGAATCGCGTTGCCTCCGTCGATCCGCGAACCCGCCCGGACGGCCTGGGCTGGGTGACCCGCGCGATCTTCGCCGACCCCGAGCCCGATCTGGATCCGGGCCCCGTTCCGGGTTCCGATCCGGGACGTCGCCCGGTGACGATCGGCCGGCGGCCGGCGAACCCGGACGGTCCGAGGTGGGCGGTCGTGCCCTCGGTGGATCGGGCGCGGTTCCTCATTCCGCTCGGCAACCGCCGGGTCGCGGCGGCTTCCATGCTGTCCTACAACGCGTTGCGCTCGGGGCCGACCCGGGCGATCCGGGCGTTGCTCGGCGGGCTGGCCCGGATCGGAGCCGCGCGGGCGTTCCCGGTCCTGTCGGCGGATGCCGCCCTGGTCACCCATCTCGCCGCCGTGCTCGACGAGCCCACGCTGGCCGCCGCCGTCGGCATCCGTCCACCGGACCCCACCCGCAAGCCCACGCTGCAGTTGTTCGACGACCGTGGCCGGCCCCGTGGCTACGCCAAGATCGGCTGGAACGAGGCCACCCGTGCGCTGGTCCGGGCCGAATCGGCGGCCCTGCGCGCGATCCCGGTCGACGCCGGCACCGGCCACCCGCTGATTCCCCGCCCGCTGTACGCCGGAGACTGGGCCGGCCGCAGCATCGGCGTGACCGCCCCGTTGCCCGAGAACGTCCGGCGGTTGTCCGATCCCGACCGTCCGCGCCCGGCCGCGATGCTGGCCGTGGCCCGCCGCGGCGGCCCGCCCGGCCCGCGACTACCGCTCGGCACCTCGCCGTTCCTGACCCGGTTGGGCGCGGCGGCGCATCCGGCCCCGGCCCCGGCCATCCGCGCCGCCATTGCGGGCCTCGCGGCGAGTGCCGTCGTCGTCGAGTTCGGCCACTGGCATGGCGACTGGGTGCCGTGGAACCTCGGCGAGGTTTCTTCGGCGTCGTCCGGCGCGCGGCTGGTGGCCTGGGACTGGGAGCACAGTGGACCCGACGTGCCGGTCGGCTTCGACCTGGCTCACCAGGCGTTCACTACCGCGCTTGTGGTGGGCCGGCAACCGGCGGCGCGGGCGGCCCGGACCGCCGCCGAGGCGCTGCACCGGCACGGACCCGAGATCGGGCTGGCCTCGGCCGCCGTGGCACCGGTGCTCCAGGCCTACCTGATCGAGATGTGGATGCGCACCTGGCGGATGGCATCGGGCGGCGCGGGCTGGAACCCCGATCTGCACCCGAGCCTGCTGGAGCTGCTGGCCGAATCGGTGCCACTGTCCATGACGGAGAGGATCGCATGAGCCGTACGAGTGACCAGACCGTGGACGCGCCGCCGCTACTCTTCGTCGCCTCCAGCGGCGGGCACCTCGCCCAACTGCTGGCGCTCGAGCCGTGGTACCGCGACCGCAACCGCCACTGGGTCTGCTTCGACACGCCGGACGCCGTCTCGTTGCTGCGTAACGAGACGGTGACCTGGTCGTACCACCCGACCACGCGGAGCGTCCGGAACCTGGTCCGCAACCTGGTGCTGGCCGCCCGCCTGGTCCGCCGCCGCCGGGCCGGCGCGCTCGTCACCACCGGCGCCGGCGTCGCCGTGCCGTTCGTGTTGATCGCCTGGCTGTTGCGCATCCCCACCGTCTACATCGAGGTATTCGACCGCATCGACACCCCGACGCTCACCGCCCGGCTGTGCCGCCCGCTGCTCTCGGCGATGCTCGTGCAGTGGGAGGAGCAGCGCCGGCTCTATCCGGAGGCCACCGTGGTGGGACAGCTGATATGACCGACCGCGCGCTCGCCGTGCTCGTCTCGGTCGGCACCGACATGCACCGTTTCGATCGGCTGATGGACTGGCTCGAGGACTGGTGGTCGGGCCGCCCGGACCGTCCCGGCACGATGGTGCAGCACGGCCGGAGCCGTCCGCCGGCGATCCCCGGCGCCACCCCGTTTCTCGACCACGACCGGCTGGTCGCCGCGATGGGCGCGGCCCGCGTCGTCGTCACCCACGGCGGCCCGGCCAGCATCGCCGAGGCACGGCGCAACGGGCACGTGCCGATCGTGGTCGCGCGCGACCCCGCGTACGACGAACACGTCGACGACCATCAGATGTTGTTCGCCGCGCGGATGGCCCGACTCGGGGTGATCCGGCTCTGCGCCACCGCCGGCGAACTCGCGGCCGCGCTGGACGACGGACTGGTCGGGCCGGCCGAACCCGCGGCCGGCGCCAACGATCCACAGGCGGCCCGCGCGGCCGCCGTCGCCCGGGTCGGCGAGATCGTCGACGGCCTCGTCGCCGATGCTCGCCGTCGCACCGGCGGGCAGCGCCGGTGACCGTCGCGTCCGTCTCCGCGGTCATCCCCACCCGGGACCGCCCCGAGCTGCTGCGCCGGGCCATCGCCGCGGTGCTCGCCCAGGACCACGCGGGCCCGATCGAGGTGGTCGTGGTCTACGATCGGTCCACACCGGATCAGTCGCTCGCGCGGCAGTCGTACGCCACCGGCGGCGCCAAACGCACGGTCCGGGTGATCGCCAACGACCGGCAGCCCGGCCTGGCCGGCGCCCGCAATACCGGCATCCTGGCCGCCACCGGCCAACTCATCGGCTTCTGCGACGACGACGATGAGTGGCTGCCCGGCAAGCTCGCGGCCCAGATCGCGGCGCTCGATCGGACCGGCGCGGACTTCGCGTGCTGCGGCATCCGGGTCACCTACCAGGGCACGGCGTTCGACCGGGTGCTCGACCTCGACGAGGTCACGCTGCCGGCGCTGCTGCGCGACCGGATGACCGAGTTGCACCCGTCGACGTTTCTGATCCGCGCCGCGGCGGTGCGTGACGGCATCGGGCTGGTCGACGAGCAGATCCCCGGCAGCTACGGGGAGGACTACGAGTTCCTGCTTCGGGCGGCCCGGTGCCGGCCGCTGGTCAACGTACGGGCGCCGGGCACGCTCGTACGCTGGCATCGCCGCTCGTATTTCGCCCAGCGCTGGCAGGTCATCTCCGAGGCGTTGCGCTGGCTGCTGGACCGCTATCCCGAGTTCGCCACCGAGCCGGCCGGCCTGGCCCGGGTGGCCGGGCAGATCGCGTTCGCCGAGGCCGCGCTGGGCGAGCGGCGGTCGGCGGTCCGCTGGGTCCGTCGCACGCTGGCCGGCAACCCCCGGGAGCCGCGCGCGTACCTGGCGCTGGCGGTGGCCGGCCGCCTGCTCCCGCCGGATTTGGTGGTCCGCACGCTGCACCGGCGGGGCCGCGGAATCTAGTCGTCAGTACGCGCCGTTGGCCCGCACCACGGCCGACACGGTCCGCAGCACGATCACCAGGTCGAGCGTGAGCGACCAGTTCTCCACGTAGCGCAGGTCCAGCCGCATGGCATCGTCCCACGACAGGTCGGAGCGACCGGAAACCTGCCACAACCCGGTCAGGCCCGGCTTCACCATCAGGCGCCGGCGCATGTCGGCCGGATAGACGGCCACCTCGCTGGGCAGCGGTGGCCGCGGGCCGACCAGCGACATTTCGCCTCGGAGCACGTTGATGAGCTGTGGCAACTCGTCGAGCGAGCACCGGCGCAGCAGCCGGCCGATCCGGGTGATGCGTGGATCCCGGCGCAGTTTGAAAAGCACCCCGTCGTTCTGGTTGAACGCCGCCAAACCGGACCGCAGGTGCTCGGCATCGTCGCGCATGGTGCGGAACTTGTAGATCGTGAAAGGTTTCCCGTGCCGCCCCACCCGAACCTGCCGGAACAGCGCCGGCCCTGGCGCGCGCCGATCCCAGCGGATGGCCAGCGCGCACGCCGCCAGCACCGGCGACAGCAGGATCAGCGCGACCGCGGCGGTGACCCGGTCGAGTAGCGACTTGACCAACCAGCGCGGCCCGGTCAGGTCCGGATGCTCGACATGCAGCATCGGCAGCCCGTCGATCGGGCGGATCGTGGTGCGGCCGCCGGCCACGTCCAGTAGCGCGCTGGCCAGGATCAGATCGATGGCGCGGGTCTCCAGTTGCCAGGCCAGCCGGCGCAGACTCGGCCCGTCCAGTTCCGGGCAGGACAGCACCATCACGGTGTCGACCCCGATCAGATGCGCCATGTCGGCCGCGAGATCGAGACCTTCAATCACGGGTACGGAGCGCAGTTGCGGCGGCACCTCCTCCATCCGGGTCAGGCAGGCGGCCGCCACCTCCAGGCCGTGATATCGCTCGTGCCGCAACTGCCCGGTCAACGCGGCCACCGACGCCGCGTGGCCGACCACCAGCACCCGGCGCAGACAGCGGCCGTTCGCCCAGGCCCGGTGCAGGATCATCCGGTTCACGTAGCGGCTGAGCAGGCCCAGGACCGCAGTTCCCGGCACCGCGATGGTGACGTAGCCGCGGGCCAGCCCGGCGTTCAAGCCGTACGCGATGACCGCGATCGTCGCGGTCAGCGTGAGCGCCGCTCGGAGCACCCGCTGATATTCCTCGTTGCCCACATAGAGGAAGCGGTCGTCGTAGGCGTGGTTGACCAGGAGCGCGCCGGCCCAGCCGAGCGGCAGCGCCGCGGTGATCAACGCGTAGGACCAGCCCTCGATGGCGAAGTTGCCGCCGAACCGCAGTTGCACGGCCAGCAGCCCGGCGATCGCCGCCACCGCGATGTCGGAGGCGAGCACGCGCAGCAGATAGCGCCGCTGCCACGGGGGGCGGGCGGAGGCCGGCGACAGCACCGGCGTGGCCGTGCGTTCGGGCGTGAGCGAGTCAGTCACGGTCGGCCGGCGCTTTCTCGTTGCCACACGCGTACGTAATCGACTTGGAAGTCCGCCGGGAAGCGGGTGCCCGCCGTCGGGTCGCCCAGCCACCCACCGACCTGGAAGTTCAGCAGCAGGTGGAACGGCCGGCTGAGCGCCTGATCGAACCACGGCGTGGTGGTCCGGTCGCGCTGGTAGACCTGGGTGCCGTCGACGTACCAGCGCAGCACGCCCGGCTCCCAGTCCACCGTGTAGGTGTGGAACCCGTCGGCCGGATAGCCGCGCGGAAACGCGTACCGATGGTCCTGCTTGATCGGGGTGTAGTCGTAGATGACCGCCTGCGTGGCCGCCCGGTAATAGGCGGCGCCGCCGGCCAGCTCGACCACGTCGATCTCGCCGACCCCGCCGCCGTCCGGCCGCAACCAGAACGCCGGCCACAGCCCGGTGGAGTCATCCGGCCCGGTCGGCGCCTTGGCCCGGATCTCGAACCGCCCGTAGGTGAACGACTTGCGGCCCTCGGTGGTCAGGTAGGCGGTGGTGTACGCCCGGGTCCGGGAGCCGCATTTCGCCGGCTGTCGACGTGCGCGCAGCGTGACCGTCCCGCCCCCGACGACGATGTTGCCGGCGCCGTCGACGATGCACGCGCGGTCGTAGTCGACGCTGGTGTCGTTCTTCGCCTTCCACTTCGTCCGGTCGAGCGTGCCGGCGTCGAAGTCATCCGACCAGACCAGCTTCCATCCGGCGGAGTCGGACGCGGCGGGGCCCGGTCCGGCGGCGGCCGGAGCCTGCGGGTGGTGCGACCGGGCGGCTGAGCCGACCAGCGCGGCGACGACCAGCGTGGTGACGACCAGCGTGGCGGCCACGGCGGCCATTGTCGGGACGAGGACGCGACGCTTGGTCCACCGCACGGATCGCCCCCAAAGATGATCGACAGCGTTCACGGACCCTACTCTCCCGGTCCGGACCCAGCCAAGGTGCAGAGCTGCAACCGCGGCGATCGTCGGGCGCCGATGCGGTGGCCGTACGATGGTGCCGAACTCGACTGAGGGGGCGACGGTGCCAGAGGTGACCGAGGACGCATCCGGGCTGAACCCGTCCGTGCCGCACCCGGCGCGCCGATACAACTACTGGCTGGGCGGCAAGGACAACTTCGCCGCCGACCGCGAGTCCGGCGACGCCGTCGTGGCGCTCTTTCCCTCGATCCGCACCGCCGTCATCGAGAACCGCTACTTCCTGCGCCGCGCGGTTTCGCTGCTCGCCGGCGAGCTGGGCATCACCCAGTTCCTGGACATCGGCACCGGACTGCCGACCGCGGACAACACCCACGAGGTCGCTCAGCGCATAGCGCCGGAGTCCAGCGTGGTCTATGTCGACAACGATCCGCTGGTCATGGTGCATGCCCGCGCGCTGCTCAACGCCGCGCCGGGCGCCGGCCCGACCAGCTATATCGAGGCCGACGTCCGCTCGCCGGAATACATCCTGCAGGAAGCGGCGAAGCTCCTGGACTTCAGCCGTCCGATCGGGCTGATGATGATCGCGGTACTGCACTTCATCGCGGACGAGGAGGACCCGTACGGCATCGTTCGCCGGCTGATCTCCGCGCTGCCGTCGGGCAGTTATCTGGTCCTGTCGCATTCGACCAGCGACTTCCTCGCGCCGGCGGCGGTGCAAACGTTCCGTACCGGTGCGATCCCGGTCTATCTGCGCACGCACCACGACGTGGTCCGATTCTTCGACGGCCTCGACGTGCTCGAACCCGGCGTGGTGTCAATCTCCGACTGGCGGGCTGAGCACGAGTCGGACCCGCGCCCGGACGCGTCGGAGACGGCGACGGACTGCGCGGTCGCCCGCATCCGATAATCCTCGACGATCCGGTCGCGGTCGCGCCGACACCGGCGGAAGCTATTCCGCCTGGCGACACCCTCACCGTGCTCGCGTACTACAGCGACAGTTCCCGCCAGCACCGCGACCCCACGAGCCTCAGACGGCCTGCCGCAGGCGCTGCCAGGTCGACGCGCCGCGCAGCGCGGCGGTCCGGGCGACGACCGCGACCGGGTTGCGGAAGTGGAACATCTGCGCCGACTCCTCCGACTCGGCGACCGCCCGCCGGGCCCTCGGAACCATCTCTCGCTCGTAGGCGGCCACCGCCGCCGGTACGTCCGCGGTGGCGCGGAGCGCCGCCACCAGCGACCGGGCGTCGGCGAAGGCGGTATTGCCGCCGAGTCCGCGCTGTGGCGGCATGAGGTGGGCGGCGTCGCCGAGCAGGGTCACCCGGCCGTTTGCCGACCACGTGCGCTCATGGCGTGCGTTCAGCCGAGCGAGGCGCAGCGTCAGTGTAGGTATGGTCGCCGACTCTTCGGTCTGCTCCACCAGCCTGCGCAGTACCGGATGCCAGCCGTCCAGCGCCAGGGCCGCCCTCGCGCTCGCCAGGGCCTCGGTAGCCAGGGCCGCGGTAGCCTGCGTCCCGGGCGCCGCGGCGCGGTGCGAGAGCGCCCAGAGTACGGTCGGGCTGCGGTCGTCGCGTTCACAGAACGACACGAACAACGACCAGCCGGCCGGTCCGAAGTACTGCACCGCACCGTCGGTGTTGAGCGGCAGCGCGGCATCCCAATCGACGTCCCGGTCGAGGTGCCCGCCGATGCTCTCGATGCCGAGGTCGGCGACCGGCGGCACGGGTGCGCCGGCCGCCCGCAGCGCCTCACGAACCACGGAGTTCGCGCCGTCCGCGCCGACCAGCAGATCGGCGTGCAGGACGGTTCCGTCGGCGAGGCGTGCGCGCACCCCGGACGGGACCTCGTGCGCACCGGTCAGGCGAGCGCCCCAGCGTACGGACAGGCCGTGGGCGAGGTGGCGACGCAGGGCCGCCCGACGCACCGTACGGGCTCCGCGCTCGGGGCGGAAACGCAGAAGCGGTCGCATACCCGCGGTGGCGAACGTGAACGCTTCTCCGACGGCGGCGACCCCCACCTCGTCGAGTGCGGCGAAGCGAGCCGGCGGGAGCAGGTCGCGGAGCGCATCCGTACCGGTGGGATTCAGGGATATGCGGTATCCCTGAGGCCGCGCGTCGGGCGCGGCATCGCGCTCCAGAATGGTCACCGGGAAGCCGGCTTGGGTGAGGCCGGTGGCGAGAGCGAGACCGCCCAGGCCCGCCCCGACGATGATGATCGATGGCTTCGCTGTCATGCACCGACGCTATGGCGCCCGGTCGGTGGAACGCTTGAAGGAAACGGCCGGATCGTTCGCTTGCAGCCGCCGGGCCAGCGCCGAGGGCGACTCGCCGGTCAGTTCGCGCATGTCGCGGGCGAGGTGCGCGTGGTCCGCGAAGCCGAGCTCTACGGCGAGGTCGGCGAGGTTGGCATCCGGCTCCTCGAGGAGCCGGCGTAACGCCGCCTGCACCCGTACGATTCGGGCGAAGCGCTTCGGACCGAAGCCGATCCAGACGTCGAAGAGCCTGTTCAGGTGGCGCGGGCTGGCCGCCGACTCGCGGGCCAGCCGGATGATGTCGACGTCGCCGGAGCGGGCCAGAATGGTGCCGAGCGCGCCGGCGACCCGGTCGTCCGGCGGCCGCCCATCCCGACGTTGCAGTCGCGCGGCCAGGAATGTGTCCAACAAGGCCAGTCGCGGTGGCCCCGCGGGGGATTCGGCGACGCGGGCGGCGAGTTCGGCGGCGACCGGACCGATGACCCGCTCCAACGGCGTCCAACCGCCCCGCAGTGCGGCAACCTCGACCCCCAGCAACGCCGGCGCCGCGCCGGGCAGGAGGCTGACGCCGACCAAACCGACCGGCTCTTCATGCACGTAACGCTGCGGCCCGGCCAGAGCTCCGGTCACGTAGGCGGCCGGTCGATCCCCGAGGGTGAACGTCAGGTCGATGAGGCCGTCCGGCAGCACGGTGACGATCGCCGGCGGCCGCTCGACGTCAAGCGTCCAGTACGACTCGACGACTCCGCGCAATGCCGCGTCGGCCGGATAGCGCGCGAACCGCAGTCCGCTGCCCGGCAGCGCCGACACTCGAGGCGCCGTCATCAGGTCAGCAGGCAGGTGCTCCGCTGGTACTGCAGAGCGTCCTCGTCCGTCGCGCCGGGTCGCCAGGACGGGAGATTCGCGATCATGAAGCCGTACCAGCCGGCCGTGGGGGCGGTGTAGCGCAGCGTCTTCGCGGTGCCGTTGTCGATCGGCGAGTAGGAGACACGGGCCACCGCCTCGGAGCGCCCCTGCACGGGACGGGACGGGTCCGCGGCCATCAGCATCATGTCGCCGGTGCTGTAGCCGAACCTGAACGCTCGTACGGCCAAGCACTCGCCGGCCTTGAGGTAGACGTCCTTGATCATCACCCACTGGTCGTCGAGGGTCTGCACCGGTGAATTCGTTCCGGCCGGCGGAAGGACCTGGCCGCGTTGCCGGAACCACATGCTGTAGAAGCCGTTCGCGTCGCCGCTGTACTGCTTCACCTTGAGCAGATATTGGCCCGGCGGACGCACGATCGAGTTGACCGCGATGACATCCATGCTTGCCGCGCCGAGGCTACTGGACGCCAGCGTCTGACCGGACGCCGGATCGACAGCCGACATGTCGTAGTCGGCGTTGCCGTGGCTGAGCATCACGACAGCCGACCAATGCGGGATCGTCGTCGCGAAGCTGACGTTGTCGGCGAGGGTACCGGTCCTCGACGCCCAGCCCTTGTTGCTGTCGCTCACCCACCAGTCGTCGGCCCTCGCCGCGGTAGGCAACGGTATGAACGCCGCGAAAGCGATCGCGATGGACATGGTCAACAGCAGGCGCATCGATCGCCGCATGGTGCGCTCCTTCAGCCGGGCCGCGTCAGTGTACAAACGCGCGCCACCGGCACCGCCGCGCCCGTGTTCAGGCCGGCGACCCGAACCGGTCGGCGAGCACGGTCAGCTTGGCGGTGTACGCCGGCCAGTCGTAGCCGTCCGGGACGTTGGTGTACTCCGGCTGCAGGCCGAGTGCCCCGTCGTGCTGCTCGCGCATGATGTCCGCCTGGCCCGCGTGGCGGGCGAGGTCGTTGGTCACGTGCACGATGATTCGATGCAGCGTCACCTCCTGTCGGCCCGGCTGCCACCAGGGCACCCGTCCGACGGCATCGAGTGGTAGCTGTTCGATCGTCTGGTCCGCGAAGGTCCAGACCCGGCGGTACAGGTCGATCAGCCCGTCCTTCGTCTCATCTTCCCGGGCGTACCAGTCTGCCTGGGGATCCTTCTCGAACGCCTCCATCGGGACCAGTTCCTCGGAGGTCGGGAACTCGCGCCCGAAGGTCGGCCCGAAGTAGCCGGCCTCGACGTTGAGGCAGTGCTTGAGGACACCCAGCAGGTTGTTGCCGGTCGAGGTGCGGGGCAGTCTGGCATCGCGTTCACTCAACCCGTCGAGCTTCCAGATCAGGCCGTCGCGAGTCCCCTGGAGATAGTGCAGCAACGTGGTCTTCGGATCGTCCAGATCAGCAGGCATGCCCGCCAGTCTGCCATTGATCTTCAGTCGTGGATGCCCACCTCAGAACGTGGCGATCGGGTTGACCGGGCTACCGGACGTACCGGCGAAGCGGACCGGCGCGACGGCGAGGTGGAAGTCCCACTGGCCGAGTTCGGCGGCCGTCGTCGCGCACACCTCCAAGTCGCAGTTGTCGAGCAGCCACAGACCCATCGCGACGAGACTCACCGCGTGAACCGGCATCAACACGTCGTCGTACCCCGACGGCTGAACGTCTTGCGGGGTGTCCGCGCCGATCAGCGCGACCTCCCTGGCCCGCAGCCACGGCAGACAGGACGCGTGCCATCCGGCCTGGGTGAATCCGATGGCCGCACCGGTCTCGTGCCGGGCGCGGCCGTAGCCGGTCCGCAGGAGCACCGCATCGCCGGATCGCACCCGCACGCCCTGGCGCCGTTCGGCCTCCTCGAGATCCTCGGGAAACACTCCCTGGCCAGGTTCCAGCCACGGCACATCACGGACCCGCGCAATGTCCAGCAGGACGCCCCGGGTGATGATCCCGTTCGCCGCCGCCGTGACGGCCGCCCACGCCGATCCCGTTGCGGCGTCGACCAACGAGTGTGACCGCCCGTTATACATCGTGCCGTCCCAGAAGATGTGGCACGGCGAGTCGAGGTGGGTGAGGGTGTTGCCGTGGAACGTGATGCCGAGCCGTTCGGACGAAAAGCCCCAGCGCCGGTCGGCGTGGAAGCCGGGCACCGGCATGTTCTCGGCGCCCGGCAGGTCGGCGGCGCACGGGCACGTCGTCGTCGACCGCTCCATGTCGTGCGGTACAGCAACCTCCCAGGCGCACGACACACTCCGGCCGTGGCGCACGGCCCGCGCCGCCGCCAGCCGCACGTCGTCGGTGACGTGGTTCAGGGTCCCGAGCTCGTCCTCGTCGCCCCACCGTCCCCAGTTCGACAGAGTTCGGAAATAGCCGAGCACGTCGTCCTGTGTGGGCGTCGGCCGTGCTGCCGTCATCCCAGCATCGACTCCTCCGGTCGCCTTCGTCCCGCCAAAATCCAGTGAATTGGCCCGAGACTACCCCAGCGACCAGCAGTCGGCCGGTCTCGCCGCGATCGTCAGCAGGGTCAGCCGGCGACCACCGCGACCCCGGTGCGCCCGCCGTCGACATCCAGCACGGCACCGTGCACAAAGGACGCCTCGTCGCTGGCCAGGAACACCGCCGCGTGGGCGATCGCCTCGGGCGCACCGGCGCCACCGGCCGGGGTGCTACCGCAGTTGGTCGCGGCGGCGGGTGAGGTAGGCGGTCTCGCCGGTGTTGCCGGCCAGCTCGATGGCCCGGTCGTAGGCTGCGCGGGACTGCCGGCTGTAGCCCAGCCGGCGCAACAGGTCGGCGCGGGTGGCGTGGTAGGCGTGATAGCCGGACAACGCCTCGGCGAGGCGGGCAACGATGGCCAGAGCCACCTCCGGGCCGTCGATCTCGGCCACGGCGATGGCCCGGTTGAGGGCGATGATCGGGGAGGAATCGAGGCGGACCAGCTGGTCGTACAGCGCGACGACCTGCGACCAGTCGGTGTCGCGCACGTCCCGGACCGACGTGTGTACGGCGTTGATCGCCGCCAGCACCTGGTACCGCCCAGGCGCGACCCCGGCGGCGAGCCGCTCGCGCACGAGTTGATGCCCCTCGGCGATCAGTACGACGTCCCACGCACCGCGGTCCTGGTCGGCGAGCGTGACCAGTTCACCGCTCGCCGAGACCCGCGCCGTACGCCGGGCCTCGGTCAGCAGCATCAACGCCAGCAAACCGGCGACCTCGCCGTCGGTCGGCATCAGGGTTCGAATCAGTCGCGTCAGCCGGATGGCCTCGGCCGTCAGATCGTGCCGCACCGGAT
>Ga0307516_10006561_pt1 | contig 13614 bp, 25 predicted proteins | sample 19_EM_MG_FD_203310 | JGI IMG/M metagenome (GOLD analysis project Ga0307516, IMG submission 203310) | Populus trichocarpa ectomycorrhiza microbial communities from riparian zone in the Pacific Northwest, United States - 19_EM | ecosystem: Host-associated > Plants > Roots > Unclassified | place... | reverse complement strand
GGGAGGAACGTACCGGAAACCAGGTTTGGAGGGCAATTTCGTGGCGGCTCTTTGGGTCCCTTGTCACCATGCCTGGTTGGTGGATCTGCTGTACGAAGGTGAGAGTCTGGGGCAAGGGTTGGCCTGAGGAGCGTACTGGGATTCGGACCCGTCACACTCGGGGGATAGTGGGGCGGTGGAACCGGCCGTCCGTCCTCACCATACGTAATCTGCGGTCCTATACCACAAGGGTGATTATCGATTAAGGGTGAACGTAGGGTGCAATAGTTAAAACACACCAGATTCCATCTCTGTGACATCCGACTGAGAATCAGTATCCGATCCCACATCATCACCCACGCTCGGAGGAGGTGGCCTCATCTGGGGCATTTTCCCTTCCAGACCCTGAAGTACATTCTTGATGCTTGTCCGCTTATTTGGTTGAGGTTCCCAACAAAGCTCCAGAACCCCCCATACAACATCGGTGAATAGTTTCCCTTCGTCCCCCTGAGGTCTCCCAGGACGCCTGCCATCCAGAACCATCCAAATAACGACGGGGGCCTTAGATGGTGAGAAAGGTGTCCGTCCACTGAGGACTTCGTACACCACCATCCCCAGTGCGTAACAATCTGCCTCTTTCGTCGGATGGCTCCCCTTCAAACCAAACCGTTCCGGGTCAAGGAGCTCCGGGCTCATCCATTGAACTGTACCGCCTTCTGTGGATGAGGATATCATGGTTGACTGCTCCGGGACCACCGTGAGTAGGCTGAAGTCTGCTAAACAGGCGCGGCGATTGCTGTCAACCAAGATGTTCGCCTGAGAGCGGTGTAAACCGTGCAGAACGACGACTACGGCGTTGTGGGACGTACCCCCTTGAGATCCCCGTGAACTATTCCCTGGTCATGCATATAAATCAACCCACTAGCGACGCCCCTCAGCTGTAGCAATTGTACCATCGTCAGCGATGGGCGAGGATATAGGCCGTGAACAAAAAACGCACAAGTCCCAATCGATCTGCGTTGGGGTTCGCCCCTACAAATTCATCGATGTTACCATTTGCCATCCACTCCGATACCATTACAAGCCGGTCCCCATCCATCGTCGCACCGAGCAGCGGCAGCACGTTCGGGTGACGGAGGGTCTTCCATGCTGCAACCTCCCTGCAGAACATCTACGAGACACACTCAGTTGCCAACGCACACGGTGAATCAAGAGCGACACCGGAGACACACTCTTTTGATCCGATCTGGGTCTTTCTTTGAGTATATCCTCAAAACCTTGGCCGCGACCTCCCGGCCTTGATGCTGACCCTTCCATACGTCCGCGAACCCGCCATGGCACACGGGGCTTTCCGTTGGATTATAACAAAGCGGGATTGCCAGCGATTGCGGAAGTAGGGCTTGGCGGCCGCAAAGCCTGTATACAGCGCGTGAACATCTCTTGCGAAGTTGCGGTGCGAGACTATCCAACACCTAACCGACAGGGGGTAGAATTCCGATTGGAGATCAACCAACCCGTGTTTTAGAGGTGAAAGCGAGCAGAGGCGTACCTCATCCACCAAATCAACGAAGGTCTGGGCGTCGTCCCCACAGAGGTTTCTGACCATCTCAACCTCATTATTATCTGCGAAGATCGCCGTAATAAGAGGGGCACGCTCGGACTGGGCAGGAGGGTGGCTGATGAGCCGTTTCCAGGCCGGAAGGTTTGGTGGATCTACGGTCGGGGGAAAAGGTTGGTGGAGAGTTGAGTCGTGAGCAAGACTGGTATTTACCTGGCGTTTTTTCCCGGACATTCTGGGCTTTATGTTCCAGCTTACCCCCATCCCGGGTCCCCTTGTCTTCGCCTTTGTGTTCCCTTTGCCTTTTTTCCCCCTTTGATGGAGTCAGAAGGGCGTTCTGTCGGAGGGGATTGGAATAGCAATAATCTACCTCGAGATTTTCCCTATCCTCCTTCTCTTCCTTCTCGCGTTCTAGCTCTCTTTGTCTTCGTTCCCTCTGCAATGGACTCAGAAAAGCGTTCCGTCGGAAAGTGTGTGGATCATAAATGATATACCTCGAGTTCCCTAGCCGCCCGTTCTTCCTTCTCACGTTGTTCCTTTCGCTTCCGCTCATTCTGAGGTGGAGGTCAGAATAACGCTCTGTTGGGAGAAGCTGGGAATGTCTCATGCCTCGAGCCTTTTCTCGAGCTCCCTAGCCTCCCTCCCTTTACGCTCGAGTTCCTTCTGCCGCTCCTCCTCCTGTGACGGTCAGAACGCCATTCTCCTGGAAGAGACGAGGATCACAACATACCTCGAGCTTTTGTTTGAGTTCCCGAGCTTCCTTTTCTGCCTTCTCACGTTCGAGCTCCTTTTGCCTCTCTTCCCTCTGCGGTGGAATTAGAGTGACGCGCAGTTGGAACCGGTGGAGGATCACAACGTACCTCGAACTTCTCCTTAACTTTTTTCTCTTTCTTCCGAAGCTCGCGAAGCTCACGGTTGCTCAGAACCCGAGCAGGGGAAGTGTCCTCAAGTGGATCATTGCCTAAATTGGGGGACGTACTGCCAGCACCAGGCAGTTCTCCTGACGAGGCCGGCTCAGGTTGAGGATGGTCTACTTTGTGGGGAATGACTCCTCCATCCGCACCCGCCTTATGATTGGTGCTGCTGCGAGGGGTTTGCTTGCGCGGAACTCCTGTGGCCGAACGGCCCGTCGTCACTGTGCGTGGTTCCTCCGGTGGCGCAGGCAGGGTTTTAACATTCGTGCCTGTCCGACGTCATCAGCCCCTGGGAAATAACCGAACGCAGAAATCCACGGGTAGGGCCCTGACTTTTATCACCTTGATCCTGCCTATCGTCTACGTTCAGAGCCGAACCTCCACCTGTGTCAGGCACTGAGAGGGAATGGCTAAAAAATGACATACGAGAGGCTCCGCGGTTATCTCGTCGTGCCTTGGACCAATACTTTCCCTCGTCGTCGTCTTCGTCCAAATCCCGGCTGAGATCCAATCCTACGACGGTCTCAGCAACGGCAAGAGGGATTTCACAAACCGGACGGGAACCCTTACTGCTCACGTCCTTTCTGGACGCGTTTCGACTGCCAAGGTTATCCCGAAGGTTGGTACGAGACTTTCCGGCTCCGCCCGTGTGACCATAGACTTGGTTGCAACCCTGGCCTTTCTGTACCTCGCCAGCGCCGACCGGTTGAAGATCAACAGAAGCTTTGCGTGACGGTCTCCGACTAACATGTCGGCTCAAGTGGCCTCCCGGAGGGGAGGTATCTCTGCATACGAGGGATCGGTTTGGCCCACATGAGTTCACGATCGTCAATGTGAGAGGACTTACAAGCTACGCAAAACCCTCAGCACTTCTGAGACCTCCAGGCGCAGGCGAGGGTCCTGATTCCAACAACGTTGCATCAACATCCACAACTCTTCCGTGAAATTTGAATGGGTCGGTCGAGGTGGGCGCCTGTTGCTCATTATTGCCACCATAGCCGCTGCAGGCAGACCATTTCCGAATGGAACCGCGCCAGTGAATACCTACGTTGAGGCGTAAGCCAAAGGTTAGTACGCGGGGGAAGATCCGCGACGCACCTCAATCATGACCATCGCGAGAGAGAAAATATCTGTTTCCCTACTATATGTCCCCTGCCCCTTCAGGATCTCCGGCGCAGTCCATCGCGCGTCATGACCCAGGTCGCCCGATGCGCTTCGAACTGAATTCAGGTCTCGAGTGACCGTGGCAAGCCCAAAATCCGTGATCCGTGCACGGCCGGCGACATCCACAAGGACGTTCGGCTACCTGAGTGTCATTACGGTAATGACATGAGATTTAGAGCAGTCACATACCCCCTTGAGATCTCCATGAATTACGTTGCGGGAGTGGAGATGGTGAAGGCCATCAGTAATATCGCGCAACTTACGAAGGGGTAAGTGCATCATCCAAGACAGGGGGTAGAACACTCACGAGACCGAGCCGATCCGTGTCCGGATGCATCCCAATGTATTCCGTTAGGTTACCATTGGGCATCCACTCTGAAATAAGTTGGAGAGGGGTGGAAGTAATACCGAGGAGGGGAACGATGTTTTGATGATCCAAGCGTTTCCACACTACGGCCTCTTGGTAGAGCGTCTTTGGCCATCATCAGCAACAGTCGATTTAAGAAGCAGCAAGATGACGCACTTTTGTGGCTTTCCCCGGGCCATCTTTAGAGTACACCCGAACACGTTTGACGCAAACCTTTGAACCGTTGAGCGTCCCTTCATATACATCACCAGGACCCCCCGAGGCAATCGGCTGGCGACCGATATTCAGAAGTGAAGGCGAAAGGGTGTATGAGGTCGGTAGTATCAGCCTAGCGCCGCATATGTTCCTGAGCTCGCGTAGACATTTCCGGAAACTGGAACTTGCAGGATCGAGACCGCCAAGAGTCTACGATGGCTTAAGCGCGGAGCGGGAAGGGATGTGGGATGATGTACCTTGTCGAGGTAGTCAACGAGCGACGCCAATTCATTGCCTTGGAGGTTCGGCACAGACTGTTTGTACACTTCGCCTTGGAGTACGTTGTTGAGTTGATCGTGGAACTTGGGCGAAGTCTCGTCGAGGCGGTGGAGTTGCTCCAAGGCCGTGGGATTTGGTGGGGGCATGAGGAATGTTCTTGGTGTGGGGCTGGCTCACAGGTGAGTGAATCGCTTGTCGTTGGCGAGGTGGTGGAAGTACCTTGTGCCTCCCCCAATACATGAGGCGCACGGACAGGTGATCAACCAGGCTGCCACGATACCCGCGCATTGACCAACGTCGTGCGTGCGGTGCGCCTGAACACGACGGATTACTGGGAATTGCAATCTGGGCGGGTCTCCCGCTGCATCCGTGCCAGCAACAACGAAGGGGGATCGATCGATACCATGATTGCACCACTCTACATTCGACCACCACACTCCCTGCCACCCCGAGGAGGACTACAACCGAAAGACAACCGTCCCAGAACTGCACACCGGGGAAGTGCCCGCGATGTGGCGACAATGACAACAAGGAAAACGCGCGTTCGTCGAAGATGCTACGATTGAGTAGTCAACAGATGGGTTAGTCCGGTTGGCACCATCGTCACCGTCACCAAGCCTGGGACCCCTCTGGTAATGGTCCGTTCGTCATCTCACCCGAGGCGACTCCCTGCGGTTTGTGTATTGACATACGCCTCAGGTTTCGATACAATACAACCTCCGCTCCGACCAGACAACTCTCCTGATGACCAAGTTTCCAGGACCCGGGTCGCAGACACGCCAGAGGTTCTCCGCACCGTTGCCACGTCAACCTTCCCTCTCTCACGAGGTCGCCGGGATCATCCTCGTGTGCAGATCCGGGATCGAACACACACCAGGGAGTGGCGTGGAGGGTAGTGTGTAGACCACGCTCGGTGGTGTTGGCTTTCTCGAGGCGTGCCATTGGGAACTGGAAAACGTGAGAAAAATGGACGCGTGATTGTATCTTCCCCCCTCCCCGTCTCGTCCCTCCACAGACCTCTCTAGACGCACACCATGTACAATCTTCTGTCCCTCAACTCGATAGGTCCACGTGCGATACACCCAATAATGACAAACTTTGATACTTAATACCGACTCCCCGAGCCGAAAACAACAATGATGCCAGTGGTTGCTGGTATACCCCCGAGTATTCCACCTGTGGTGCATGCGATCAGACGTCCTAAAAAAATCCACAACATATTTTCTTCAACCATCCCTCCTCCGAACCACTCGTTTGCTGTTGAGCCGGGGGTTTTACCACTTGCATTGAAATCGTCTCTGGAGGATAACCGTTTGATACAACTAGACAGCTGTTCTTACCACGCGTGGTGGGTATATCTGGCGTACCCCGAGGGGGGTTACACGTTTGTCCGATGCTCGAAATGAAACGGGAAGAACATACCGGAAGCTGGGTTTTGAGGGCCATTGCGTTGTGGTGCCCGGGGTGGGTTCCCTTCTAAACCCTGAAGCACAGCCTTGACACTTATCCGGTCACTTGGTTGAGCCTTCCAACAAAGTTCCAGCATCCCCCATATAGCATCTGTTAACAGTTTCCCCTCCTCTCCTTGAGGCCTCCCAGGACGCTTGCCTTCCAGGACCATCCGAATAACGATAGGGGCTGCGTTCGGGGCAAACGGTGACCGGCCGCTGAGGACCTCGTATACCACCATCCCCAGCGCGTAACAGTCCGATTCTTTCGTTGGGCGACTCTCTGCCAAATCGAATCTTTCTGGGTCGAGAAGCTCCGGGCTCATCCACCGAAACGTACCACCCTCGACGCACGTGGTCATCATTGTTGAATGGTCCGGGGCCATCGTAACTAGACTGAAGTCCGCTAAACATGCTTGACGCCTATCGTTGACCAGGATGTTCGCCTTGGGGCCAGGTAAGGCCGCGCACAAGATGGTGACAACGGAATTCAAAGACGCACCCCCTTGAGATCCCCATGTATTTTTCCCTGGTCATGCATATAAATCAACCCCCGAGCTACATCTCTAAGCTACAGCGATCATGCGATCGTCAGTGAAAAGCGAAGACGAGGGTCTCAAACGGAGAACATACTAATCCCAGTCGATCCGCGTTTTTCTCCGCCTCCAGAAACTCGTTGATGTTACCTTTCACCATCCACTCCGATATCATAGCAAGCCGATTCTCGGTCATTATTACACCTAATAGCGGCAGCACATTTGGATGGTGGAGGGTCTTCCATGCCGCAACCTCCCTGCAGAACCCCTACAAACCGTAGCCAGTTGTTAATGGGTATCACAGGTCAAGGGAGCCACCAGTGACCCACTCCTCTCATCTGCCGGAGGTCATTCGTTGAGTACATCCTTAAAACCTTGACTGCGACCTCCAGGCCTTGATATTGACCCTTCCACACATCCGCAAATCCACCACGGCACAGCGGCTCCTCTGCCGGGTCATAATGGGGCTGAATCATCAGTGACCGCGGAAGCAGGGCTTGACGGCTACAAAGCCTATATACAACACGCGAACACCTCTCGCGGATTGGTTGTTCAAGGCGATCCAAGACCTAACCAATACGGTGCGGAACAGTGAGAGTCAACCCACCCGTGCTTTGGAGGTGAAAGAGCGAGGAGGGTGTACCTTATCTGCTATATCAATGAAAAGCTGGGCATCGTCCCCAGTGAGGTGCCCGACTATATCAGCCTGAGTGCGGTCCGAGAAGACCCCCGTGATCAGAGAGATGCGCTCTTCCGTGGTGAGGGTATGGCTGATCAACCGTTTCCAAGCTGGAGCGTTCGAGCGATCTGTGGTCAGTCAAAAGGTTGGTCGAGTTGTGATGTATGTACCCACCTGGCGTATTTTCCGAGGCAATTCGACCTTGCCGCTCCTGCTCACCCTGCGATAATATCAGAACCCCGTTCTGTCAGAAGAGGTGGGGACTACGTCATACCTTGAGCCTTTCCTTGAGTTCCTGATCCTCCTTCTCTTTACGTTCAAGCTCCCTTCGCTTTTTTTTCATTTAGAAGTTAGGGTGCCGTGCCGTCAAAGGGGAAGGGGATCATATCATACCTGGAGCTTTTCCCTGGCCTCCTCTGCCTTCTTGCGTTCGAGTTCCTTTTGCCTCTCTTCTTCCTGCGATGGAGTCAGAACGGCGTTCCGTTGGAAGTCATGAGGATCGTAACGCACCAGCTTCTCCTCGAGTTCCCTCGCCTCCTTCTCTTTGCATTCAAGTTCCTTTTGCTGCTTCTCCTCCTACGACAAATCAGAGCGCCATTCCCCTGGCAGAGATGGGGGTCACAACAAACCTCGAGTTTCTTGAGTTCCCGGGCCTCCATTTCTTTCTTCTCAACTTCAAGTTCCCTGAGCCTCTCTGCCTCCTGAAACAGAGTCAGCAACATTTCGCCAGAAGTGGTGGGGAATGTAACGTACCTCAAGAGCCTCCCTAGTCTTTTTCTCTTCCTCCTCGCGTTCCCTTTGCCTGTTTTCCCTCTGCAACGGAGTCAGGATGGTGTCTTGTCGGAAGAGATGGGGTTCGTAATGTACCTCAAGCTTCGCCTCGAGTTCCCTGGCCTCCCTCACTTCACGTTCGAGTCCCTTTCGCCACTCCTCCTGTGACAGAGTCAGAATACCGTTCTTCCAGAAGGGATGGGGTCGAATATACCACGAGCTTCTCCTTGAGTTCCCGAGCTTGCTTTTCTTCCTTCTCACGTTCGAGTTCCTGTTGCTTCTTATCATTCTGTGGTGGAGTCGGGACAACGTTCTGTCGGGAGAGCTGGGGGTCGTAACGCACCTCAAGCTTCTCCTTGAGTTCCTGGGCCTTCTTCTCCCTCTTCCGAAGCTCGCGGAGCTCACGGTTGCTCAGAACACGAGCTGGGGGACTCTCCTCAGATGGATCATTACCTAAATTGGGGAACGCGGCGCTAGTAGAGTTCGGCATAGAGCGTGTTGCGGAGCTGGTTGTGGAATTTAGGCGAAGGCCTGTCGAGGAGATAGAGTTGTTGTAGGGCCGTGGGGTTCTGTGAGGGCATAAAGAATGCCCCCCTGGGCGGAGATGGCTAACGAGTGAGCGGACCACTCGTGGCCGGCGAGATGGTGTGGGTTCCTCGCGCCTCCCTTGATCCACGAGGCACACGGCCAGGAGATCTGCCAGCCTGTTGCCACAACACTGAGGCGTTGACGGACATTATGCATGGGGCGAGCCCGAACACAATGGAATATTGGGATTCCCTTCCGCAATGGTCAAGAAGAGAAAGTATGGGCGGCTATTCGGTTGTATCCGCAGCAACAGTGAAGCCCACCAAGAGGCAACTACCCTGGCCCTCCACTTCGACCCAACGCCCGCAATATGACAGTGACAACATCAAGGAAAACGCGCGTTCGTCGAAGGCGTGTGCGACTGAGTGAGGGTGAGGTATTATAGTGTATCCTATCAATGCTGACCACTCTTCCGAAGGGACGCGGAAACAAACCAGTCCTTCTGCGACTCACCTGAGCACAGCGCCGAACTCAATATCCTATTTACGTCCAACTAAAACTCGGCAGCAAACCTAGGGTCCTTGCACCCTTGGAATCAACTCCGGACCGCACCTCCGCGCTGTCACGAGGGAGAGAGAGATCTGAGCCCTGGAAACTTCACCGTCGGGAGAGTTGTTGAGCTGAAACAATAAGTCGACTTCTGTACCTCGAAGCGAGAAAATAGACTGGCCTTTGTCGGTAATGGGCAACCGGCGGGGGGCAAAGAAACCGAGGAAACCCTTTTTTTCGTTGCAGATTCATTGTGCGAAGGTAGGTACTGGTACCTATATGTTGCATACCACATACTGCTAGGTTCCATTGGACGGCGCGGGCAATTGCATGAACATATTGATAGGTCGGTGGAAGACGTGCCCCACCACATGAGCTCGCTTTGTGATTCCTTCCCTCCCTTTCTTGTCCGCCCCACCAGATACCAAACGTACAATTTGCTTCAACCGTCCGTTCTACACCCCTCATCTTCCCTACGTTGTCATATTGCAGGTCCCTCCTAGATGTACCCGTGAGATGTATCCGTGAGATCCCGCAGTACCCCAGCTGAATAGGTCCGATGCGAGACGCATGGCGACGGTAACCTTTCGTACGATAACGAATCTCTAAGCCAAGAGCGACGGCGGCGAGGGGATGTTGACCGTCGGGGTGGCGTCTATTCTCGAGTGTTCCACCTGCGGTGCGGCGATCGGATGTCCTAACATCCACAGAATCCTTTCTTCTTCGGACTAGGCTGTTCCGGAATAGGCTGTGGAGGCGGGCTCGCAACCATAGCCGGCGGACCTAGCACATCGTGTGAGTAACTACGTGTACGCTCGACGCTCAAAATAAAGGGAAAGAACAAACGTGAAGTTGAGTACGGATCATTGCCGTGTTGCAGTGCCTGGTGTCGGTTGTTCCCACGTTCGGTCGGCGAATCTGTTGTGTGAAAATGGTCAAACCTGGGCCTGGGACAAGGGGTGGGATCTGGAGGGCATACTGGGTTGCGGGCTGGTCGTCGTATGAGGCGCCGGAACTGGCCGTTCATTCTTACCACGCACGGTCTGTGGTACTGTGTGCCGCGGAATAATTAGGGGTGAGCCCGGGACGTTACGGAGAAAACACACTGGACCCACCCTCCGTGGCATCCGACTGGCCACCGCTATCCGTCGAGTCCGCACGTCCGCCCACGTTAGGAGGTGGCCCCGACGGAGGCTGATTTCTTTCCAGACGCTGAAGTACATCTTCAGCGCTTAGACGTTTGTTCGGCCGAGCGTCCCAACAAAGTTCCATCACCCTCCACATAACATCAGTGAACAGCCATCCTTTATGTCCCTGAGGTCGTTCGGGGCGCCCACCCCCCAAAACCTTCACAATCACAGCGGTCCCCTTATACGGGGCGAACGGTGTATCCCCACTGAGAACTTCATATATCACCATCCCCAGCGCGTAACAATCCGATTCCTTCGTTGGGCGACCCCCCTCCGGACTGGGTGTCAGAAGTCGTGGACTGGGTGTCAGAGGTTGCGGACTGGGTGTCAGGAGTTCTGGACTCATCCACGGAACTGAGCCATACTCCGACCACGAGGAGATAACAGCTGACTGGTCCCAGACTATCGTGAGCAGACTGAAGTCTGCTAAACAGGCGCGACCACTGTTGTTGATCAGAATGTTTGCCTTAGAACCGGATGAGCTGTGCATGGGACGGTAACGGCGTAGATCAGAGACGTACCCCCTTGAGATCCCCGTGGACCATCCCCTGGTTATGCATATATATCAGCCCCTGAGTTATATCTTCGAGCTACGGCAACCGTATGGTCATCAGTGAAAAGTGGGGACAAAGGACTTGAGGGGGAACATACCAGTTCAAACCGATTTGCGTTGGCGTTTGCCTTCAAAAACGCGCTGATGTTGCCTTTCACCATCCACTCCGATATCATAACGAACCGGTTCTCGGCCATAGTCGCGCCTATCAGCGGTAGCACGTTCGGGTGGCGAAAGGTCCTCCATGCCGCGACCTCCCTGCAGAATCTCTACGAGGCACGGTCAGTTAACACGTATAACGAGTTGGGGGCACAACCAGCAACCCACTCTTCTAATCTTCTTGGGGTCATCCATTAGAGCTACCCTCAAACCCTTGACTGCGACCTCCCGGCCTTGATATTGACCCTTCCACACATCCGCAAATGCGCCACTGTATCGCGGGTTCCCCGTTCGGTCATAACGAGCCTGAATTATCAATGATTGTGGAAGCATAGTTTGGTGATCGCAGATCTGGTATACAGCACGTGAACAATTCTCGTGGACCTGCTGTGGGAGATCGTCCAACACCTAACCGACCGGGCGTAGAAGTGTGAGCGGGAGTATGAGACAACCCCCCTGTGCGTTGGGGGCGATGAAGCGCGATGTACCTTGTCTACCCTGTCGATAAAGGTCTGGGCATCGTCCCTTGTGAGGCGACCAACCACCTCAATCTGATCGCCGCCCGAGAATATTCTCGTTATCAGAGGGATCCACTTGTCCGTGGCGAGAGTAGGACTGATCAGCTGTTTCAAGGCTGGGGGTTCAAACGAGCTGTGGTTAGTCAAACAGGTTGATGAAGGGTCGAGTTGCGAACAAGGCAGAAGTGTTTATCCACCTCGCGTACCTTCCGACACATGTTGATCTTCTACCTCCCGCTCATTATTGTAGTCTGATGCCCCAGCATGTCTCTTCGGACGCCGCAAAGACTTTTGGCGACCCTGACTTGTCTGAGGGAGCGGGGGTATTTGACTCTCGGGGAGCAGCTTGTCTACATCCGTCCGGGACTGGTTACGGGATTGGCTCCCAGTTCGCAAGCTGTAACCTGACACCCAGGAATTTAGAATGAGCTCGAGCAGGAGATGCAAAGCACTCACTGGAAGCGTTCCATGTGTTATAACCAGCGCTCGCGCCGGGGGTATCCCTCCTAGAGGCTCGTCGAACAGGTTTTGGTGCTTCCTGTTTGAGAGTCTCTTCGGTCCTCTTCGCAACCTCTTCAGCATCCCTCGCAAGCTCAAGCTCCTTTCGCCGCTTTTTCTGCGACCGGGTCAGAGTGTCGTCCTGTCGGAAAAGGTGTAGATCGTGATGCACCTCAAGCCTTTCATTGTACTCTCGAGTCTCCTTCTCTTTGCGTTCGAATTCCCTCTGCTTCTGTTCTCTCTGTGATGGAGTCAGCTTGGGGTTCTGGGGGATGGGAGGCGCAATGTACCTCGAGCTTTTCCCTTGCCTCCTTCTCTTCCTTCTTGCGCTCAAGTTCCTTTTTTTGCCTCCGCTCTTCCTGCGACAAAGTCAGAACGACGTCTCGTCGGAAGAGGTGTGGTCGTAACATGCCTCGAGTCTCTCCTTGCGTTCCCTCTCTTTGCGTTCAAGTTCCTTTCGCCGATTCTCGTCCTGCGACGGTCAGGTCATCCTCCGGGAAGAAATTGGAGTCGCAACAAACCTCGAGCCTCCTGAGTTCCTGAACTTTCTTTTCCTCTCTCTCGCGTTCGAGTTCTTTTTGCCTCTTTGCCCCCGCAACGCGGTCAGCAACCCTCCACCAGAAGAGGCGAAAATCTCAACATACCTCACGCTTCTCCCTAGCCTTCCTCTCTTCCTCCTCGCGCTCAAGTTCTCTTTGTCTCCTTTCCCTCTGCAACGGAGTCAGAAAGATATTCCATTGGAAGGGATGGGAGGCGTGGTATACCTCGAGCCTCGCATTAAGTTCCCTAGCCTCCTTCTCGCGTTCGAGTTGTTCCTTCCGCCGCTTCTCCTCCTGCGACCGAGTCAGGACGTCATTCTCCCGAAAGAGATGGGGATCATAACATACGTCAAGTTTCTTCCTGGCCTCCTCCTCTTTCTTCTCACGTTCATGTTGCTCCCTTCGCCTCCCCACTTCCTGCGACGGAGTCGGTGGTATTCCGCCAGGGAGGTAGAAATTATAACATACCTCGAGCTTCTCTCTCGCCTTTCTTTCATCTTCCTCGCGTTTGAGTTCTCTCTGTCTCTTTTCCCACTATAATGGTGTTAGAATGGTGTTCCGCCGGGAGGGACGGGGTCACAACGTACCTCGAGCTTCGCCTTGCGTTCCCGTTCTTCTTTCTCACGTTCAAGTTCCTTTCGCCGATTCTCCTCCTGCGGCAGTCAGAATGTCATTCTATCGGAAGAGGTGGGGGATATGACTTGCCTCGAGCCTTTCCTTGAGCTCCCTAACCTCCGTCTCTTGACGTTCGCGTTCTCTTCGCTGCTTCTCCTCCTGCGAGATTCAGAAGACCATTGTGCCGGAAGAATTTGGAATCACCTCGCGCTTTTTGAATTCCTGAGCTTCGGTTTCTTCCTCGCGATCAAGTTCCTTTTGTGTCTTACCATAGGAAGGGATTTGAATCATGGGCACTTGAGGGTTCTCGGGTTCCCTAACCTTCTTCTCTTTCTTCCGGAGCTCGCGAAGTTGTTGTTTGCTCAGAGCCCGAGGCGGAGGTTTGTCCTCGGGGTCGTTGCCGAAATTGGGGTTCGCCATAGAGCGCGTCGCGGAGTTGGTCGTGGAACTTGGACGAATACCCGTCGAGGCGATGGAGTTGTTGTAGGGCAAGTAGGGTTTGGTGAGGGCATGGGGAGTGACCCCCAGCGCGGAGGAGTGGTCCGTGAGCTAGCGGAAGCACCCAGCGCCTCGCT
>Ga0307516_10006560_pt1 | contig 13614 bp, 9 predicted proteins | sample 19_EM_MG_FD_203310 | JGI IMG/M metagenome (GOLD analysis project Ga0307516, IMG submission 203310) | Populus trichocarpa ectomycorrhiza microbial communities from riparian zone in the Pacific Northwest, United States - 19_EM | ecosystem: Host-associated > Plants > Roots > Unclassified | place... | reverse complement strand
GCCCCGTCGGCCGCCGCCCGTAGGGCTACTCGGTAGAACCGGTCAGGACTCCCCGAACACCCCACATGGTGGAGCTGGCGCGTCCGGGGCACGCCACCGCCGCCACTGCACTGCATTTGCCCTCATCTTGGACAAACGCTTCGCGCCTTACCGCGTTGAGATCGAAAACGATGAACGTCACCAGCATCGACAAGAGAAGTCCCGCCAATGCGTACGAAGCCGCTTGGTTGCCTACCAGTTTACGTTTCATGGATCCTCGCCGGTTGGGGAAATGACTGGACGCCTTGGTGAAGTAGACTCGCTAATGCAAGACTTGAATAGTAGTCTGCGGCCGGCGACATGTCGGACACCGCCGCATTGCAATCTGTGATCCACTTCGCGGTTGCGGGCCGGCGGACTGGCCGTAACAGCAGCTCGCGCGCTACGTGATGGGTAATCTTGGCATCGCAGCGGATATTGTAAAGGCGAAAATCGCTATGAAAATCCTCGTCACCGGCAGCGCCGGCCACCTGGGCGAAACACTCATGCGGTCCCTGGAAGACACGGACCATGAGCGAGCGGCGGTTTAGCGTGCATCGGCTGCGCGCCTCCGAGGAATTTCGCAGTCCGTTGGCACGTGCCGTCGGTTCCAAGGGTTATCACGCCGATGTATTTTCCGAAGGCCCATACCCGACGTGAGCGCACTCGAGTCTCACCAAGGTGCCGGCTTGTAGTCTTTCAGAAACTGCCCCCACAGGTGCGTGCCGGTGAGGCGCCCGGCGAAGATCGGGTCGGCGATGCGTGCGGCACCGTCGATGATGTCGAGAGGCGGCGCGAAGCCGAAGTTCGCCTTGCGGTCCGCATGGGCGGCGGGATCCTCATCGGTCACCCATCCGGTGTCGACGGCGTTCATGTGGATGCCGTCCTTCACGAAGTCCGGTGCGCTGGTGCGGGTCATCATGTTGAGCGCCGCCTTCGCCATGTTGGTGTGAGGGTGCTTGTCGGTCTTGGTGGTGCGGTAGAACTGACCCTCGACGGCGCTGACGTTGACGACATGCTTGTGGTGCCCGGGGGTGCGAACCATGAGCGGCTTCAGGCGGGCATTGAGAATGTACGGTGCGATGGCGTTGACGAGCTGCACCTCGAGCAGTTCCGGGGTCTCAACTTCGTGCATGCGCAGCCGCCAGCTGTTGACGTCCCGCAGATCGACCTGCTGCCGATCCTCGTCGTAGCGGTCCATGGGGAACAATGCCTCGCTGTCGATGAAGTCCTCGTCCAGATAGCGGCGCTGCGACAAGGCGGCGCTATACAGGAGGCCTTCACCGTGCAGGCGGGCGGTGGCCGCGACCACTGGGCCGATACCCTGCGCCCGGGATCCCTCCAGGGTCCGCCGCAACTCATCGTGGCTGTTGAGCGGCGCGCGCCAGGCTTCGGGAAGCGCGGCGACCGATTCGGCTTCGCGGGCGAGGAGGTGCCGGAAGAAACCTGCGGGCCGGCGTACCGTCTGGCACGCATTGTTGAGCAAGTAGTCGAGGCGCGGCAGTCTCTCGACGAGGAACCGTGCGAACAGTTCGACGCTCGGCGTATGACGCAGATCGAGACCGTGGATCTCGAGCCGCTCGCTGAAGGCGGGGAAGTCCGGTTCCTTCGAGTAGCGGTCGGCCGCGTCGATGGGAAAGCGGGTGGTGACGATGACGTGCGCACCGGCCCGCAGGAGTTTGAGGGAGGCCTGAAAGCCGATCTTGACCCGGGCTCCGGTGACGAGCGCATGGTGCCCGGTCAAATCTGCCGTCTGTTCGCGCTTGGCATAATTGAAATCACCGCAGGCATCGCACATCGAGTCGTAGTAACGGTGCATCCTCGCAAACGGTTGCTTGCATACGTAGCAGGCGCGCTCCCGATGGAACTCGGGCCGATCGCCGGGTGCGTCGTTCTTCGGGCGTTCGAGCCAGAGCGGCGCGAAGACCGGCGAGCGGCGCTGAATGCGCAGGCCCGCCTGTTCCATGACTTCCCGGTCATGAACCTGCTTCGCCGCGCGCTTGGCGCGTCGGAACGCCTTCCCCATCTTCGTGACATCGTGCCGCTCGGGTTTGGCGACAAGGCCCGCGAGCATCAGCAGTTCGCGCCGCTTTTCCGGCGTGAGGCGGGCGAGTTGCGAGCGATCGGCCTCTATCGCCCGCAGTACGCGGACGCACGTCTGTACATCGTGGGCGGGGAGGGTCGTATCGGCGGCGGTGCTGTTAATCATGCGCGCATTGTATCCGTCACGGCAGCTCCGCGGTGTCGCAGACAGATGCAGGCGCCCACGACGCGCAACCCCATGCCCTGATTTTACGGCCACCCCTTCAAGACAGCCGCCGCATTTGCACCGAGGCCTGCGTTACCCGCTCAGGCAAGCCGGACCTCGACACCCCGGTTCCGCAGCTCCGCGACCACGTCCGGGTCGGCGCCGGCATCCGTGATGAGCATGTGCAGCTGTTCCACGCGGGCGATGAGAGATATATTCCGCCGCATCATCTTGGACGAATCCGCCACGACGATCACCTGGCGGGAGATGGCGATCATTTTGGCGTTGAGTTGCGCCTCCGGGAGATGCGGCGTCATCACGCCCCGTTCCGGGTCCAGGCCGTCGGCGCCGAGAAACAGGCGGTCCGCCTGGAGATTCGCCAGGGCGGCTTCCGCCATATGACCCGACAGAGAGTTGGACTCGGGGCGCAGGATGCCTCCCGGCATGATGAGCCGTACGGCGGGGACGTCGGCCAGCAGCGCCGCGATGTTCAGGGCATTGGTGATCACGTTGATCGAGCGGACTTCGAGCTTGCGAATCTGTTTCGCGATTTCGGCGGTGGTGGTGCCGGAATCGAGGATCACCGTCTCGCCGTCCTGAATGAGCCCGACCGCGACCTTGGCGATCCGGACCTTCTCGGCATGGTGCAGCGTGCGCTTGACGTGGATCGGCTGGTCGTCGTCATCCTGCCGCAGCAGCGCACCGCCGTGCGTCCGCTCGAGCGCGCCGCCGGTCTCGAGCGCCGCGAGATCGGTGCGAATCGTGACGGCCGAGGTGACGAACCGCGCCGCCAGCGCCTCCACGGTGACCTTCCCATGCTCGCGCAGCAATTCGACAATGCGGTGGCGGCGTTCCGCGACCAAGAGTCCGGGCTCGGCGTCGTTGTCGACGGCGTCCTGCGTGAGCGTCCGGGTGTCGTCCAGGTTAGGGGGATGCATCGAACCTCATACCGGGATGGCCTCGAGCAGAAGGAAACGATCGAATGTCACGGGCAGCCGGCCTTTCGCGCCGGAGACGGTGCCGAGGTCGCGTCCGTTGAAATAATCGCGGATCCGGTACGGCAAGGCGTTCAATCCCCGTAGCGCCACCAGGCCGCTCCAGCGGTCGGCGAAGAACGCGTAGTACAGGCGGCCGTCCTTCTCGATGGCATGGGTCTCCGGGCGGTCGAATCCGATGTCGTAGAGCTCGCCGCGGTAAATCCCGAGCGGCAGCATTTTTTCCTTGTAGAGCGCGATCCAGCGGCGCCATTCGCGCTCCTTCTCCGGCGTGAGCAGAAACGAATCCTTCGGCTTCGGATCCAAAGGCCAGGTGAACTTCGTCGATATCACGGCGCCGACGCCCACCGTGGAGGCGAAGTCATCATGGTGGTCGCTGAGTTCCACGTGATCCCCGGCATAGGGGGCGCTCGGGCCCATCAAGGCTTTCAGCGTCTTGCCCTTGTGGCGCACCTGCCAAGAGGACTCGGGGTCGGAGGCGGGCGCTTGATTCATGTACGGGAAATTGAATGCCGAGTAGGCAGTGCCGCAGGGACACAATTCGATTACCGCGCCGGGATCGATGGACGTCGCGGTTTGGTAAATCGCGCGAAGGAAAGTCTGCAAGCCCTCCACGGACTCCTCCGGACGGGCGTGGTGATGCGCGGGATTGAAGCAGGGCGCGACGTTGTTCAAATGCTGGCCGTCGATCTTGAGCCCGGCGAATTTCCAGTCGCCGATGAACTTCTCGATCAGTCCCTGCGTGTGCTGCACGGTCTTCGCGTACGCGGGGCAGAGGTAGAAGCTGTTCCACCAGGAAATCTTCTGGACTGCGCCATCCTTGTCGAGCAGCAGCATGTCGGCGTGATCGTGCAGGACATCCGAACCCGGCGCGGCCGACAACGGGGAGTACCAGAGCCGCGGCTTCAAGCCGCCGGCGCGAATGTCGGAGACGAGACGGCGCACGTCAGCCTCGCCCTGTGGATACTTGCTGCGATGGGGATTCCAATCGCCGATCATCGCCTGCCAGCCGTCGTCGATGACGGCCCAATCCAACCCCAACTCCTTCACCTTGGGCAGCGTTCCCTCGATCAACGCGGTCGTGCAGTCGCGTTCATATCCCCACGCACACCAGATGGGCTCATAGGACGTCGCCGGCGGCACCGCCGGCGTCAGGCCGCGCTCGGACATGAGGCGCCGGTAGCTGCTCAGTGCGGCGAAGTAGTCGCCGTCATGAACGGCCACGAAGGTCTCTGGTGTGTCGAAATGTTCGCCGGGTCGCAGGTCTCGCTTCTCGCGGCCGCACACGGCCACGCGTACGGCGCCGCGCAGCCCGTGCACTGGCAGCGAGACGCGCTTCGGTGTGGTCTCCACGTGACCCACCGCGAGCCCGCCGTCGCGGCGCCACACGTCGACGATGGGCGTGCCGCCGCCATAGTCGGAGGCCTCCATCCCGAGAAAGTTGTCCTGCGCGAATCCGGGCTCGACCGGCTGCACCCAGTCGCGGCGATCCTCGTACGTCGCGCCCGAGTAGCACCAGAATTCCGGTGCGCGAGTGCCGGAGGCGAGCACGCGGACATCGCCGTTGGTCCAGCTGCAAAAGCTCAAGATTCCGGCCGCGGTGTTGCGATACGAGACGCGAACCAGCGCGATGCCCGGATGGCGTCGATACATCGTCACCTTCACGGTCTTCTCGACGCCGTCGGCGGAGGCGCCGGACAACGTGAGCCGCGTGCCCGGACCGTTTGCATCCTCAATCGTATCCCGCGCCTGCTGCCGGATCGCGAAGTCGGCGATGTGCCGGGCGTCGCCACGCCAGCCTTCCGCGCGCAGCAGATACTCGCTGGGTCCCCAAGCGGTCATCGGGAGCGCCTTGCCGCCCGCCATTCGCGCGACCCGCGCGTGGAGGTTCGCGTCCCACTCGATGCGCAGCACGGAGTCCTCGAGAATGGCTGCGGCGCGGCCTTGGGGCGCGTGGCGCGTGCCGGCCGCGGTCTGCGCCGGCAGCATCCCGTGGCGCAGCGCCAGAGCGAGGCCGCCGGCGAGTCGAACGAACCGCCGACGCGAAGTCTTCTCGTCACTCATGAGCTTTTATTCATTGACGATTGCGTACCACCTATTGACTTGTTCGAAAATACTAATAACATGAAACGCAAGAATACGAAAGTATATAGGGAGTGCAAACTTTCATTTACTTTCGTTTTCGATGCCAAGTGAGCGTCAATAAGCCATCTCTTGAATGGTACAGGGAGACGAAGCGTGCCGAGCGTGAAGCCTACGTTGATTGCGATTTGGCTGCCATTCGCGGCGGTGGCCGGCGCGATCGCCGGGGCCGTCGACGGGCCCGCTGTTTCGGTCACAGCGGCGGCAGTGACCTCGACGGTGGCGGCAACCGCACCGGCGCCAACCAACAGCGGCACCAAAGACCAGGGGCCGGCGCTCGAGGAGATCGTCGTCACCGGCCTTCGCGCCAGTCTCGAGAAGTCGCTCGAAATCAAAAGGAGCGCCACCGTGGTGCTCGATTCCATCAACGCGGAGGAACTCGGCCGCTTTCCGGATGCCGACGTCGCCGACTCGCTGGAACATCTGCCCGGCATCACCATCACCCGCACGACGGGCGGCGAGGGACAGAAAGTCAGCATCCGCGGCTTCGGGCCGCAATACAACATCGTCACGCTCAATGGTCGGATCCTCGCCACCGACGATGACGCGCGCGATCTGGCATTCGACGTGCTGCCTTCCGAAGTGATCTCGGGCGCCGACGTGCTCAAGTCGTCGGAAGCGTCCGCCATCGAAGGGAGCATCGGCGGCACGGTGAACCTGCGCACGGCGAGCCCCTTCGACAACCCCGGCCTGCACGGCGGCGCGCATGCCGAGGGCAATTACAACGACATGTCCAAGCTGTACGGGCGAAAATTCTCGGTGTTCGTCGAGAACACCATGTTCGACAATACGCTGGGGTTCCTGATCGCGGGCGTGCAGTCGAGCAATCACACGCGCACCGATTCGCTGAATGCCTACAACCAGGACATCTATGATGCGACCACGTTCCCCTTCGAGGGTGGTGCCGGGTCCGTGCCGCTCGCCGCGGCGCCTTGCTGCATCACCTTCGGTTCCATCTTCGACGACAAGAAGCGCACGGCCTTATCAGGGAGTCTCGAATGGCGTCCGAGCGACACGTTCAAGCTGGCCCTGGACGGCCTGTGGACCAAGCTGCAGGACCCGCAAATCGGTTACAACCAATCGTATTACTTTCCCTATGGCACGGATCAGAATGGCAACGGAATCTGGTCCGATTCGAGTGCGAGGGTGCAAAACGGCGTCGTCACCGGGGTGACGTCGAGCAACTTCACGCCGGAGATCGTGAACAACACCATCAACCGCAATGTCGTCACCTCGATGTACGGCTTGAAAGGCAGCTGGCAGCCCACGGACAGGTTCACATTGGGATTCGACGCCTATCGCTCGACGGCGAACCGTCCCGAAGGCGGCACTGACACCTTCGTGACGGCGGGCCTAGTTTCCGCCCAGCCAAATGCGGAGGACTACATCACCGTCACCGACCTGCCGCACAGCCTGCCCAGCATCAACGTGATGATCCCGCCCAGCCAATTGGGGATCGCGGCGTGTCCGGACGGGACGGCGAGCGCCACGAAGGCCGGCTACTGTTCCTACACGGCGCTGATGAACTCCGGGTTTCTGAACGACAACAAGTATTGGTCCACGCACTACGACGGGCTCAACGGCTACTCGGTGCACGACCAGGTCACGGGCTTCACGCTCGACGGCACTTTCCAAGCGGGTTTGGGATTCTTCGACAAACTGCTGTTCGGCCTGGGCTACAACCACCGCGAAAAGAACCGCGTCGACAGCAGCAACGATTGGACCAACGGATCCGGCCAGTACGGCACGCTGTACCAGACCGTGGGCTGTCCCGTCCAATGCAGCCCGTACTCCTTCGGCTCGCAGGGCTTCAACGTCATCTCCTTCACCACTCCGCCCAACTTCATGCGCGGCGCGGGAGGATCGTATCCCATGGTGCTGCCGAAGTTGAACACCGCCCAGCTGCTCGCGTTCATGGCGAGTTTGAACGGCAAGCCGAATCCGGCCTTCTGCACGGCGCTGCCGTGCAACAGTCCGTTCAACCTGGCGGACACGCTGCCGCAGCCCAACCCGTTCAACTCCTACGACGTGAGCGAGAAGACCTATTCCTTCTACACGGAGATGACCTTCGCCGGCACCGATTGGTCGGGGAACGTGGGCGTGCGTGTGGTGCGCACCACGACTTTGGCCGCCACCGCCGAATCCGTGCCGGTGTCGCTGTGGACCCTGGACTCCTCGAACACGGTGCAGAGCTACAACGTGCAGTACAGCACCTCCAAGCAATTCTTGCAGGAGGCGACTTATACGACGGCACTGCCGTCGGTCAACTTGAGTTACTGGGTGGTTCCGGACCGCCTGCAGCTGCGCGGGGCGGTGGCTGAGACACTGTCGCGCCCGGACCTCAACCAACTGGCGCCGAACTCCACCAACCAAGCCATCAACGGCACGCCGTCGCTCGACTACACGGGCACCGCGGGATTGAAGCCCATCAAGGCATGGTCCGCGGACATCTCTCTCGAGTGGTACTACCGGCCGCATTCGGCGCTCAACGCAGCGATCTTCGGCAAGAAGGTCACCAATGACATCTACACCGGCACGCAAACCAGCGTCGATCTGGGCACTCTGAAATATGTGGGCGGACCGCCGGGGTCCGCGGCCGCCGGCCCGGGAACGCCGTTCTTGTGGACCATCACCGCTCCGGCTAACGGTTACAAGGAGACCTTCACCGGAGTCGAGCTCAGCTGGCAGCACTTCCTCGACAACGGCCTTGGCACGCACATGCAATACACCCATACCTGGAGCAAAGGGTACGATCAGTTCGGCAACTCCATCGGTCCGGTCAACCAGGCGCCGCCCACCACGTTCTCGATCAGCCTGATCTACGACAAGGGGCCGTTCAACATGGATGTGAACTGGGACTACACCTCGCGCTACACCTCCCGCTGCTCTCAGTGCACGGAAGTGCCGGGGTGGCCTGCCATCGCCGATCCCTTCTCCTGGGTGACGGCGAGCGCGCATTACCGGCTGTTCCAGGGCTTCGAGGTGTACGTCGAGGGAAAAAATCTCACCAACGCCATCGCCCGCACCTATTTGAACGGCAACCCGCTGCTCGCGTGGGCGCCCGGCCAGCTCGTCGGGGAGAGTGCCAGCGGCGTGGGCGAGGGCTACAGCGCGTATGGCCGCAGCTTCGTACTCGGCGCGTCATACCGCTTCTGACATGAAGAACTTCAGACCTGAAGAACTCTTGACGTGAAGAAGCCTTGGCTGGCGTACGCGCTGATCACCACCGGGTTTTGGGGGGTGTGGGGCGCGTTCGCCGAATTCCCGACGCGGCACGGATTCCCCGAAACGCTGGTCTACGTCGTGTGGGCGCTGACGTTGATTCCGCCGGCGCTGTACGCGATGCAGCGTGCCGGCTGGCGTGTGCTCCGCGATCCGAAGTCGATTGTCTTGGGATCGCTGATCGGATTGACGGGGGCGGGCGGCCAGATGCTGCTCTTCCATGCCGTGCACACCGGACCCACGTATCTCATCTTCCCCATCATCGCGCTGTCGCCGGTGATCACCATTGCCTTGTCGATGCTGTTTCTCAAGGAACGGGTCACCAAGGTGGGCGCGCTCGGCGTGGCGCTGGCGCTGATCGCACTGCCGCTGTTCAACTACTCACCGGGCGCGGAGGCCGACGCCGCGAGCGCGATCGCGGGCGCGGTGTCGGCGGGGGCGTCCGTCCTGCAGGGCGTCACGTGGTTTCTCTATGCCTTGATCATCCTGCTGGCGTGGGGCGTGCAGGCCTATTTCATGAAACTCGCCAACGGCACCATGGATGCCGAGAACATATTTCTGTACATGACGCTCACCGGGCTCGCACTGATCCCGGTGGCGCTGTGGATGACCGACTTCGGCGTCCACATCGAGTATGGCTGGCAGGGGCCGGGCCTCGCCGCGATCACGCAGATCCTGAACGCCGTCGGCGCGCTGACCCTGGTGTATGCCTTCCGCTATGGCCGGGCGCTGGTGGTGGCGCCGCTCGCCAACGCGGGCGCGCCGATGATCACGGCGGTCGTCTCGATGATCGTGCTCGGCGCCGTGCCGAACGCCATCACCATCGCCGCCATCGCGCTGGCGTCCCTGGCCGCGGCGCTGCTCGCCATCGAACCGGAAGAAAAGCTCATCGAGCAGCCCATATGAACGCGCTGCTGGATCTCGTCCGCCGTCACAAGTCCGGTGTCCCGGTGGGAATCTATTCCGTCTGCTCCGCACACCCATCGGTGCTGGAGGCCGCGCTGCGCCTCGCGCAGCGCACGGGGAGCGTGGCGTTGATCGAGGCCACGTCGAATCAGGTGAATCAGGACGGCGGGTATACCGGTATGCGCCCCGCTCAATTTCGCGAGCGGGTGCATGAGCTCGCGAGCGCCGTCGGTTTGCCGCACGACCGTGTACTGCTGGGCGGCGATCATCTGGGCCCCAATTGCTGGCAACGCCTGCCGTCGTCGACGGCCCTCGACAAGGCGGGGGTGATGGTGGGGGAATATGTGACCGCGGGCTTCCGCAAGATCCATCTGGATTGTTCCATGCCTTGCGCCGACGACAGCCAAACTCTGGGCGATGAGTTGATCGCGGACCGCACGGCGGCCCTGTGCGAGATCACGGAGGCCGCGTGGCGCCGCGCCGGCGCCGAGCCGCCCGTGTACATCATCGGCTCCGAAGTGCCGGTTCCGGGCGGTGCGCACGAGACCCTCGATGAACTCGCCGTCACGACGCCCGCTGCGGCGCACGCGACGATCGAGGCGCATCGCAGGGCGTTCGCGCGCCATGGGGTCGAGGCGGCGTGGAACCGGGTGGTGGGCCTCGTGGTGCAGCCCGGAGTCGAGTTCGACCACCATCAGGTCATCGACTACGTCCGCTCCAAGGCCGCGGCCTTGAGCCGGAGCATCGAACCGGTGGCCGGTATGGTGTTCGAGGCGCATTCCACCGACTATCAAACACCCGCCGCCCTCGAGGTGCTGGTGCAGGATCACTTCGCCATTCTGAAAGTGGGTCCGGGGGTGACCTTTGCACTGCGCGAAGTGCTGTGGGCGCTGTCGGACATCGCGCTGGAGATGGACCTGATGACTCATCGGTCGCTCAAGGATGCGGTGCTCGAGGCGATGCGGCGCGACTCCAGGCACTGGAAGGCGTACTACCTCGATGCGGGTCGGGAGCATTTCGATCTGCAGTACAGCTTGAGCGACCGCATCCGTTATTATTGGGCGACGCCCGAAGTGTCGCGGGCGTGTGCGCAGTTGCTGCGCGAACTGACCTCGGCCGGTTTGCCCTTGACCCTGGTGAGCCAGTATCTGCCGGTGCAATATGCCGCGATCCGCGCAGGCCGCCTGAAAAACGACCCGCGCGAGATTGTGCTCGACGGCGTCTCGCAGGTGCTGCGCCACTATGCGAACGCCTGCAATCCGGCCGTTGCCACTGCGACAGCCGCACGAATTTCAGCTGAGGGCTAACATGGATCATCTCGGTATCTCGCAGGAGCGCCTGGAGCAAGCAGGCGGTTACTGGACGGCGCGCGAGATCTCGCAGCAACCAACTATTTGGCCACTGGTCGAAGGACTGATCGCGGCGGATGCCGCCGCTTCCCGTGCCTTTCTGGATCCTCTGATGCACCGGAGCGATCTGCGCATCGTGCTGACCGGCGCCGGCACGTCATCCTTCGTCGGCGAGTGCCTGGCGCCGGCGTTGGCCGCAAAGACCGGACTCAGAGTCGATGCGGTGGCCACCACCGATCTGGTCGGGTCTCCGAGGAGCTGGCTCCACCCCAAGGCGCCGACTCTCCTGGTCTCGTTCGCGCGCTCCGGCAACAGCCCGGAAAGCGTGGCGGCTTTGAACCTGGCGGATGAGCGCCTGCAGGAGTGTCATCATCTGATCTTCACCTGCAATGCCGAGGGCGCGCTGTACCTGCTCGGAAAGAACATGCGCAATACCCGCATCGTCCTTCTTCCGGAAGAGACGAACGATCGCGGCTTCGCCATGACGTCCAGTTTCACCGGCATGCTGCTCGCCGCCGCCGTCACCTTCGACTTGATCGCCTCCACGGCCGAATCGGTCGCGCAGCTCGCCCGCTCGGCCGGCGAGGTGCTGGCAGACATGCTGCCCTTGATCGGCAGATTGACGCGCGAACGCTTCGAACGGATCGTCTATCTCGGCAGCAACGCGCTCAAGGGATTGGCGCGGGAAGCGGCTCTGAAGACCCTCGAACTCAGCGACGGACAAGTCGTGGCGATCGCCGACACGCCGCTCGGCTTCCGTCACGGCCCGAAAACGATCATCAACGGCAGATCGCTGGTCGTGGTGCTGCTCTGCAATGACCCATACACTCGCCGTTATGAGGTTGATCTGCTCAACGAACTGCGCGCCGACGGCGTTGCGGCACGCGTGCTGGCCTTGACGGCGCAACCCGCGCAGGAGCGGCGGAATGCGGATGATGTCGCGCTATCCGGCGCCGCCACCGCTTCCGATCTCGCCTTGTGCCTGCCGTACGCGGTGTTTGCGCAGTGCTTGGCCTTCATGCAATCGCTGTCGTTGGGTCTTACGCCCGATGTTCCGAACGCGCGGGGTACCGTCAACCGCGTGGTGCAGGGAGTCACGATCTATCCGCTGGGTCCCTCGAGGTGAGAACCTATCTCGGCGTCGACGGCGGCGGCAGCAAGACAGAGTTTGTTTTGATCGATGAGTCCGGGCGCGTGCTGGCGATGCGGCGTGAGGGCCCGGCTTATTATCTTGAGACCGGTGTCGAGGCGCTGAAGGCAATGCTGGCGAGCGGCATCCAGGCGACACTGGCGGAAGGCTCGGTTGAACCCGGCGATTTGACTTATGCCTTCCTTGGCCTTCCGGCCTATGGTGAGGACAGCTGCCTGCTCGCCATCCTCGATCGGGCCGCGTCGCCGGTCCTGTCCGAAGAAAGGTATCGCTGCGCCAATGATATGGTGTGCGGCTGGGCCGGTGCCCTGGGCGGCCGCGACGGCATCAACATCGTGGCCGGCACTGGTTCCATTGCCTATGGAGAATTTGCGGGCCGGAGCGCGCGTGCCGGCGGATGGGGCGAGCTGTTCAGCGACGAAGGGTCGGCCTATTGGGTCGCCCGGGAGGGGCTGAATCTATTCTCGCGCATGAGCGACGGCCGCGCCGAGCCGGGTCCGCTGCATCGGCTGATTCGGGAGCATTTCCGATTGCGCGGAGATCTGGATCTGTGTGCAGCTCTCTATGGACCACCTCCGTTGACCAGAAGCGCGATCGCGGGCTTGGCGCCGATCGTTGCGCAGGCTGCGCGCGCCGGCGACACGCGGTCACGGAGGCTCTTTCACTCGGCGGCAACGGAACTCGCGGCGCTCGTCGATTCGGTGCGAGGCAAGCTGGATGCGCCGCACGACCTGGTGTTGCCCGTCTCCTATTCCGGCGGCATGTTCCAATTCGGCGAGCTGGTCCTCGATCCTCTTCGTGCGGCCTTGAGCGGCAGCGAGCGCGGCTACGAGTTCATTGCACCGCGCATGTCGCCGGGCGGTGGCGCGACGCTCTACGCCGCAAAACTCAGCGGGATCCCGCTGACGGCCGCTGGGGTCGAGGAGCTGACGCGGCAACTGGGCCAGGCTGCTTCCGCGCCGAATGTAACCTGATGAGGACCGGCTGCACCGGCGCCACGATGATGACTGGCGGTATGATGCGGGCTGCGAAGGTCGCCCTTGGCGCCGCCCTCGTGGGGTTCATGTTTGCGGGCGCCGCTGCGTACGGCGAACGCAGCTACACCGCTGCCGACTTCGAACGGGTTCGCAAGTTCGACGCTCACGTTCACGCCAACACGGAGGATCGTGCCTTCCTCGACGTTGCGCGCAAGGACGGGTTCGAGTTGCTGTCGATCAACGTCGACTACCCGGATTTCCCATCCCTGGCCTTGCAGGCGCAAGTCGCTCACCGCCTTCAGGCGGCGGATCCGAAACATTTTCACTTCGCGACGACTTTTTCCATGGCGGGCTTCGGCAGCGGTCGTTGGACGCAGGAAACCATTGGGAAAATCGATTCTGAAATTCGACGAGGAGCCCTCGCCGTCAAGGTTTGGAAGAACATCGGCATGGTGGAGAAAGACTCGCAGGGCCGTCACCTCATGCTCGATGATCCCGGATTCGACGGAGTGATGGGGCATATCGAGGCGCTGCGTGTCCCCCTGATCGCACACCAGGCGGAGCCGAAGAACTGCTGGCTGCCGCTCGAGCAAATGACGACCGAAAA
>Ga0307516_10006559_pt1 | contig 13615 bp, 7 predicted proteins | sample 19_EM_MG_FD_203310 | JGI IMG/M metagenome (GOLD analysis project Ga0307516, IMG submission 203310) | Populus trichocarpa ectomycorrhiza microbial communities from riparian zone in the Pacific Northwest, United States - 19_EM | ecosystem: Host-associated > Plants > Roots > Unclassified | place... | reverse complement strand
ACAGAGTCAGACCCTACCATCTCCGCGACGAAAACCGGTTCGCCACACGTGGCTGATGGATTCTCTCAACACATTTCTGATTTCACCATTCTTTTTACGGATTGACTGCAGGGTTGAGCGCGGTCTCTTTGTTTTCTTTTGTTTTGCATTTTTTGTCTTCTTTCGTTGATTGTACTGGCTCGCCGTTGTCTGCATCTTCCTCCAGGCTTCGCTCTAGGGTGTCGGATGTTGCGGTGCACTCGCTAGCACTCCTTTTTGTGGAGGAAAGTGGAGTGATTGGGGTGGTGTCGGCGCTGCTAGCTTTTTCTTTGGTCGTCTAGTTCTTTTCCTTCTTTCTTTTACATGGTCTTCGTGGTGGATACTGGAGAATACAATGACTCTTTCCCCACTTTCTTCCGGTTCCTTTTTCCCCTTCTTTCTCGGCCTTCTTTGGTGAGCGCCCATCTCGTCCTGCTCCAGTGCGTACTGGAGAGGAGAGCTGCCCCGACCCATTCCTCCTTTCTTCCTTTCTCTTCGGCTTGGGAACAGCCAGCGATGAACCTCCTCTCTCCACCCCCGTAAAACTGGAACCTCGATTCGGTGCACCTAGAACCACGATTCGGCTCACCTGGAACCTTGATTCGCTACACCCGAACGCTCACATGATGATTACGATTGGAACGAATAACTCTGTTACGAAAAAGGGGGTGCTCGTTGAAGTTTGTTTTCTTGTTAAAAGGTGTGAGTCGACACTCTTTTTCCTACTCGTAAGCGTTTTTCCCACAGGGTTTTCGCTGCAAGAGGTTTTAATGAGGTTGGCGACGACGCGGGGCCAACGGTTGATTCCTTTTCTTTTCACATGTTTTGTTGGTTGAATTTGGTCGTTCAAATGCCGGCTCTCAGGACGAGAAGAGGGGGTGTGTTGGAGGAACTTCCCGCCCTGGATGGCAACTCTCTCTCTCTTTTTGCTAGAGAGCCCTATGGGGATTGGCGGCATGCCAAGGAGTGTACTCTATGCTGTTCGTTCTGCGAGGTAGTTTGTTGCTAGATACCGATAACACATGAGCTTGTCGCAATACACGTGTTACACCCAGCGCGCTGGTAACACCCCAAGACATGCAATTAGTATGACTAGCCGGACTCAATCTGAGGATTGAGGCCGAGTGAGATTTCATGAGTGAAAGTCACAGGCTGGGGCGAGCTCTGAAAGAGAGGAGTATTGCCGACCCAACAGCAGCCAGGTGGTAACTCAAGGTTACCAAAGGGAAAGGGGATGATTTTTTTTTTTTTTTTTTTTGTTTATTAATTACTCATGTGCGACCTAGTTAGATCATGACGAGGGGTATATACAGTCCGTTTCCCCGCCGCAAACCGCGCATGGCGGCACAGTGCAAGCATCCCGGTGCCCTCCACCCAGGCCTGTCCCAAAGAGAGTTGATGTGGACCAAAGAAAAGACAAAGGAAATCGCCGCCTCTCCCTACTCTCCCGCCAATGCCATGAAGGGTGGGATGGGCAGGAACAAAGGTTTCCCCCATGTGCCCAGCACCTCCGCCTCCGCCCTCCGCTTGTCTTCTTGTTCCTGGCGTTCCTGGAGCTCACACTCCGACACCTCACTCCCCTCCATATCCTCTCTTTCTTCCGCCAGCAGGACTATTTTCCCCACGTCTGTTGCCATGAGGAACCTCAACACTGCCTCGCTGCACCTAGGTTCGGCAAACAGCTCATGAGCCTGCCACCAGAACCTCCCTCTTCCCGTCTCCTCCCACACCTCCTTCCACAGCACCTTTTGCTGCTTCCTCCATCTCGGACACCCCTTTAGGAGGTGCTCCCTCGTCTGCTTAGGTTGGGGGCACCACCAGCACTGGGCTGTCTGTCTTGCCTTCGTCCAGTGTAGGTATTCACAAGTGCGTGCATGTCCCATTTTCAGCTGGTAGAACCTCGAGGCAAGCCTCTTGGTGCTCCCAGCAACTGTGCCATCCGGCCTCTGGCTTCTCGGCATCTTGTATTTTTTCCTGGAGATCCGGCCTGCAGCCCACTGTCAAACCTCCATCCACTTCTTCTCCGAGATCTCCCTCCTGATGTTGGCGAGGGATCTGGGGAGCAGACTCTCCTCCGGCCGGTCCGAGTATGTCCAGCCTTCCACGCCATGAGCGTCTGGCTCGTTGGCTGCAAGCTTGGCCCATAAGTTCATCGGCCTTTTCGTTGCCCTCAACGTCTTCGTGTGCCAGGTACCATCTGATCTCGATGGTGATATACGGCGCTGCTCTTCAAAGTGCAGCGATGTGCTTTCTCGCTGCCAACGCGTATTTCTGTCCTGGTCCCAGTTTGTCCGTTGACATCCTCCGGATTGCCGCTTGGGCGTCGGTGAATATTGTGACATGGCTTGGGGTTGGGGCGATTTCCGCTGCCGTTTTGAGTGCACGTGCCAGCGCGGCGCACTCTGCATCGTAGGCCTCCTGGTTGAACCCCATGTGGGTTTTGATGCCTTCCCAGGTTCCGCCATTCTTCCATGCCACCGCGTATCCAACAGCCTCGTTTTCCAGCCGTGACCCATCAGTGAAGAAGACAAGTCCCGGTCTCTTCTTTTCCGCCTCTCTCTTTGCTTCCTCTCGTTCTTCTTGGACCAGTTCGGCACCGAAGGATTCCAGCTCCTCCAGCAGAACAGTTCGCTCCGTCTCCGTCCAGGTGTAACCTAGGGCCTTCGACAGCCTCTTGCCCAACGCTGTTGGTGCACTGACAATCCCCCTGGCCCTCTCTCCCTCCGGAAGGCTCAGCAGCCGCAGCCCAAACCGCCACTGCCTGTTCTCCAGCTGATTGGTTGCTGGCCTGAGCCCCGATTCCATTGAGAGAGCTCCCAGGTTAGTTGTCCGGAAGGCTCCTGTTGTTGCCCGTGCCTGTTGGTTGACCAGCAATTGCAGCTCCTCTGCATGGCCTGTCATGCCACGGACGTTTCCTCCTTTCCACCACAGCTCGGCTCCGAACATGGCGATGGCCTGGACACATGCTGTCATGATTCGTCTGCAATTCGCAGGGGAGAAGCCCATGTGCCCTGTGAGCCATTGCAGCCGCCTCATTGCGTTCCTTCCACTCTTCAACCTGGTGGCATGGTGTTCCTTCAGTGTGAGTTGCGAGTCCAACCACACTCCCAGCCACCTCGTTGCTTCCTTGTTGAAAGGGACCTCGTCGTCCCCCACTCTCACTTTGGCCTTCGCCTCTGTGCCTTTCCTCTTTCTCCAGAACATGGCGGCTTCTGTTTTTCCCTGGTCAAAGGCCACCCCGTTTTTCCCCCCCCACTCCATGGCCGCTGCTGCTGCTGCTGACAACCAGTTGGCCACTTCCTCATCATTCCTCCCTTCCGCCCACCATCCGATATCATCCACAAACGATAGTCCGCTGATACCCGGGGCTGTCCTTTCGACTGCCTCGAATATTCCTGACAGGTAGGTGATGAACAGGATAGGCACCGCTGGGGAGCCCTGTGGAACCCCAGTGTCCACCGCATTTGGCTCCCCCACCTCACCATCCAGCACCAGTTTGACCTTTCGTTCCGACATGAAGCTCATTGTCCACCTGATGAGGTCTGCTTCCACTCCCAGTTCCTCCATTCGCTTTCCCAGGAATGTCTTGTCGACGTTGTTGAATGCCGACTTGACGTCCATGAAGAGGGCTCCTGCCACTTTGCCCTTCGCCCATTCCTGTTGCGTCCGGTTCATCAAGATGGCAACTGCGTCAACACAGGACCTCCTCTTTCGGCATCCAAACTGCCCTTCGTGCAGGCCCCTGCTCCGCTCCAGGTGGTCTGCGATGAGATGGGCAGCCGTGCGCTCCAGGAGTTTGCTGACCACATCCAGCAGCGAGATCACTCGGTATGCCCTCACTTTGGAGTAGTCTGGCTTCCCCGGGTTGGGGATAACCACTCCCTTGGCCGTTTTCCAAATGCCCGGGTGTATTCCCAGTCGGATGCACGCGCGTACCAGCTGAGTGATCCGCTGCTCGTCCCATTGCCAGAACACCTTGATGATGCCCGCCGAGATCCGATCATCCCCGGGTGCTGATGTGTTGGCCGCTGCCCTGAGGAGCGATCCAACGAGCTTTGCATCTACCTTCTCGAAGGCTTTGCCGCCGTCTGCCGGGAAATACTGTCCTGGCGGTGCCTGTGGAAAGTGGGCCTGGAGGATTGCCTGCTCGCGTTCCCAGTGGCCCTCCGTAATAGTCCCGTCCTCCCGAATAAGCGTCTGGCCTGTCTTGTCTATCCGGGGTGACGTGTACCTCGCTGCCGTCCAGACCTTGTTGCCGTCCGCCTCTTGTAGAAACCGATTCCAACAGTCCCTCTTCACCTTCCTTATTGCCCTCCAGAACTCCCTTCTTGCTGCCTGTACCCGTGAGATCCCGGCCACCCTCCACTTCCTCCTTGCCCTGCCCAACTCCTTCCTCAGCTCCTTGAGGTCCGGGTTCCACCAAGGCTTTGACCACGAGCACCACCTCTTCTTCTTTGCATGCTGGTCCAGCATTGCAGTTATTGCCTCCCGTAGCACCCCTGCTGCCTTCACCACCTCCTCTTGAATGCTATCATCTGTTAGGATGGGGGTCTGGCCTGCCATCCCAATGTAACACTCCCTTACCTGCCTCCTCCTCTCTTGCGCGTTCTCTTTCTCCTCATCGTCCTCCTCTTTCATGGGGTCCCAACTGCTTATGTCCCACCCTGTTGTCTCCGTGCTTGTGTCTGCCTGCGGCTGGGGGTTGCCTAGCACCTCCCACGCAATGAGCTCATGGTCTGACCCGGTTGCCTCCTCTCGAAGCAGGCACCAGTTCAGTTCCACGTTAGGCGAGGACAGGGTAAGGTCAATGATGGAGTGGATTTCTGCCCCTGGTCCCATCATCGTGGCTTCCTCTGTATTCCATACGAAGAGGTTTTCGTTCTCGATGAGCTGTTCCCAGAAGATGTGGTTCCTGTTGCCGGTCGATCTTGGGTTCCACATCTTGCTGTGTGCATTCATATCTCCGGCGATGATTACTCTTCGGTGTCTGGCGATTTCCCCCCAAACAGCCCGCTGCGCTGGCCGGATCGCCTCACTTCTGTCGCCTTGGTCGTACACGTTGGCAATGATGATAGCTTCCCCACCTGGGGGAACCACCTCCACCACCTGCGCGTAGTTCTGGCATCCTCGCGTCAATTCTTTCAACTCAGTCACCTGGCACCCTGAGGCCCGGTTGATAGCAATCCAACACTTCACTGGCACGTTTTCCTCCCCCCTGATAAAGGTGAAGCTGGTGTGGGACCGTGTGCCATCTTTCTCCTTCTCTCCCCTGGGCTCCTGGATGAGCACCAAATCCACTCCCCTTCTAACTGCCGATTCCAACACTGCCTCCATCACCTGGCCCCCCCTGGCGCAGTTATACTGCAGCGCCTTTAGCAGCATTGGTTCTCTGCGGTTCGCCATTATTCAGCTACGGGTGGGGCGGTGCCACTTGGTTGCATCTCAGTATCCATTTTGTCCTCAATCCAGTCGGCTGCGGACGGGTCTCCAGCAACACAGTGGAGGTGGGAGAGCTCCTGGGTCTGACGCTCCTTCTTAGGCTCCAGTCGTGGGGTGGCTGCACGCCCACCTCTAGCGATCTCGATGGCCATGCCCTTTGCCTTGCATCTTCCATCTTGAGCAGGGTGGTTGCCTCTGCAGTTTGGGCACTTCATCGCTGTGTGTGGACAGATCTTGCCTTGTCTGCCGCAGGTCACCACCTCACATTTGTGCTCCTCAGGCCAGTGAGGTCCTGCACAGATCGCGCATACAGGTACCCCCCCCTGGTGGAGGTGGAACTCGCTGTGTCCCCATTGGCTGCATCTGCCGCACAGTGTGTCTGCCTTGTCCGCAATATAGGGCATGGCCCTGAACTTGACGCCCGCCACCCACATTTCGGTAAGTAGCTTCTTCCCTACCGCCTTGCTGCAAACCTTGAAGACCACTGAGGCAGCGTCCTGTGGCAGCCTTCCCTCCTGGTAGTATTGCTCAATGATTCTCTTGGACCGCGTCCACCGCATTGAGAACGGCGGAACCACCACCCCCTCGTTTTCGGCCTCGATTTGCTCGCACAACTCTGCCAGCCCCGGCTCACCACGGTACTGTGCGTACGGGACCAGGATCTTGAGCTCCGCCCAAGTCTCACTTGCGACCACATTGATAATCGCCTTGTCTGCCCGCCGAGCTGCTTCAATGATTTCCTTCTTGAAGTGGAGGAGCATTCCCGCTGAGGCCCCCACCCGAGCCGCTGTGGTGCGCCTTCCCTGCGCCGAGATCTTGAACACCTCCGTGCGGACGTGGGGGGGGGGCAACCTTACTGAGCGCGATATTGACCTGCGCTGCTGCACTCACTGCCACCACTGCGTCTATCTGCGGGGCTCCCGCCGATCTCTCGAACAGGATTGCCCGCTCGTCCCATGGGATGCTTCTCGTGGTCCATTCCAAGCCCGTCGGCTCTTTGGCCACTTTGCCTCCTCGGCCAACCCGGTTGAATCCCCCCCCTTCCGTCTGCGGGAGAGCTGCTGCCGCGGCTGCTCTCTGTGCCCAGTTGCCTTGTTGCGGTTGCAGCGCTGCCTGCAGACCCCTCGGCGCTGTCCACTGCCAGACCTGCTGTTGCTGCCGTTGGCATGGCTGCTGAAGGGCCCGCTGGGGTGGCGGAGCAATGCGTGGGTCCTGTCCTTCCTCCCAGAGCTCCTCCACTGCCCACATGCCTGCCAGATGGGCTATCCTCTGTGCTGCTTTTTCCCCTTCTTCGTCAGAGACTGGGAGGGCCTTGATCGGGTTGGCCGCATCCCCATAGGCCTTCCATTCCTCCCTAGTCAGATCTCACGCCTCCCACCTGGTCTGGGCCTCCACCTTCCTGGCCAGCTTCTCCTCCTCCTGCTTCTCCCTCTCCTCCCACCTCACCTCCTCCCTTGTCACCACCACCTTCCCATCCTCCGCCCTTCTCTCCACTGCCTTCCTCTTCTCCTCCTCCCTCTTCCCCGCGGCCTCCGCCTCAGCTGCTGCCGTCTCCGGGCGCTTCAGTATCGACCGGAGCCGGGCTGGGGCGCTGGGTCCAACTCCCGGGGTCTGGGTATGGGTCTCCGCCTTTTTCCTTTCCTCGTCGACTGCTGCCTGCCGCTGCAGCTGTCGGGACGATCCTTTTGGCTTGCGCGATGCCGCTGCACCTGGCGGTGCGGCGCTCAGCACAGCTTTTGCCTTGCCCTTGTCCTTTTTCCCCCCCTCTTCTGTCCGTGCTGGTGCCAGGGTCGGTATGGGTGTGTCCAGCCCCAGCGCGTGCTGCGATGCAAAGAGGCCCTCCCACTCGATTCCCTCCATTGCGCCACCATTGCCCTCCTCCCTCGTGACCTCCTGCGGCACTCTGGCTGACGTGGACGCCGTGGCCACCAGTTGAGAGGTGCAGAGGCCCTCCAGTTCAACCCCTTCCATGTCGCTGAACTCCTCAATATCCTCTACCTCAATTCTGGTCATGACAACCCCCTTCATTTCCGCTGGGGGGAGAGCCTTCTGCTGGCGCTCAGCAGCTGCCCGCCGGATGCTCAGCGGCAGTGTGTCCGCCCTTCTCTTCTCCCGTCTGGGATCCAGCGGTTGGCGTCGCAGCTCGTGTTGCCGTTGCAGCGGTAATGCCGGGGTCTCGATTGCTGCCGCTACCGCAGCCAGTTTTGCCTGCCTTCCCACCTCTGCAATCTCTTTCCTGCATCCCTCCATCTCTCTCCCCAGGCTTTCCCACTGGGCTTGGTCCCGCTGAGCCTTGGTGCCCATGTCCACAGACAGGGTGGCGAGACCCTCCACCAGCCTCTTTTCTATTGCCCCGACCCTCTCTGTCAGGCATGCCTCTCTCTCCTGTGCCATCTTTTCTCTCACCCCTGCCCACCTCTCCCTCACCTCCGCCTTCTCCTCCCTCTCCGCTGCCCTCTCTTCTATACGCTTTTCCATCTGCACATCCCTTGCTTCCATGCGCTTTTCGGCAAGCACAATAGCCGCCAGGATCTCTGCCAGCCCTACTCCATTCGACCAGCCATAGGCTGGGATACCTGCCAGCCGCCTCGGTGGTGGTACCGCTCGTGTGAACCCCAAGGCGCCCGCTGCCAATGCCCGTTTTTTATTCCCATTAGATGGGGTGACCGGCACCGGAGTCGGTGTAGCCCATCTGGCTGGCATGGGTGTTGGAGTGGTCGACCCCCCCGGACCCACCACGTCCTCCATTTCGTCCTCGCTCATACTGGCCACTTCCTTTGCCCAAACAAGGTTCGCCTCCTCCCTTCCTCCCGCCTCCTTGCTTCCCACCCTATTAAGCTCCTGGCCGCCTCCTGTTCCTGCCCCCTCACTGGAATCGCTGGCAGAATTCGGGGTCAACGCCGATTCCACCTGCTGGGGGCTGCTGGCCGCTGCAGAGAGGGAGCGCGCGAGTGCTGCCCTCATGGACTGCTTGCCCGTAGTCGCGAAGAAATTGTCGTCGTCACTCATGCCGTTGTTGCCACCATTGCCATGCCGGAAAAACTCCTGTGTGCTCTGCTGCTGTCCAGCACCCACTGCGGCGCGCTTGAAGTTCGGTCTGCCTTTGTCCTTACCCTCCCACTGCTTCCCCTCCTCCTCGCTCTCCAGCTCTGAGAGGTCGCTGCTCTCGGCGCCGCTTTCCACATCCTCTATTTCTTCCTCCCTGTAGGTTTCCTGGTCTCCCACCTGCTCCGCCAGAAGGTGGGTACCAATGTGGTCAGCCACCAACGGGGCTGACTCGGTCGATTCAGTCCCTCCGCCAGACATTGTGACGTCCATGAGGTCTGATTTGCCTAAAGTTCTGGTTTGTTGAGCTCAAGGCTTGGCGATTTTTGGCATTGAGTTTCGTCCGTGGTTCGGGGCGCGCCGATCGGAACCACTACGGGGGAAAGGGGATGAGTGGCAGCCTCAGACGGGGGTCTGGTCACATCCCTGGGAGGTGTCAAGGTTATCGTCCGCAAGACCCATACTAAAAGCTACTAGTTGCCGTATACCAGCAAAAATGTCAACTTTTTCTCGGTACAATATAACTCACGAACGGTCGTGCAGGACGCGCGAGGCGGACCGGGTCTGGTGGGTATATGAGGGGAGGCAGACCATCTGTCAGTTGTTTAAAGAAGATCGGACCTTAACTTGTTAAGTTACAGAGACGTATTCTTCAGTTAACTGCGATTGCCGTGGCACTTGTACCGATGTCACCAGACAATCCTGGAAGCATCTAGACTCATAGATTGCGACCACGGATGCACCTGAGAAGCATTTAGCCAGTAAGGGCTGCGATCAGGAGCACGAGGGCGACAACGCCTACAAGGGGGTGCTGTGACACTGGGGTTGTCTCGTAACCGGAGTGTGGGCAGAATCAGAGGTAATCAGGCTACTCTCGATAATTCACAACGGAATAATCTTAGATCTTGTGTGTGGTTTCGGTGGGTAGTGTTGGTGAGGATGGTTGTGCTGATTTCCCTCCATCGGGGCGAGAAATCCGTTTCTTATATTGGCGAGCGCGCGAGTGAGAAGGGGTGATTCGGTCCGTTTTTCTCTTGAGGTAACTGCGTACCTTTCGAAGAGATGCGGGTGGATCGGACGTGGGTTCCTCCGAGGTGTCTGCACCTCGGAAGGAACATGGGTGGATTCATTGGTCATAGTCGGGGTGTAGATAAGGTAGATGAAGTGTTCATGCGCCGGAGCGGGGTCGGCGTTAGTTCAGACCTTTTTTCCTTTGCACCGTGAGCGGGGTTCCTCCCTCAGGAGCCAACCGGGTCTTGTCCCGCGGGATCTCCCTGTTCCGCTGAGGGTGACGCGGCCTTTTCCTCCCACAGGAGTTGGACCGGCGTGGCTGTCTTCCCGCAGGAGTCTAGCCCAAGTCCATCCTTTATCTGATTCCGCTCGTTTGCAATCTCTCCCCTCATCGCGGAGTTTTCTCGGCCTTTGACCGATCTAACTCCGTTTCTCTATCTCCGGCCTAGACTCTCTGATTTCTTCAGCCACGGCCTCAGCCTCCATCGCCTTTTTTTCCCAGCCACTGAATCCTTCTCTTTTCTAGCTACGTACTCGGGATAATTTGTTCAAGTGTAACACTACCCCCCTCCCCCTTAGCCTCGTCTTGAGTGCTAACACGTTTTTCTCTGAGTAGCCCTCCTCTTTCTATGATCATATGATTCTTTCAACGCTGAGAATCCTTTCAGCGTCACGGACTGCAGTCCTCCTCCCCTGCAGTCCTCCCAGTCGCCGCATCAGAGTTCTTCCCTCAGAACGTGTCTGTAATCCGTCGGTACGACTGGGCCCTCTGAGTAGGCCAAGGCGTACTCATACTGTCGTGTCTTATTGAGTCGTACTCCCCGCCGCGCTGCGTCAAGGCTTTGGCCGGCCCGATGAGGTTCCGGGGTCGTAGTTGGCTCAGGGAATCGGGAGAGGCCTGGTGTCCTTCGTGCTAGTAACCCGTATACTCGGCAGTGACCGCGCCCACGTCCTTCCAGGGCGAGACTAGTATGCTGGAGCAGTGACGGCGCTGTCGGGGACTCGCTTCACCGCTTATGTGCCATCTGCGCCGGTTCCGCCGATTCGGGTCGGTCGCCAGGAGGTCGATACGTCTGTTCTGAACGGCTTTCCTAACTCTCAACAGGTTCGGTCGCGTGTCTTCTTCGCCGGGCGCCCGGTCGGCGGCTTCTCGTGGTTGCCCGAGAAGCGGGTCAGTTTGTTGATCTTGATGCTTGGGTACTGAAGTCCTCCGCCCCTTCAGCCCACTACCGCCAGGTCCTCGGGGAAACTGGTCTAGCCCTCGGTGAGCCGGTAGTCCCTTGGCGCGTCCGGATTTCGTTGGTGAAACTCCCGCAGTTTCTCCAGACCGCCTACCGAAAAGTTGTCGAATGGTTCTTCCGTCCAGTCTTTTCGTTCCGGATAATCGAGCCACTTGACGAGGTATAGAATTCGTTTGTTATTTCCTCGGCCGTGCTCGACCGAGGACATGACTTCTTCGACATCGTATTCCTCGCTTTGTTCGATGTCGTCCGCCTCCCGGAGTACTCTGGATGGATCCGGTGGGGTTCGGTGTTTACTTGTTCGGTATGGTTCGAGGAGCGAGACGTGGAAGACATTGTGTATCTTCCATTTGCGGGGAAGCGTGATGCGTACCGCTAGAGGAGAGACGATCTTCTCGATTTGAAAAGGGCCATGATTTTTGTGGTCCAGCTTTTTCGAGGGGCGGCGTGTTTTGATATTGCGTCCGCTGAGCATTACCAAGTCCCCTACTTGGTATGCCGGGGGTCTCCTTCGATTTGGGTCCGTATAGCGCCGCATTCGTTCCTGTGCTTCTTCCAGCCCTTGCCAGGATTCGTTGTGCACGGTGTGCATCCAATGGGCGTATACTCTGCTGGCCGGGTTGAGTGGTTCTGTTGACGCCGGGTCCATGGCCACCGGGTGGAAGCCATAGTTAGCGTAGAATGGAGACAGACCGTTTCCAACCGTGATCGAGTTGTTGTAAGCAAATTCAGCCATGGGTAGCAGGCGTACCCAGTCATCCTGTTCTCGGCTGACGAAGGCACGGAGGTAGGCTTCAATTGTCTGGTTGAGCCGTTCTGTTTGTCCGTCTGTTTGTGGGTGGAACGCTGTCGACATTCGAGGTCGAATGCCGCAGAGTTGTAAGAATTCTTTCCAGACTTACGACATGAACAGAGAGTCCCTGTCTGATACGATATCAGTAGGGAGGCCATGGTGCTTCCATACCTCTCGGCCGAAGATGATGGCCAGGTCAGCCGCTGTTTTATCCTTGAGCGGAAGGAAGTGCACCATCTTGGTGAACCTGTCGATGATTACCCAAAGCTGGTCGCATCCTTCTGAAAGCGGGAGTTCCGTGATGAAGTCCATGGCGACCGATTGCCAGGGGGCATATGGGAGTTCTAGGGGCGAGGATAGACGATATGGCTGGTGGCGAGTTGCCTTGTTTTGCTGGCATTCCGGGCAGCTTCTGACGAAGTCGATGATTCGTTCGTTCATCTTTGGCCACCAGAAGTTTCGTCGTATTAGTTCGATGGTTTTGTCCTGTCCCATGTGTCCGGCCACTTTCGTGTCGTGTTCTGACTCCATTATCTGCTGTACCAGGTTCCTCAGGACCCAAAGTAGGTTCCTTCTGTACAACAGCTCGTTTTCTTTCCTAAATTCCTTGATCTTTCGGACCTTTGGTGACAGTTCTTCTGTCACCATTTCCTGCTTCATAGCTTGTGCGTAAGCTTCGTCCTTTTTCCCTTCTTCCTTGACCCTCGCCAGGAATTCTTCCGACCATTTTCTTCCCGGGAGTGATGCTATCCTTGCTGATGAGCAGACAAACGTGCGCGACAGGCATTCTTCGAAGTGGTTTTTTCTCAAAACAGTCGTTATTGGCTGGTTTTCTACCCCCCCTCTTTCAGGGCGGTACTCCGAACGCCTAGACAGGGCATCTGGTTTTCCATTTTTTGTTCCGGGTCGGTAGTAAATTCTGAAATTGATTCCGGCGAGTTCCTGGGCCCATCGCGCTTGTCGGCGATTTAGCACTTTGGTCATTGTGAAGTATTCCAGATTTTGGTGGTCCGAGTAAACTTGGACCTGGTGGGTTGCTCCTTCGCAGTATCTCCTCCAGTGCTTGAAGGCGTCCACCACTGCCAGGAGTTCCTTGTTGTGGATCTTGTAATTGATTTCTGCGGGCTGGAACTTTCTGGAGTGGAACGCCACCGGGTGCAGGCGGTTTTCGTTGTCCCGTTGTGACAGGACGGCTCCAATTGCGAAGTCCGAGGCGTCGGTTTCGATAATGACTGGTTTTGCTGCGTCGAAATGAGCCAGGATCGGTGCAGTGGTGAATCGTTTTTCCAGCTCCTGGAAGGCCGCCTCCGCTTCTAGGCTCCAGCTCCATTCTTTCTTTTGTTCCTTCTTCGTTAACTCTCTTAGTGGCCTTGCCACTCTGGAGTAGTCCTGGATGAACCGTCTGTAAAAGTTGGCGAACCCTAGAAAGGACTGCACCTCTGTTAGGTTTCGAGGCGTTTTCCATTCTAGTACCGCCTCGACCTTTTGTTGAGACATTTTGATCCCTTCTCGTCCTATGATGTAGCCTGGGAACTCCACTTCTTGAGTTTTCCAGACGCATTTCTCCGGCGGAACTGCTAGGCCGTTCCTTTGTAGTCTTTTCAAGACTTCGCAGACGGTATTGTCGTGCTGCTTCTCGGTGTCCGCATAAACCAGTATGTCGTCCATGTAGGCCAAGACGCCGATATCCAACATATCTGAAAATACATGGTTCATCATATCCTGCAAGGTAGACGGGGCATTCGTCAGTCCGAATGGCATGACTTGAAATTCGAAGAGGCCATAGCGGGTTCTGAACGCTGTTTTCCATTCATCACCTTCTCGCATTCGGATGAGGTGAAACCCGTTTTTCAGGTCCATTTTCGTGAACCACTGGGTGAGGGGTAACAAGAAGCATGGTATTCTTACAAGGCGGGGTGGCGGCTTCTTAAGGGAAGTCCACCGCCGCCAGCGCTAGCCGCTAGTGTCACCCTGTGACTACACACCACAAGCCCTAAGGGCAGCCCTAGACGGCACACCAGTGTGGCATCCACTGTGTCCGGAATCCTCCTCCTACAACCACTCCCAT
>Ga0307516_10006558_pt1 | contig 13616 bp, 17 predicted proteins | sample 19_EM_MG_FD_203310 | JGI IMG/M metagenome (GOLD analysis project Ga0307516, IMG submission 203310) | Populus trichocarpa ectomycorrhiza microbial communities from riparian zone in the Pacific Northwest, United States - 19_EM | ecosystem: Host-associated > Plants > Roots > Unclassified | place... | reverse complement strand
CTCCCAACCTCCTAATTAGGTGACGTTGTATAGCCGCCCCCACGCTAACCCGAAGCGCGCTAGCGCGCGTTACACCGCGCTAAACCCGTTTCAAAAAGAGGACTCTTATCCGAGATAATACGGTACGCACTCCTCAGGTATGTAGTTACAGTCACAGTCCGTGGGTGTTGTTGAATTTTCCTCCATTCGACGGCTACTTTCCTAGTCCTGGAGCACTAACTGGCCTCCACATATCTAGCCCGGCAGTGAGTAGCAATCTACATACTTACACACTTACATACACCCGGGCTCGAGTCCTCGGGGGATTCGAAGTCACGGATCAAGTACCCAAATCGTACTACACACCTCCGACAAATCCAAGTCAACCCATAGATGCATAGTTCGGTAAAGTACATACAACTGTAACGATTGGCCCAAACAAAGGTAGCATTTACTGTAAATACAGCACTAGAGTATCAATCACCCATGTACCCTAACCACTTTACAACTTCCTAAACTTCACGCGGTCCTTGAAACTAGGCAGGCACTGGTCTTCGAACTTGGACGTGAGCTCCATCGGGTCACATCCGGGTGTCATGTCGTACTCCAGCAGCAGCTGTACAACCGCCGTCTTGATGATTGCGACCGCGAAGAACCGTCCGGGACACGTGTTCCTACCACCGCCGAAGCCGAGGTACTCGTTCGAGTCGATGTCAGTGACAGAGAAGCGGTTAGACGAGCGGTCCGTGCGGAGCTTGTAGAAGCGCAGCGGATCGAAGGTTGCGGGACTGGGGTAGTAGCGGGGATCGGATTCGCGAGCTCCATACGCAACGGAAACTTGGGTACCAGGCGTCAGGTGAGTGCCGTCCGAGAGGGTGGTCGGTTTGAGAACCAGTCTGTTCAAGATGGCTTCACGCCGACATCCATCAGTTTGAGTACTAGGTATAGGTAAAAAGTGGTGGGGAAAATAAATACTATCAGTGTGAGGCCGTGTACGCCTCGTCTCTCGGAAGAAGCTGTCGAGCACCCACATGCTGTCGAGAGCCTCCATGGTCCAGCCCTTCTCGGCAACCACGGTTCGCGCCTCCTCCCGCAGCATTTTCTGGTATTCCGGACGGGTCGCGATTTCAATTAGGAGAAGCGTAAGCGTCTACCCGCCTATCGGTTAGCCCTGGAAGTGGGCACATCAATCCATGAGGTAAGCAAACCATTTTAGTAGTATGCAGCGAAGCAAAGAAGCTGAGGGGCATCTCTGTACAGAGTCTCTCAATAGACCAACCCTTCTCGTGGCGATGCTCCAATGCGGTGAGTCCATACGATAAGAGATCGAACTATTCTCCGTCAACCACAATTCCGCCAAGCAGAGCTGAGAGATCGCCTACATCCTCGTGGGGCTGTCCGGCCACCGCATCAATTTGAGCGAGTATCTTCTGGGTGACGTGGGAGGTCGCCTCGTTGAAGCGAGTAAGGTACTTGACCGCCGTAGACTTCAAGAACTTCGGGAATAGCGATGCGACGATGCTAGCGATCGCAATCTGCTGGGCGACATCCGCCGCCAACTTCAGAAACTCGGGGTCCTGCGAGAGCTTCTCTCCCACCAGGAATCTGCCAAACAATCAGCCCCACTCTCCTCCTCGAAAGGGACATTTCAAAACCTAGCAACAACCCCCACGATCCCGTCGTTCGCGATTTCGATCACCGGTTTTTCGGCCGTCACCAACTGATGCGTCAAATCCCTCTGGAGACTCTCCCTGATGAACGGAAACAGCTTTGGCAGATCCTTCGTGATAGCGCCCTTGTACCATCTGAAGACGATCCTGCTCTCGAACGACGGCACATGCACCATTACGCGGCCTTCACCCCACAGCGGGAAGAGGGTATCGAGCTCCATGGATTTCTGCGCCCACGCGGTGAAACTGAGGGTCTCTGCGGGTGCACTCTTGAGCTCGTTGATCAGCTTGTCGGTGCAGACCACCGTACGGTGTTCACCGCGGAAGGTGGTGTAGTGAAAGGTCGCCCGATCGAGCTAGTTACGGAATCGTTGTTAGCCAAGCTGCGAATAGGAATGCATAAGGAAGGAGGAAGTGGTACTTTGGAATAAGCGTCGGGTATCAGCGTAGGCATTCCCCGCAGATGCTTCCATTTCTGCCAGAGGGACGGGATGAGCTCCCGCTTGGGGCGCGGCTTTTGCAGTAAGCGATACTAGTCGAATAAAGTTAGTCGATCGATATCCGCAGTCTTTCGAAGCCACCGCAGTGGCTATCCGTCAACACATTGGACCCACCTGGCGAAGAAGGAGCCATGCGGCAACAGTCGCGAGGATGACCCACAGCGCAGTAACCGATGTGGGCGGCTGCACGCGCATTGTCGTTCTCGGTTTGAATGCCTTCTCCCGCTGCATGTTTGTTTGAATAGATGTCGAGGAAAGAAGAACGTAGGAAGAACTTGCGGACTTGCTCTGGTGCTAGCTATATAGTGGCTTTGCGCTCGCTGGTGTAGGGTATGCTTCCAAAAGAACCCCATTTGTGCCAGTGTGCGGCTGAATTTAGCGCATATGTATAATGTACCTCATATATATAAGGTGCGGTAGAGACATATGAAGTAGTAGCGCAGGAAGAACCAGACTAGGGGTGAATCAGAGCACGCTGATTCACTGGCCTAACCTCTTACAGATGGACCCTCTGTTGCCTCACACTCTGTAGATACTTCTTCACAATTTGCTCAACTACCACAGGTGAGATCGCGAGAATTGTTTCCTATACTCTATAAAATTTCCGATGCCTATTGCAAGCAAGATTTCCGCTCGGGGGTGATACCACGACCAGCACCGCAGCCGCAGTCTTCAGATATCTAGCCCTCACATTTTATTTCGCCAACCGAGAGACCCCAGTTCCCCGTTACTGGAGTACAAATTGCCAGAATGGCAATATGACGAAAGTTGCGAACCATGGCTACTCTATCCGGCGTGTAGCGCAGATGCACTTACTCGCTACTACAACGAGCGATTCAAGCAGGCGGAGAAACCAAGACCAGAACACAAGTTCACGGGAACGACATGGTCTTGACGATTTGCGAAAGAGGAAGCTCTTGAAGAATGATGTCTACACATGCACCGCTGGGGATATCAAACACGGCTTGAGCTGCTATGTATGGAGCACGGCATGTGCTGCCGTTGAAGATCGGCAATGGCGGAATCTTAAATGTGCTATACAGTGTTTTCTTCTTTCGAACCCTTGATCCCACCACTGCGGTTGAACGTCGTGATCGTTCTGGCAACTTAATCGGTCCCAACCTTGAGCTTGTCGGCAAGACCTGGTATAACCGGTTCCTATCACGGCATCCAGCACTAACTATCGGCAATGTACAGTCGGTCTCTAGATAATAGCCGTGCGCTGCACAACGATCCGAGAATCGTCCGTGAATATTTCTGGATACTGAAGGAAGTTATCGAAGAGTTCAAGATCAAGCCCGAGAATATCTACAACATGGACGAGAAAGGGTTTCCTCTTGGGTTAATACTCGACCCACCGGAGGAAGGCGAGTACCGGCTCCTAATCTTCGAGTACGCATATCATACGCTCGTAAGATCAAGTGCCTTTGCCTGCCTGCCCACTCTACACACCCCTTGCAGCCACCGGATGCCGTGATCCCTGGCAGAGTATTGACAACGCATCACGTCGCGGCATCACCGGTGTTAACAAGGAGCTGTTTGTGCAGCTGTTTCGAAGAGGCGCGTAAGGAGCTCTGCTGAAAGATCTCCCGGAGCTCAAAGCCAACGGGGATAGGTTTGCTGGGTATGCAACCCGAGGATGACAGCGACACCGAAACAGCGCCGAGAACACGGTGTAGTCCGCCGGCGTAGCGAAAACCAAGGACGATTGGGCTTTCACTCACATTTCCTTTCCATCTGGTATTTAGTAACTGTTCGCTACGTACCTAAATTGCAATACACAATATGTTTCACTACATTCATCTCAGCGCTTCGAACGTGACACGGACGACTTGTTTTGTGGTTGTAGTGGTTGTCAGCCTGCTTGAAGCGGATAGACCAGTGAATCAGCGTGCTCTGATTCACGTCTAGGTCTGGTTCACTACCTGCGTGACTACGTACTTGCTTACTTAGTTCTCTTACCTGGTTACCCATCTTCATGCAGATTTTGGTCACCAGTTCCGGTTGGAAGAGCGGCGTTCTCACCGAACTACCATAGGCTTTGAAGTTTCTCCTAGAGTAAAATATGCATAGAGTAGATGCAAATAAAGACAGTAGCCGCCATTCCGACTGGGCGTGGCAAAAGAATATATCTAGAAAAGTTGTCTCGAACCATCCGGCAGAGCCGTCTGGTAGTAAACTCATCGCGAGGGCGTTCCAATAAATTTTTTCCCACCACCACCAAACACATCGAATGGAAGATAGAGAATATGAAGCCAAGTTCAGCACAAGTGTCCCAGAGTCGATACTATATCGTGATCATGAAACGCACATCGATCTTGTCTTGACGGCCCAGTACGCAGGCCTGGGTAAGGGTTAGTCTCGAACTGTAATAATACGGCACAACAATCGTAGAGACAAGCACATATATCTAGTCAAAGAGAGTAGATATTCAGCTGCTTAATTTGGCGCTATTGCTGACTTGGTACGATCAACACCACACAAGATCGAATATGCAGGCCTCCAGGTGAGTGACCAGCCATCGGATTCAGCACAGTTAGCAAACCAGACACTCGACATCGTCAGTGCCTTCTGTGCACACCGAGTACAACGATTCTCAGATCTTCCGAACGGTTGGTGCACCCGAAGCCGTTACGTACGAAACCCCGGGAATGCATCAGACATCTCTCATCCCCTTTGCTGGCGTGAAGGAGTTGTACGCAAATAACGGTCGATGATGGAATCGAGGAGGATGATGGAGGTGCTCGGCAAGTAGATAGAAGGCTATGCTTTCTTCAGGATTGCCTTTGATTTGCTTGGCATTTCTTGTGTTGCAGAGGTTTGGGTGGTGCATCTGGTTACTCTCGTTTCTCATGTCACAATAGACTGAAGTTCCACTCTGATGGCCTGGGCGGGTTGTTTCTGTTCCAATTGCATTCTTCGCTTCTTGCTGGCATCTTTCTTCGTGGGTTGTGCTCTGCAGTATAGTTGCAGCGGTCGTCGTGCAAAGACACACGTACCCACGCACCATTCGGCCAAAACAAAATCACTGCGCGTCTCGTAATCACGATAGCTATGGAATCAGGGAAACCTGCGCTCCGTATTCTCTATCTTCCATGAGCTGTGCTTGGTGGTGGCGGAAGAAGAGATCACTCTCCTGTTTCGATGGAGTTATCTACCAGACGGTATATCCGGTGCCGCCCGGCGGCGCTAGAGATGGTCACGAGACAAATAGAAAGGTATCTTTGAAACTCCAGTGTCAGTGTGAAGAATGCTCGAGTGATTATCGATGAACCACCACTGTCTTTTCCATCGCTGAAGTATGTATAACTTACGACTCACACTGTGCACCTGACTTCTACTGGTATCGTTTCAAGAAGACGACAAGGGCAAACGCTGCTTTATAGTGCATCACTTCCGGTTCATAGAGGGCATGCATTTCGCACTCGATGCTGTCCAGGAGAATAGCTACATATGCGCCCAGTGCGAAGCTCACTAGACTTTTTCTATCTCCAGATCTAGATTGGTCGCATGCGATTAATGAATAACAGAAAGAAAAAAAAACGCAAAGTGCAACGTGCAATATTACGTAGTTTACATGGTAAACGCGTACATATCAATGGGGTCAAATTACGTATTTTTCACCTCCTGATACGTGTCCGGCAGGAAAACTTCTTTTTTTTTTACCCCCCCTTCACTAATATGTATCAGGAGATCCTGCGTGCTGGTCTCGGTACTGCCCATCTACCCATAAAGACAGTCCTCTGGAGATCAACTGTTCTACGCGCTGTCGCCAGTTTCGCTGTGACGAGTGACAGATACTGACTGCTTGCGCGACACCGCATGAGCCAAAATGTACAGAGCTCAGTGGAAAAGCCTCAGTGGATTCCCGAGCACGGGGTGTTCCATACCTATGATCCCTTCGTATGTACGAATGGTAACATCTGGCCCCACACCTCGGTCCACGGCTAGTTATATGCGGGGGGATCCGATATGTACATATCCGAATGCGACATACATGGGTACGTACATACCTACTTAGCACGGACAGACAAGACGAACCACAGCGGCCGACTTCTCCCTTCCGCATCGAAATCAGCACAGAAAAATAAAATAAAAAAAATGTCGACGTTGCGACCACGTCTCCCGCCTCTCCTGCTGCGTACTCTGACGCCGCAGCGGCGCCACAACAGCGCCCACAATGCGCACTGGTTGGAGGCGAAGACGCGACTGGGCCGACTGTTCTTCCACGGGTGCACGACGGCCGAAACGGAGGAGGCCGGACAGATCCTCCAGGACATCACGCGCGAGTGGCGACGGTACATCGCCGGCGCCGAGGGGTATCTCGTCTCCGCCGAGAGGAGGGGCCTGTACAGACTGCCGGTTGCGTGGGGCGATATGGTTGGTTTTCTCCGCGGCGCCGAGGGAGGGGTCGAGATACTTTGCTGACGACGGCGCCACGGGGGGTAGGATTCTATGGTATGTTCGATGTTGTGAGAGGAGGACAAGACGATGCTGACCAGCGAAGGGTACGTCGCATCCCTTCGCACGCTTGCACACACGCACACGCTCGAACGATGCCGGCCGGAACCGAATGCGCTAATCGGCACAGCCAGGTCACGTCAATAACGTTACGTTCAACCGGTGGGCGGAGAGCGCACGCATCAACTGGGCGTGGAATCTGGCGAAACACGTCGATTCCGCGAACAACAAGAGGTGGAGCGAGCTATGGACTCCGCGCGGCTTGGGACTGATTCTGAAGGGCATCAAGGTCGACTACAAGTTTGTGCGTTTTCCCCAGTGTGGTTAGGCGAGAGGGGGGGGGGCTGAGAATGAGGCGTGAGCGACAGCCGATGGAGTACCCCGACAAGGTCACCGTCTACCACAAGCTTGGACGTATCAAGGAGGACTCGTTCGCGCTGGATGCCATCAGTAGCTATTCCCCCCCCAGATGGCGAGCTGTGGTCGGCGGGACTGACTATGTGCAAGTCTTGAGCGAGAAACACCAGCGCGTGGCTGCTAGGTGTTTCGAGGACATCGTGGTGTACAACTACAAGCCGTCGGACCCTGCAGTGAAGCCAGGGAAGGCGCCGATTCCCGAGTGGATGAGAAGCGTCTTTGCGGAGACGCTGCGGGAGCAGAAAGAGGCTGCCGAAGATGCCACCAACGAGATCAGGGACATCGCGGAGCGGATCGCATCCGTCGAGGCGAGAGTGTTGGCCAGGAAGGAGATGTGAGACCCGGCGATACCACCTGCTGGCGATACACGAGGGTGCAGTGCTGTGCAGTGCATAACGATAGATATGTACCTCTGGAATCCCTCGCAGTGAGTCTGTTACCAGAATCCCTCTTGCAGCCCAGGGCGTGCACGCGCGGTTGGGTCGAGATCTCCAGCGTAGTGAGCGTGCGCAGAGAGCGACAGGGCCTCCGCGATGCATCACTCACGCAGTTAAGATTCCCCAGCTTCAGGCCGGCCGAACGGATGGGGGGGGCATATCTATCTTCCGTTTCCGTTTCCGCCGTCGCTTGGGGCAATCAAGATGCAACACGAATAGAGCGCTGGGTGGGTCGGACGGGCCCCGGCACACACAACCGCCGCAGAGAGCGGGGGCTCTCCGCATTCCTTCCCCAGCTCTGCGTCCACCCGCACATGTATGTATGTATGTGCTCTGCTCGAGAGTGCTTTACATGCAACTTGCATCCGGCCGGTCCTCTAACCGGCGTCTCTCGCGCGAGGCGGGAGTCAGTGTTCGGGATCTAGCCCATCCGGGGCGGGGCGGTGCGACGTGTTTGTGTCGCCCGTGCCCTTGGGCTCTGGAGCACATAGCCACTATGCAGGCGCACCATAGGCCTGGATCGAGGGGGGTTCTTGCCTGCGATGCGATGTGCGACGTATGTACATACGTTTCCGGGTATGGAACGGAAGGAGCGGAAAGCCATACGGCAGGAGGGTGCCTACACACAAGGTATGCATGTAGATATGTATGTAGATATGTAGTTCGTAGAGGCAGATAATGCTCTATGCAGAGTGGCCGCTGGTTCGGCTCCTCCCCTCGCTGTCTACTGCTCGTCGTTATATGGGCCGCAGGTCACACGGCGGGGGCGATGTCGACTTTTCCCTAGACCATCTGTCTCCGCATCCCAGCGATATGTCATACGTGCGAGCATGTAGACACAGAACCCCGCTGTGATCGGCACCGCGATACTATCTATGTAGAATTCCGGCTGTGGAAGGCTGCGGTGTCAGTGCGTCCCCGCCGGAGACGGTCTATATAGGCAATCGCATTCCCGGCATTCATCCCATCTCGGTCCATTTGTACACATACATAGACTACACACATCGGTTTCGGGAGCCAATTGCTGCGGAGATGTTTTACATGTATCGACACAGTACCGGTATGTACTGCACACAGCTAGCTCCAAGTTATCGCCCGTGGCCTCTCACAGCGCGGTGCTAGACTGCTGGCAAGATGTATGTACTTATGTACCTAGGTACTTTGTTATATTTCGCCGTGTGCATCTCGTAATACTACAGCTTAGATAATTAATACACTATTTTTTGTTATTGTGGAGTACATAAGAAGTACATAAGTTATATTTGAGCCACACCGGCTGCGCCAGCCCACGCCACAGCGCCATCGTGAGTTCCCTGCGAATGCGCGGAAACGCGTCATGCAGAGCCGCTAGCGCTGACCGTCCGAGGTGGCTATGTATGTAGATACATATGCCTGCACAAACACGTTCCAAAATAAAAGTGCCCAAGAGCTGACGGCCGAAAGGAGGTTTTTTTTTTTTTTTTTTCGTCGCGAGGTATCTATCTACATATGTAAGTACTTACTTATGTAGTAACTATGTAGTCCCTACCACTCTACCCACCACCACAGATGATGACATTCAGAGTGAGTAGATATGTAGAAGCCGGCTTCCGAACGAGCGGCGTGCAGAAAGGGGCAGGGACGGAGGGAGACGGAGAAAGAGCGCGCTATGTATGTATCATATCTACCGTTCATACATACATACATACATACATACGTACGTGCGTGCGTACATAGATAGTTATGGATGTACCCCAGGCCCTCCTCGTTTCGGCTCGACTCGGCTCGACGTGACGTCGGAGCTGCGTTTGAGGGGTACATATTGTCATATTGTGTATGTATGTAGACAGATATTGGGTACCTACATACACAGATTCCTATACTGCGACATGCATACATACATATGACGGGATTTCGTGCGCAGCGCTGTGGGTGCGATTCTTTTTTTTTTTTTCCTCCGAGACGAGGACGTGGGTACATACGACATCTCTACTGCAGAGATTCTATGTATCTGCATAAGTATGTATGTACTCTGGATGGACACCAACGGTCTATCTAGTGCTGGAGGAGGCATCACTGCGGATGGACAGGGGGGGCCGTGCAGGAAGGAGATGGCTTCGTTCACGATAGACTAGACTCGCGGGACGGAAGGAAGGAAAGAAGGAAGCAGCCCGGTCTTCTCTGCTCTTCTCTTCTATTTCCTTTTCCTCTCCTTTCCTTTCCTTTCTTTTTCTTTTCCCTTTCCCTCTTCTAGGTAAGCACGACATCTGATAATGGAAACGGCCAAACGCGGTGTGGCTGCATTATTTGGGGGTTGTCGGTTTGCAGTCGTATCGGCCGCTGCCCCCCCCCCCCAACCTGCCCACGGTTGCCACGGTGATCCTCCTCTCTCCCCTCTTCTTTCTCTCGTCCTTCCCTGCAGGCTTCTTCGGCCGTCAAACCGTTGCCGCTAGCCTCGCTCTGGTCTGCTCGTGAAGATTCCGGACAGGCATCGGTAAAATCGTCAAGTTGGCCCCTTTCTGTTTTGTACATACATGGGCGGGTGGGAAGATGGTCGCGAGTTATGTAGCGGCGCCATGTACTCTAGTTATGAATCAAATGTGGTGGCGATCGCAGCACAGGTATGTACTAGTACATATCCATATGTATCTACACTAGTCAGCATCGAGACAATGGTGGCTCTTGTCCGGGGGTGGGCTGGCAGGTCATCTCGTCTCCCTCCGCTCCCGCTGTTTCTGCTGAGTGCCGTGCTTGCAAATCGGCTGTTTCTCTTTTCCCCCCTGAGCCGCTCACGAACTCTTACCCAGTCGTCCGGGTCGTTCTCCTCCAGCAAACAAGCACCGCTCGCAGCAGAGCTGTCGTTTCTTCCTCTCTCTCTTCCTCTCTTCCTCTCTTCCTCCCTTCCTCCCTTCCTCCCCGATCTCCCTCGCTCCTCCTGTTGTTCCGCGCCGCATCGGCACGTCAGCTCGTCGCCGGCCCTCGATCATTGTTGTCCGTGGGGGGGTTCCTGGTCAATCTTTCCATTCATTTGCGGCGTTCACACGCATACACACTCACTCACACTCATATTCACACATACTCATATTCGCACACACATTCATCATATTCCGCGAAGAAGAGAAAAGGAGAAGAAAAAAAAAAGTGTGTGAAAGAGATCTGACGCGTGATCGTCGTTCCGCTGTGTCTGTTAAAAAAAAGTCGGTGCCGTTGCTTGCTTGCCTGCTCCTAGAACTCGACAGTGAGAGAGAGAAGAATTCCAGAGAAAGAAAGAGTTTTTTCTCTTCCGTCCTCTCGCCGTTCTCGCTCCCTCCCTTTTTTTTCTCTCTTTTCTTGTTTCACACTCTTGAGCGCTCGCCGTCCGCCTCACACATCACACCGCAGCTCCGGACCAACTGCTACCACACCACCACCACCACCACCGCTACTTTACACTTGCCCACACTACTTTACCACTTGCACACGCTACAATCGCCCTCTCCTCCCGCCTCCTCGCAACCCTCTTCATCGCCCACTTCATCGCCCACCTCACCACCTCACCACCACAACCACCACAACCACCACAACCACCACAACCACCACCACATCCACCACATCCCCCACCCCAATATCCTTACCCGTCTTTTCGTTCGAGCAATCACGACCGATTCGGTTCCGGTTCACCTTCCCACATTTCTCTCAGACAGGAACAGCCAATCAGCCACTTCGATTCGCCTAACGTTCTCGAACCGACCTGAAGGCAACATCCGTCAACACATCATAGCCTCCCCCGACGATCTACTCCTTCCTTCACCTCCGTCGACCCCGTCGTCTCTCCACCTCCTCCTAACCCAGCAACCAACTTCATTTCGACCCCCCCCCTCTCCCCCCTGTTTTGACTCGGTCGCACGACTTCGCTGTCCTGCTACCGATCCGTCATCACCGCCACAACACCGCCGCCCGCCACTCGCCGTTTACGAACAGCGAGTATTCCATTTATTCCTCCGGGAATAAGTCACCGAGAAATCCTTCACAACGGACGGCCCAAGCAACTCACGAGTCAGAATGGCGCTCCACTCTGCAGGCGCTGTTAGGGAGAAGAAGCAGTCTATGGCGGAGTTGAAGTTGAGGCGGTTAACAGAGCTGAACGCTCGACTACGTGAGGATTTGGATCGGCCGAGGATCAAGGTGTCGGACGCTTGTCAGTCGTAAGTGTTTCCCCCATCTATTCGCCTTCCGCCTTCCGCCTTCCGCCTGTCTCCTATCATTTCGTGCGATAGCGGCCTGCTCTACGAGCGACGCGCCCGTCTATCGGGCGGGACAGACGGGGGAGAGCGTGCGATGCGTCCCGAAACTGTTGCTGACGGCTCGGCACATCCAGTCTGATCAACTATACGCGTACAACGAAGGACTTCATGGTACCATCGACGTGGGGAACGGTAAGGCTTGCCTCCATTCATGCGGTTTTCTGCCTGCGGCCACCTGTGTGATGCGGACGTATAACTCGCATTCGGCGCGCACCCTCCTGCAAACGTAACTTCGTGACTGACTTCGGATCTCTCCAATCAGGTCGACAAGCGCGAGGATCCCTACGCACCTCAGCAGAGTGCCGGATGCTGTGTGATCTGCTAATTTACCAACGGAGCTGGCTCGATCGACTACATAGACATTCGCTTTTTCCTACGAATGTAACGACGCCCATTTCTTCCATGCTTCTTTCGTCATCTTGTTGCTTTTCCTCGAGATTCCTCGTTCACTATTCTTATTCCCTTTCTTTCCCATTTTCCCTCTCTTCTTCTTTCACGTGCTAGATACCCGACACTCCCACGGATAAGTTTTCCCTACCACGGTGTGGAAAACTACAAGAATAGTGTGCGCGATGGAGAACCGTTTTTCTCACCATCTTCCTCTCACGATCGGCTTAATTCCACCGGGCGCCGCCCAACGCAGCGGGGCGTACCGGGACGCTGCCTCTACTTTGTGTTCGTGTCTTTCCCTTCTTACTCGCGGTATTAATCTTTGCTCGAAATCGAAAAGTGTGGGCTCTTGTGTGTTCCTGTTTTTCTCTCTTTTCTTTCTTGTACTTTGTCGTTGATAATTTCGTCTCCTCTCTCCCTCCTTTCTGTTCCCAACGAAACCTCGGTGGCCAAGTCCCATTGTGTTTCGAACGAGCCAACAAATACGATACAAAACCCACAATCAACGCTTTCAACGACCACGCAACTGGAGTTTCGGCAACCGGACGGAAAGGGATATATAGATGGAGGAGATGAGGGAGCTTCACGGCGGACCGGAACACGGGACGGATAAGGACGGGTAGGGGAGATAGGGATCACATATAACTTTACTTTTTCCTTGTTATCTCTGTTGTCTGCCTTGTTTTGATTGTCGTGTCGTTTGTCGGTTTGCTAGTCTGAGTGTTGGGTGTTTTTTTTCGAGTCAGTGGTTGCCTGTTCAAGCTCTGCCTTTTGGGTGGTCGTGGGGGAAGGTCTTTGGAGGGGAGGAGTGGGGGGATGGCGGTTGGATATGGTGTGGGATATGGTAGCGGTGATGGAGCAGGCGGTTTCTTCAATTTAAAGTGGATTTCTGGTATGTACCGGATCTTGGCCCTTGGATGTGAAGTGAAGTGGCCTTAGCATATATCTCGCACGCAGATGGAACGGGGGGACTCCAGGACGCGGTGATGACGGGCTGGACAGCGGAGTTGGGGGGGACAGTGATAATGATGATTCATTGATCGCAGGGAGTTGGGGGACTGGGGGATATGGATGGCCTGTCAGCGCGGCGGCGTGGCGAGTGATAGCCATGACCCGAATGTGGTTCGGACTGTTCGGTCACAACCAGCCAGACAGCCCCGCCCGGCCGCCACACGGAACAAAGGCCAGGAGAAAAGGCCGTCGGGAGGGGGAAACGATGGCTCTGATCTCCGTGGTCGAGGCGGGCCGGGGGAAGGGGGAGGGGGGGGGGGGTTGTGTACATCCAGCAGATCCAACTTTCAAGCCCGAGCAGATCGCAGGCCGGGACGGGAGGCATGGGCAAGGAAGCAAGTGAGCACTCCGCAACCGGATGGGGCTGCGTGCTCGCGATCTACGGACCCCGAGTGGGGGGAAGTACACATCTTCGCTCGCGGCCGAGTCATTGTTGGTGTCGTTCCGGACGACAACCATCCCGCGCAGCAGCGTCGGCTCTGACCCTCA
>Ga0307516_10006557_pt1 | contig 13616 bp, 17 predicted proteins | sample 19_EM_MG_FD_203310 | JGI IMG/M metagenome (GOLD analysis project Ga0307516, IMG submission 203310) | Populus trichocarpa ectomycorrhiza microbial communities from riparian zone in the Pacific Northwest, United States - 19_EM | ecosystem: Host-associated > Plants > Roots > Unclassified | place... | reverse complement strand
AGGCGGTCTTGGATGGAGTGGAGGCCACCGACCGGCAGTTGCTTCAGACCTTGGAGCGTTATGGCGTGAAGGTGGTGGACACCGGTGACGGCAAATTCGACCCCAACCTGCACCAGGCCATCGCCGAGGTGCCGGGCAATGGCAAGCCGCCGGGTTCGATCGTGGATGTCGTGCAATCCGGCTTCATGATCGGCGAACGGCTATTGCGCCCGGCCATGGTCACGGTTGCAAAAAAAGACATGTCTGCCGAACCCGTCGGCGTGGATACTAAGGCTTGAATCGGGCCTGCCTGAGAGGGGCGTTCAATGTCTGAGTTGAAGATCGTCGTCACCGGCGCATCCGGCCGCATGGGCCGGACGCTGATCCGCGAGATCGCACAGGGTTCGGGCATCACTCTGTGCGGCGCGCTGGAAATGGAAGGCCATCCCAATCTTGGCCTGGACTCCGGCACCCTGGCGGGCATGCAGCCCAATGGCATCAAGCTGACCGCCGATCCGCTTCCCTTGCTGGCCCATGCCCAGGCGGTGGTGGATTTCACCACCCCGCTGGTCTCCACCATGCTGGCCGACCTGGCGGCGCAGGCGCGCATCGTCCATGTCATCGGCACCACCGGCTTTGACGACAAGGGCGAAGCGCGGATCAAGGCCGCGGCCCGCCACGCCGTGATCGTGAAGTCCGGCAATATGAGCATGGGCGTCAACCTGCTGGCCGCGCTGGCCGAACGCGCCGCCAAGGCGCTTGCCGATTACGATATCGAAGTGTTGGAAATGCATCACCGCAACAAGGTGGATGCGCCGTCCGGCACCGCCTTGCTGCTCGGCGAAGCCGCCGCCAAGGGACGGGGAATTGCGCTGGACAAACACTGGGTCAAGGCCCGTGACGGCCACAATCTGGGTCCGCGCGCCGATAACAGCATCGGCTTTGCCACCTTGCGCGGCGGCAGTGTGGTGGGCGAGCATTCGGTGATCTTCGCCGGTACCGGCGAGCGCATCACCCTGTCGCATTCGGCGGAGGACCGTTCCATTTTCGCGCATGGCGCGCTGACAGCGGCGCGCTGGGGACATGGCAAGAAGCCGGGCCTCTACGCCATGACGGACGTTCTGGGTCTTTAATGGCCAAGTCCTTTTCCAAAGCCGAAGCCGATGAATTTTTCGCGCGGCTGAAGAAAATCGAGCCCGAGCCCAAGACCGAACTGCAATATGTCAATCCCTATACCCTGCTGGTGGCGGTGGCGCTGTCGGCCCAGGCGACCGACAAGGGCGTCAACAAGGCCACCGCGCCATTGTTCAAAACAATCGACTCACCGCAGAAGATGGTTGCGTTGGGCGAAGAAAAACTTACCCATGCCATCAAGACCATCGGCCTGTATCGCGGCAAGGCCAAGAACGTCATCGCCCTTTCCAAAATTCTGATCGAACAGCATGGCGGGCAGGTGCCCAAGGATCGTGCGGCGCTGGAGGCCCTGCCGGGCGTGGGGCGCAAAACCGCCAATGTGGTGCTGAATGTGGCGTTCGGAGAACCGACCATTGCGGTGGACACCCACATCTTCCGCGTTTCCAACCGCACCGGCCTGGCGCCCGGCAAGAATGTGCTGGAGGTGGAACAGGGTTTGGAAAAGATCGTGCCGGACCACTACAAAAGCCACGCCCATCACTGGCTGATCCTGCACGGCCGTTATACCTGCGTCGCCCGCAAGCCTTTGTGCCCCACCTGCGTGGTGCGCGATCTGTGCCGGTTCAAGGAAAAGACGAAGGAGGCGCCACTGGTGAAAGCGAAAGCACCAATCTTGAAAAAATCTCACCATGGCCGGGCCTGACCCGGCCATCCAGGGCCGCGCGCGCATCCTTTTGATTGTCGCGCTACCGCGCGACGCTGGATGGGCGGCTCAAGGCCGCCCATGGTGGTGTCGCTAAGACGTTTTCGCGGGCGAAACTCTCAGCGCGGTAAGACAGGCGGGGTCGGCGGCACTCTGCGCGGCGTGCGGCAGGGTTTCGACATGGCGCACCGCCAGCGGCGTGCCATACAGAAAGAAAAAGGCGCGGCAGGCCGCACCGTCATAGCGCCACATTTCGGTGGCGCCGTCCTTGCGCACAAAAGCGGGGCGCCCAAACGCCGCCTGCAGACCCGGTGCCGCCATATTGAGATAAAGGCCTGGCTCGCCGCGCGGCGGCGCGGGCGGAATGGCGGAAGCGATCTGTGGCACCGGCGGCGGCCGGGACGGTTGGGCGGCACAGCCGGCACCGGCAAACGCAAGCAAAAGTGCGGCGATGCGGCGGATCATATTCGCCTTCTGCACCAGCCGGACCGGGCCGACAAGTACGTAATTTCCTCTGCCTTCCATGCGGCGCCCCTGAGCCGCGGGGAGATTTGCGGCGCGCGCTCGATCTCGTATAAGCGAGCCTCTGCCGCAGGGGATTCGCATGACACATCCGCAATATGACGTCGCCAGTCTGGGCAATGCCATTGTCGACATCATCGCCTCGGTGGATGACCGCTTTCTGCTGACCCACCGCATCGCCAAGGGGTCGATGACCCTGATCGACGAGTTCCGCGCCAAGGAATTGCTCAAGGCCTTGGCCGACAACCAGCAGACCATGAGCAGTCTGCATGAAGTGGCGGGCGGTTCCGCCGCCAATACCATGGCCGGGCTGGCGTCATTGGGCGGCAATGGCCTGTTCCTGGGCAAGGTCTCCGACGACCGGCTGGGCAAGGTGTTTGGCGATTCCATGGCGGCGACGGGCGTCAAGTTTCACAATGGCAGCAGCAAGGCCGGCGCTGCCACCGCCTCCTCGATGATCGCAGTGACACCCGACGGCCAGCGCAGCATGAACACCTTCCTGGGCGCTTGCCGCGAGATGGCGCCCGACGATGTCGATGAAGAAGAGGTCGCCTCGGCGCGCATTCTCTATATCGAAGGCTATTTGTGGGACGAAGAAAACGCCAAACAGGCTTCGCGCAAGGCCATTGCAGCGGTAAAGGGCGCGGGCGGGCGTATCGCGCTCACCTTGTCGGACCCGTTCTGTGTCGGCCGCTTCCGCGACGAATTCCTGCATCTGCTCGACAAGGATGTGAGCATCCTGTTCGCCAATGAGGAAGAAGCCAAGGCGCTGTTCCGGGTCGAGGATTTCGACGGTGTGATCGCGGGCGCGAAGAAATGGGGCGGCATCGCCGCCTTGACCCGTTCAGCCAAGGGCTGCGTGATTATCGAGGAAGGCATGGCGCACGAAATCACGGCGGCGCCGGTTGCGCGCGTGGTCGACACCACCGGCGCGGGCGACCAGTTCGCCGCCGGATTCCTCTATGGCATAACGCATGGCAAGGGGCTGGCCGATTGCGGCCGATTGGGCGCGCTGGCTGCCGCGGAAGTGATTTCGCACTATGGTGCGCGTCCGGAGACGTCGCTCAAAGACCTCGCCGCCAAGGCCGGGCTGATCTAGCTGCCGATTACGTGCAACGTGACTTCGCGCCGGTGCGGTGCGTCGCGGTGTTCGAAGAGATAAATCCCCTGCCAGGTGCCCAGCGCCAGCCGCCCCTTTTGCAGCGGAATCCCGATGCTGGTTTGGGTCAGCGCCGCGCGGATATGTGACGGCATGTCGTCAGGCCCTTCGGCGGTGTGGCGGAATCGGGGACCGCTCTTTGCCAACCAGGCGAAGAAATCGCGCAAATCCTCTTGCACATCGGGATCGGCGTTTTCCTGGATCAGCAGAGAGGCCGAGGTGTGACGAACGAAACAGGTGAGCAGACCATTTTCGATCCCCGCGCCGCGGACAAATTCCTCCATCGCGCCGGTGAATTCATAAAGCCCCGGGCCTTTTGTCGGCACGGTCAGTGTGTGAAAAGCTTGTTTCATCTTGGCTTGCGCAAATAGACATAAAGCGCGCCTTCGCCGCCGTGCTTGGTATGGGCTGGATGTACCGCCGCAATCAGAGCCGCCAGTTCCGGTTCCTTGAGCCAGCGCGGCACCATCTGTTTGAGCACGCCATGCGGCGACATCATCCAGGGCGCGTTTTCATCGTTCTTGGGATTTCCCTTGCCGGTGATCACCAGCGCCAGACGCAGCCCGCGCTGATGGGCCGTCATCATCCAGGCAAACAGGGTGCGATGGGCGGCCAGTTGCGTCATGCCATGCAGGTCGATGCGCGCATCGGGCTCGATCAACCCGCGCTTGAGCTTGTCCTGGGTGGCGCCATTGACGCCGCCGGGGGCAAAGGCGCTGGTTTTCTTCTTCGCGAGAGCCTTGGACATCCCCACCTTGATCGGGCGGCCTTCCTTGAAGGTCTGCTCGAACAGCTTGCGTTCGTCATCGCTGGTGGTCCGGCGCGTCATGGCGCAAAGGCGCGTCCTTCGCCCAATTTCACCGCCAGCGCATTGGGCAACAGGACATAGAGCGTCCCACTCGCCTTTATCGCGCCGGCGCGGCGTTCGGCGTCCGCGCCAAAGCCGAAAAAGATATCGCCGCGCGCCGCCCCACGAATGGCGCCGCCGATATCCTGGGCCACCATGACGGCATGAACTGGATCGGGCCCAGCGGCTGCGACATAGAACGGCGCGCCCAGGGCATGAATGCGGCTGTCCATCGCAAAGCTGGCCAGCGGTGTCAGGCTTGCGCCCAACGAACCCGTGCTGCCCTGTGCGGTGTCACCCAGCGGCGTTTGCGTGAAAAAGATATAGCTGCGGTTGGTTTGCATCACCGCTGCCGCACGTTCGGGATGGGCGATAAGCCAGGCGCGGATGGATTGCAGCGAGACCTCTTCGCGCGTAAGCGCGCCGTCTGCGATCAAGGTGCGGCCGATGGCGGTATAGGGCTGGCCATTCTCACCGGCATAGGCTATGCGCGCGGTGTTTCCATCGTCGAAAACCACCCGCCCGGAGCCTTGAATCTGCAAGAAGAAAAAGGCGATCGGATCGTCGGCGTAAAACAGTACCGCTGCGTTGGCGATGCCGTTTGTGTCGATTTGGGCGCGGTCAGCATAGGGTTGCAGGGCATTGCCCTCGACCCGGCCGGAGACGTGTTCGCCCTTCAGCTTGGGATTGAACAGCCCCAGATCGGCGCGCACCAAATCGGATGGCAGGCCATAGACCGGCGTCTGATAGGCGCCCTGCCGGGTGCGGCTGGCGCGGATCTGCGGCTCGTAATAGCCGGTGAACAGAGCCTCTCCGTCCACGGCAAAGGGCGTGAAGTTGCTCTCGAAGAAATTCCGCGTATCTCCTTTTGCGCTGGTGCAGGCGCCGCGCCAGTCGGCCACAGTACCGGCATAGCCGGCACCGCTCAGCGGTGCATCATCGGGCTTGGCCATCAACAGCGCGCAACTGCGCTGGAACGAAATCAGCGCGGCATCGGCAGCGTTCCATTCCGGCAGTGACGCAAAAGTCGTGCGGGTAAGGCGCAACCCAGTTGGTTGCGGCGGCGGCGGCGCGGTGCAGCCTATGACCGCCGCGCACAAAAGAGTGTGAAAAAACCGCGCCCGAGCCTTACGCAGGCACGTCACCCGAAGTCGCCACCAACAGCCAGTTGGGATCGGACGAATCCAGATTGCGCTCAAAGGTCCATACATCGGTGACATCGCCGGTTGCGAATTGTGCCGTGAAAGCGACGGTAATTTCCGCCAGCCGCCCATGCAGGGTCGAGGCCGTGATGCGGGCGTCATGCAATTTCACGAAGCTGGCCACAGGTTCGGTCCGCGCCGTAATGCCCGCATCGAAGGCGGCAAACACGTCCGGCGACAATAGAGGGCGCAGTTCCGCGCGGTCGCCCTTGGCGAACGCGGTCACGATGCGCCCATAGGCCAGCTGCGCCCCGGCCAGAAATTTGGGCGCATCGAAACTGCGGTCGGCCAGCTGAATATCCAACAGCCCGCCGGAAGACGGCGCAGATTGCTGTGCTGGCTGTGGCAGGGCAGTGGGCAGCGCCTTGGGCGGCGCCTGCGGCTCATGGCCGGTGCGCCTGCCCAATATGGTGTAGAGGCGAAAACAGATCACCCCCGCCACCATGGCGGCGATCAGAAGGCCCAATGTCTGCGAATCCGGCATCGTAAAACCTTGCACATGGCCGCCCCGCCCCTGCTGGACCCTAACCACCCGACCCTAATCGTCTGGCCCTGCGCTGAAAAGCGCCTTTTACCAAACCGTCATCCGTTCCGGGCCGGTCCTTCGCTTGTCAGGACGGCGCGATCCATGGTAGCGCCCAATTCTCAAAATCTAATGGCCGAATTTCAGTGAAAGACCGATCATGAGCAGCGATGGAACCCCCGCAGCCGCCAACCAGGCCCCGCCGGGTGTGCCCAACCTCCAGGTGGTGGCCCAATACGTCAAGGATTTGTCCTTCGAAAATCCCGGCGCCACCACAAGCCTTACCGACCGGCCGCAGATCGAACTGGCGGTGGACCTCAACGCCGTCCGCATGGCGGAAAAAGACCATTTCGAGGTGGAGTTGAAAATCCGCGTGGACGCCAAAAGCGATGGCAAGCCGCTGTTCCTGCTTGAGGTCGCCTATGCCGGCGTCTTCCGCCTCACCAATGTGCCCGATGTCGGCACCCAGCAGATGATTCTGTTGATCCAGGCGCCGCACATGCTGTTCCCCTTTTTGCGCCGGATCGTTTCAGATGTGGTGCGCGACGGCGGCATGCCGCCTTTGATGATCGAGCCGATCGACTTCATGGCGCTGTATCAGGCGCGGGTGGCCCAAGCCGCCGGGCAGCAGCCGCAAGGCAACGCTTAAGGATCGGTCAGCAATAGATGCGGGGCGGCTGGCCCGGCCTCGCGGCGCGCAAATTTGCGCGCCGCTGCGGCGTTCGCGTGAGCGAGAGCCGCCAAAAAAAAGACCCGCACTAAGCGCTCCAAAAAGCCTTATCGCCCAGTTCACTGGCGACAAAAGCAGTGTGGGCTTCCAGTTCCGCCGCCGTGATCCGTGGCGCAAGCTTCCCAGGCCGCTGGCGCGCAGAGCGCACGGCCTCGACAATCTCGGCCGCGGCGATTTCCACCGGCGCCAGCATCAAGCCCTTCTGCCGTCCACCGATCAATTCCAGATAGATTTCTGCCGTCAGTTGGGCGTCCAGCAAGGCGCCGTGCTTGGTGCGGGCCGACAGGTCGACACCGAAACGTTTGCACAATTCATCCAAGGAATAACGCGCGCCGGGAATCTTGCGCTTGGCGATCTCGATTGTATCCACGGCCCGGGCCAGGGGGAGCGGGGCGCGCCCCACCCGGGCAAGCTCGGCATTGATGAACTTGATGTCGAAGCTGGCATTGTGGATCACCAGTTGGGCGTCGCCCAGAAATTCCAAAAACTCGTCCACCACATGGGCGAACAATGCCTTGTCGGCCAGAAATTCCGCCGACAGGCCGTGCACGCGCTGAGACTCGATGGGGACGTCGCGCTCGGGGTTGAGGTAAAATTGCAACGTGCGGCCGGTGGGAAAATGATCCATCAGTTCGACACAGCCGATTTCCACGATGCGATGACCGTCACTTGGCTCGAAGCCCGTTGTTTCGGTGTCGAAGACTATCTCACGCATCTCGCATCGCTTCTTTAGTGGCGACTTTTGCTGCGCAAAAGCCGCGGGGGCGATGACCGTCGCCCGGCTCGAAGCCCGTCGTTTCGGTGTCGAAGACTATTTCACGCACGCAATTTATTCCCGATGTCCGCCAAAATCATTTTCACCTGTTCGCGGGCATGATCCAAGCCCTTGTCGGTCATCACCAGGTAATGCGCCTGTGCACGCTTTTGCGCGTCGCTCATCTGGCGCGCCGAAAGGCCGGCGAATTTGGCCTCGTTCATGCCAGCACGGCCCAGAACTCGCTCGCGTTGGACGTGTGGCGGAGCGGTCGCGACTACCACCGCATCCACCGCCACACCGGTCTCCAGCAAAAGCGGTATGTCCAGCAGCACAATCGGCGCATCGGTCTGGGCGAGAAATTGCGCCTGCCGGGCCTCGACCAGGGGGTGCATCAGACCTTCCAATCGCGCCAACGCGCCCGCATCGCTTGTCACGCGCCCGGCCAACACGGCGCGGTCCACCACGCCATTTTTGGTGGTGCCGGGAAAGGCGGCTTCGATCATGGCTGCCGCTTCGCCGGCATAAAGCTCGTGGATGGCGGCATCGGCATCGAACACCGGCACCCCTTGGGCGGCAAAGAGTTTGGCGGTCTCGCTTTTGCCCATGCCGATCGAGCCGGTCAGGCCGATCACAAAGGGCTTACTGGCGCTCACGCAGCACCTTCTCCAGTGCCGCCCGCAATCCCGGCGTCACCTGGGGCCCCTTGCCGAAAAAGGCGTGGAAAGACGGCACCGCCTGGTGCATCAGCATTTCCAGGCCATCGATGGTCTGGTGGCCGCGCGCCACCGCATCTTTCAGGAGTTTGGTTTCCAGCGGATTGTAGACGATATCGCACACCGCCGCCGATTTCGGCAGCACCGAAAGATCGAGGTCCAGCGGTGCATTGCCCGTCATGCCCGCGCTGGTGGAATTCACCACTAGTGCAGCATCTCCCGCGACCGCGGTCCAATCTCCCAACTCTCCTGGGACAAGCTTGCTTGGCACGATGGGTTGCAGTGCTTGCGCCAGCGCTTGCGCCCTGGCGATGTGACGATTCAAGATGTGAATGGTTGTTGCGTCCAGCCGAGCCAACGCCAACACCGCGCCCCGCGCCGCGCCGCCCGCGCCCAGCAACACGACATTTTTTTTGTTGAGCGAGACGACCGTTCCCAAGCTTTGGGCGAGGCCGTAGGTATCGGTATTGTGCGCCTCGATGCCGGCCTCGCCAAACACAAGAAGGTTTGCCGCTCCGGCTTGCTGCGCGGAGTCGTGCCGTTTATGCGCCAGCGCAAACGCCGCTTCTTTGTGCGGCACCGTGACGTTCACGCCGCGAAAACCCTTCGCGCGAAGGTCCAAGGTGACTTCCTTGAGCTTGCCGGGTTCCGCCGGGATGCGTTCATAGCTTCCGTCAATATGATATTCGCTCAGCCAGTAGCCATGCAGCGCCGGCGACAGGGAATGCTCTACCGGCCAGCCTACAACGCCCGCTTTCGCCGTCATGATGCCAACGCGCCTTCCTTGCGCAGTGCCGCCAGAACCTCCAGCAACGGCAGGCCCAGCACCGAGAAATAATCGCCTTCCACTTTATCGAACAATTGCGCCCCGCGCCCCTCGAAATGATAACAGCCGACCGACGACAAGATGGCTTCGCCTTCCCGGAGCAGATATTCCTCCAGGAATTGCGGGCTCAATTCGCGCATGGTCATCCGGCAGGGGCTGGCATGCGTCCACAGCAATGCCCCGTCGCGCGCCAGCGCCGCTGCCGAAACCAAGAGATGGGTCCGCCCCGACAGGCGGCGCAGCAAGCTTTTGGCCCCCTCCAGGCTGGCGCATTTGCTCAAATATTCTCCGTCAAAGGCGATGACGCTATCGCCGCCCAGCACGATGCGCCCCGGATGGCGGCGCGACACCGCCAGCGCCTTTTGCCCGGCCATTTCGCTGGCCACACCCGCCGCATCGGCGCCGCCTGCGCGCAAATCCGCCATCAGCGCGTCTTCGTCCAGATCGGCGGGATCGGCGGTGAAAGCGATACCGGCCGCGGTGAGCAACGCCTTGCGGCTGGCGCTGCCTGACGCCAGCACCAGCGGGGCCAGAACCAAAGTCACGCGTCCGCTTCCTTGCGCTCGGAGAGCAGGTTCATCACCGACGCCGCGGTTTCCTCGATGGAGCGGCGCGACACATCGATCATCGGCCAATCCTGGTTTTCGAACAGCTGACGGGTGGCGGCGATCTCCGCCCGCACTGCGTCCAGTTCCACATAATTGCTGTCGCGCTTTTCGCCCATGCTGGTCAGCCGGCTGCGTCTGACCTGTACCAGCCGATCCGGCGATACCCACAACCCCACGATCAACGGGCCCTTGGCGCCCAGCAGCTGGGGTGGTGGGGGCATACCGGGCACCAGCGGCACATTGGCGGCACGGATGCCGCGAATGGCCAGATAGACGCAGGTCGGCGTCTTGGAGGTCCGGCTGGCGCCGGTCAGAATGACTTCGGCGCCGTCGATGGAGTCCAATGACTGGCCGTCATCATGGGCAATGCTGAAATTGAGGGCCTCGATACGATCGAGATAGCGGGCATCAACCTCATGCTGGCGGCCCACCTTGTGGGTTTCCGCCTGGCCCAGGAAGTGGCCAAGAGCCGCGACTGGCCCTTCCAGAACATCGATGCACTGCACTTCGATGTCCCGGCAGCGCGCCATCAGCTTGTTGCGCAGACCTTGGTTGGCAAGGGTGAAGAACACAATCCCCGGCATGATGGCGATATGATCCAGGGCACGGCTCAGCTGCCCCTCTGCCCGCACCAGGGCATAAGGATGTACCATGACATTGACATCATCGAACTGAGCCAGCGCCGCATTGGTCATGGCATGCAGGGTTTCGCCGGTGGAGTCGGACACCAGATGGATATGAAATTTTTGGTCCACAGAAGTTATCCAGATTGTCCAGCGAGGCTGGGGTTAAGATGGAAAGCAAACACAGGCCCGGTGCCCGTAAAACAACTTAGGTATAAAACCGTATGGTTTGGGGACGCTTAACCCCAAGCGCCAACATAACAGGACGAGGTACCCTGACGTGCGTATTTCACCAAGTGCTTGAGTCTATGCAAGCCTTCGCTTAAGCCAAAACAGCTTGCACAGTTTGGCCCACAGCTCACAGCCCTTACATCATCTTCATCATCTTAGAGTCTTAGGAGTCTTCTATTGAGTAGTGCCGCTAAGCTGTTGCTTGTTCTGGATGGGACCGCGCAAAAGTCTCCGCCGGTCTGGCTGATGCGCCAAGCTGGGCGGTATCTGCCGGAATATCGCAAGCTGCGGGCGGAAGCGGGATCCTTCTGGGCGATGGCGTTGACGCCAAAATACGCTGCCGAAATTACCTTGCAACCCATCCGCCGGTTTGGCTTTGATGCGGCAATACTTTTTTCCGATATCCTGACGGTTCCTGAGGCGCTGGGCCAGAAGGTGACCTTCACCGAGGGAGAGGGCCCGAGCCTGAGCCCGGTGACATCGGTTAAGGGGTTCATAGAAGACCGCACACAATGGGCGGCCTACTTCGAGCCGGTCTATGAGGCGCTTCGGCTGACCCGGGCTGGGCTGCCTGCTGGTACGGCCCTGTTGGGTTTTGCCGGTGCGCCCTGGACCTTGGCGACCTATTTGGCTGCCGGCGCTGGCGGTGATGAGCAAAAGGCCGCCAAGCTGTGGGCTTATCGCGATCCGCAGGGCTTTGGATATCTTTTGGATATCTTGGGCGACTGTGTGGCCTTCCACCTGATCCAGCAGCTGGATGCCGGCGCGGATGCGGTGCAAATTTTCGACAGCTGGGCGAGTGGATTGCCCGCGACCCTGTTTGAACAGGTGGTGATCGAGCCAGCCAAGAAGATTGTGGCTGCGGTCCGCGCGGCCCGGCCGGGGGCAAAAATCATCGGCTTCCCGCGCGCCGCCACGCAATCGGGCTATGAAAGCTATGTGCTCGCCACCGGTGTGGATGCACTCTCGCTGGATACGGCGCTACCCATGCGCTGGGCGGCGGGCAACCTGGAATGCGTGTTGCAAGGCAACCTGGATCCCATCGCCTTGATCGCGGGCGGAGCGGGGTTGGATAGGGCGATTGACGAAATTCTGGAAGCCGCCCACGGCAAGCCGCATATTTTCAATCTGGGGCACGGGATTTTGCCGGAAACCCCGATTCCCCATGTCGAGCAATTGTTGAAACGCATCCGCGCCCACTCATGAAACTTGCCGTCATTCTGTTCAATCTGGGTGGGCCGGATTCACCGGAAGCCGTGGAACCGTTCCTGCGCAATCTGTTTTCCGATCCTGCGATTATTTCTTTGCCCGCCATTTTTCGGCTGCCACTGGCGCGGTGGATTGCCCAGCGCCGGGCGCCGGTGGCGCGCAAGATCTACGAACATATGGGTGGCAAATCCCCGATTTTCCAGGAGACCCGCCGCCAGGCAGATGTGCTGGAAACGGCGCTGTCGAAGGATGGCGTGCAAGCCAAGGCCTTTGTCGCGATGCGTCACTGGCACCCTTTCAGCGACGGCGCGGTGCGGGCCGCTGTTGCGTTCGAGCCCGATAGAATCGTGCTTTTGCCGCTTTATCCGCAATATTCGACAACGACGACAGCCTCCTCGCTCAAGGATTGGGCGCGGGCCGCCAAAAAAGCCGGATTGCGCGCGCCGGCATCGTTTGTGTGCTGCTATCCCTGGGAGGCGGGTTTTGTCGACGCCACCGTGGCCAGGGTCCGCGAAGCGATGGCTGGCGCTGCGGCGGACGTTTCCTATCGGCTGCTGCTGTCGGCCCACGGCCTGCCCAAACGCACCATCGCCAAGGGCGACCCCTATCAATGGCAGGTGGAGCAAAGCGCTGCGGCCATTGTGAAGGCGCTGGACAGGCCTGGGCTGGAGGCCGTGATCTGCTACCAGAGCCGGGTCGGATCGCTGCAATGGATTGGCCCTGCCACCGATGCGGAGATTGTCCGTGCCGGCCGGGACGGCAAAGGCGTGATCGTGGTGCCGATCGCCTTTGTCAACGAACACTCCGAAACATTGGTGGAACTGGACATCGAATATCGCAAACTGGCGCAGGAGGGGGGCGTGCGGGATTATCGCCGCGCCGCGACGGTTGGGACACACCCAGATTTCATAAACGGGCTGGCGGGCCTTGTGCGGGCCGCGGCACAGGGCAAGACTGTCACCTGCGGCGAGGGCAGAATTTGTCCTGCCAGCCTCAAACGTTGCGGCTACAATTAGGCCCGCGCGCGTAGCGCGCAAAAGCAAAGAGGATCGCCCATGGACGCGCTGCGCAACGAATTGTCCAACTACATCCCCTGGTTCCTGGCATTTCACCTGATCGCGGTGATCGCCTGGATGTCGGCCATGCTCTACCTGCCGCGCCTGTTCGTCTATCACACCGAGGCCGCGCCCGGGTCGGACTCCAGCGAACGCTTCAAGGTGATGGAACGCCGCCTGCTGAAATCGATCATGAACCCGGCAATGATTGCGGTGTGGATCCTAGGACCGCTGCTGGCCTGGCTGACCGGGGCCTATCTGGATACCTGGTTGCAGATCAAGTTCGTGCTGGTGATCATCATGAGCGCCATGCACGGCCTGTTCGTGCGCTGCTGGCGCGACTTCGCCAATGACCGCAATACCCGTTCGGCGCGGTTTTATCGCATCGCCAACGAAGTTCCCGCCCTGTTGATGGTGCTGATCGTGATTTTGGTTAAGGTTCAGCCTTTTGGCGATTAAGGCGCTGCATGAACGGCTTGAAATATTATATGCGCAGCCCCGTTTAACGGGATATTTGCAAGCCCGGAAAATCAGGCTATAAGTTATCCGTCTGATTGACCCGCACGGTCCCGGCAGCATTGTCAGGGGACGCGGACCGCAAAACGGTAAAGGGTCAGAACCAACCTCTTCGATGATCGCGGCCTGGGCGTAATGCCTGTCGTTCATCGAAAAACAATTCCCGTCTCTCCACTAGGTGCCCCCCATGACCGTCCAAGAAGGCCTGCAAGCGATGAAGCTGCAGGATCTCAAGAACAAAAAACCCGCCGACCTGTTGGCTTTTGCCGAGGAACTGGA
>Ga0307516_10006556_pt1 | contig 13617 bp, 11 predicted proteins | sample 19_EM_MG_FD_203310 | JGI IMG/M metagenome (GOLD analysis project Ga0307516, IMG submission 203310) | Populus trichocarpa ectomycorrhiza microbial communities from riparian zone in the Pacific Northwest, United States - 19_EM | ecosystem: Host-associated > Plants > Roots > Unclassified | place... | reverse complement strand
CGTTCCCGGACGCCGAGGGCAGCCGCGTCGGCGGCAGCAAGATCGAGCAGCTCACCGACCAGACCCACCGCGACCGACGGTCGCGGCGCTAAGCTCTGCGCGCGACCGCTTCACCGAAGTCACGGCGGGGGTCTGCGTGGTACACGTGCGCCATGCATGACGCGATCGTCAGTGTACCGACAGCCGTCAACGAGCCGATCCTCGGCTATGCACCGGGCAGCCCCGAGCGCGCCCGCCTGCAGACCGCGCTGGCCGCCATCGAGCGCCAGGTCGTCGAGATCCCGTGCGTCGTCGGCGGACAACGCATCCTGACCGGCAAGATCCACGAGGTCGTCATGCCGCACCGCCACAAGCACGTGGTGGCGCGCTACCACGCCGCGACCGAGGAGGTCGCCGAGCGCGCGATCCTGGCCTCGCTCGACGCGCGCCGCGAGTGGAGCGCGATGCGCTGGGAGGCCCGCGCCGCGGTGCTGCTGCGCGCCGCCGAGCTGCTCGCGACGACGTGGCGCGCGCGGATGAACGCCGCGACCATGCACGGCCAGTCCAAGACCTGTCACCAGGCCGAGATCGACTCGGCGTGCGAGCTCATCGACTTCTGGCGCTACAACGTCCAGTTCGCGCAGGACCTCTACCGCGTCCAGCCGGCGTCGTCGCCCGGCATGTGGAACATGACCGAGCTGCGGCCGCTCGAGGGCTTCACGTTCGCGATCACGCCGTTCAACTTCACGGCGATCTCCGGCAACCTGCCGATGGCGCCCGCGCTGATGGGCAACACGGTGGTGTGGAAGCCGGCCGATACCCAGCTGCTCGCCGCGTGGGAGGTCTACCAGCTGCTCGAGGAAGCCGGCCTGCCGCCGGGCGTCGTCAACTTCGTCCCGGGCCTGCCGCACACGAGCACCAACGTCATCGTCGATCACCCGGCGCTGAACGGGATCCACTTCACCGGCTCGACCGACGTGTTCCGCATCCTGTGGAAGCGCGTCGCCGAGAACCTCGATCGCTACAAGAGCTATCCGCGGCTGGTCGGCGAGACCGGCGGCAAGGACTTCATCCTCGCCCACGCCTCGGCCGATCCGATGGCGCTGGCCACCGCGATCATCCGCGGCGGCTTCGAGTACCAGGGCCAGAAGTGCTCGGCCGCGTCGCGGGTCTACGTCGCGCAGTCGGTGTGGGACCGGATGCGCGAGCCGCTGCTCGAGTCGATCAAGCAGATCAAGGTCGGCGATGTGTCCGACTTCTCGAACTTCATGGGCGCCGTGATCAAGCAGACCGCGTTCGACAAGCACAAGGCCGCGATCGCCGAGGCGCGCGAGACCCCGGGCATGAAGGTCGTCGCCGGCGGCGGCTGCGACGACCGCGAGGGCTGGTTCGTCCAGCCGACGGTGATCACCACCGAGGACCCGAGCGTGCGCCACATGCGCGACGAGTTCTTCGGCCCGATCGTCACGCTGCACGTCTATCCCGACGCCGCGTGGCAGGACACCCTGGCGCTGGTCGACCGCACCTCGCCCTACGCGCTGACCGGCGCGATCTTCGCCCGCGATCGCTCGGCGATCGTCGAGGCCACGACGGCGCTGCGCGACGCCGCCGGCAACTTCTACATCAACGACAAGCCGACCGGCGCGGTGGTCGGCCAGCAGCCGTTCGGCGGGGCGCGCGCGTCGGGCACCGACGACAAGGCCGGCTCGGCGCTGAACCTGCTCCGCTGGGTCGCGGCGCGCACGCTCAAGGAGACCTTCGTGCCACCGACCGACTGGCGCTATCCGTTCCTCGAGACCAAGTAGTCGACTACTTCGCGGCCGCGGCGCCGAGCCCGATCGGGCAGGACACGCCGGTGCCGCCCAGTCCGCAGTAGCCATTCGGGTTCTTCCCGAGGTACTGCTGGTGGTAGTCCTCGGCGTAGTAGAACACCGGCGCGCCCACGACCTCGGTCGTGATCGCCGGATAGCCGGCCGCCGCGAGCCGCACGCCGTACGCGTCCTTGGATGCCTCGGCCGCCGCCAGCTGCGCCGCGTCGAACGCGTACACGCCGCTGCGGTACTGCGTGCCGGCGTCGTTACCCTGCCGCATGCCCTGGGTTGGATCGTGGCTCTCCCAGAACACCGCGAGCAGCTGGTCGTAACTGATCTGCTTGGGGTCGTAGACCACGAGGACGACCTCGTTGTGCCCGGTCATCCCCGAGCAGACCTCTTCGTACGTCGGGTTCGGCGTGAACCCGCCGGCGTAGCCGACCGCCGTCGAGTACACGCCCGGGGTCTGCCAGAACTTGCGCTCGGCGCCCCAGAAGCAACCCATCCCGAACATGGCGCGCGCGAGGCCGTCGGGGAACGGCGCGACGATCCGGTGGCCATTGACGAAGTGGGTCGCACCTACCCGAATGGCGGTGTCCCGTCCGCGTAGCGCCTCGGCGGGATCCGGCATCCGGAGCTTCTTCGATCCGAAGAACATGCCCATGCCTACCATACGCCGGCCGCGATAGAAGTAACCGCGACCGAGCGGGTCCAGGACGCCAGGGTGCGGCTATTGCGGAGCGGCCGGCTCGATCGAGCTCACGATCATCTGCCACTCGTCGGACATGGCGAACGTCCAGTTCATCGCGACCACCGGCGCGGCACCGGGCGCCGTGCTCGCCGCCGAGTTGTCGAGCGTGGTGTCGCGGGTCGCGTTGACGATGTACGCCGCGGTCTGCCCCGTGCCCGGGCCGGTCACCGCGAAGCCTTGGCCGACCGTGCTGACGACCAGGTCGTCCGGCGCGCTGTCGACCACCACGCTCGCCGCGACGTCCTTGCCGCTGCCGGTCGCCGAGGCTCGCACGGGGGTCGTCTGGTTGACGCCGGTCAGCGCCAGCGCGCCGAGGTGAACCGTCACCGCCGCCGCGCTCAGCATCACCACGATGTCGTGCGCGCCGGTCCCGGGCGAGGTCAACTGCCATTGCTCCGACCGCGTCACGGTCGGCCCGCACGGCGTTCCGGAGTTGGTCGTCACCCGGGTCAACGGCAGCCCGGCGTAGGCGACGCTCTGAATGGTGGGCACGGTCGCGTCGGCGCAGTTCGAGCCGACGCCGACCCAGACCAGCAGGAACCGATTGTCGCCCTCGGGCACGGTCAACGACACCAGCGCCGTCATCGCGTTGTCGGCATGGGAGCCAGCGCTCGCCACGAGCACCGGCGGGACCACCGGCGCGCCCGACGGCACATCCGCCGCCGCATCGGCGCCCCCACGGGCATCGACGGCCGCATCCGGGCCGGGGCCCGCGACATGACCGCAGGCGGTGGTGGCAATGAAGATCGCGATCCCGAAACGACGCACCTCATCACCCTATCATCCCGACTCCCTGTCTTGCCCACCGGGGCACCCATCATGACCGGCGAGCCACGTGTTAGGTTCGCCGCGATGGTCGCGTTGCTCGGGATCTGCGGCAGCCTGCGCAAGGCCTCGCTCAACCGCGCGCTGCTCGACGCCGTTCGCGACGCGCTGCCGCCCGCGGCCCACATGGCGATGTGCGACGCGCTCGACCTGCCGATCTTCAACACCGACCTCGAGGACCCGGCCGCCGTGGTCCAGCTCAAGGCCGCGATCGCCGCCGCCGACGGTGTGGTGTTCGGTGTGCCCGAGTACAACTACAGCATCCCCGGTGGGCTCAAAAACGCGCTCGACTGGGTGTCGCGACCGCCGCACGCCTCGCCGCTGCGCGGAAAGCCGGTGGGTCTGGTCGGCGCGGCCACCGGGATGAGCGGCACGATCCGCGCGCAGACCCATCTGCGGCAGATGCTGCTGTTCAGCGATTCGCCGTGCCTGGCGCAGCCCGAGGTGCTGATCCCGCGGGCGCACGAGCGGTTCGACGCCGACGGCAGGCTGATCGATCCGTCGACGCGCGCCCTGCTCGAGCGGTTCGGCGCCGCGATGGTGGCGTTCATCGAACGCCACGCCTGACGTCGTGCGCGTGCAGCGGTGCTCGGCGTCACGCATCGCACACGGCGCACTGCAGCCGGTTGGTTGCACTCCACGACCACAGCGTCGTGGATCTGCGGCGGGCCAGGCCGCCGGGGCTACGGGTAGGTCACGCGCCAGATCGTGCCGTTGCCATCGTCGCCGACCAGCAGCGCGCCGTCGGCCGCGACCGCGACGCCGACCGGCCGCGCCCACACGCGCTCCGAGTCGACGACGAACCCGGTCATGAAGTCCTCGTACTCACCGGTCGGCACGCCCGCTGCGGCGATCACGCGCACCACCTTGTAGCCGGTGCGGCCGCCGCGGTTCCACGAGCCGTGCAGCGCGACGAACACGTTGCCGCGGTAGTCGGCCGGGAACATCGTGCCGGTGTAGAACGCCAGCTGGAGCGGCGCGGAGTGAGGCTGGAGCAGCACGTCGGGCAGCGCGACCTTGCCGGCGAGGTCCTTGCGCTTGCCGGCATGGCGCGGATCCTCGTGGTCGCCGAGATAGTACCAGGGCCAGCCGTAGAACCCGTGCTCGTGGACCCGCGTCACGTAGTCCGGGACCAGGTCGTCGCCGAGCTTGTCGCGCTCGTTGGTCGAGCACCACAGCTCGCCGCTGCCCGGCGCGATCGTCAGCCCCGAGCAGTTGCGGATCCCGGTGGCGAACACGTGGCGGTTCTTGCCGGCGGGGTCGAACACCAGCACGTCGGCGCGGTCCTCCTCGGCGCCCCACGTCGCGCCCACGCCGTGCACCGCTTCGTACGCGGCGATCTGATCCGGCGCGCGCGCCGCGAGGTCCTCGGCGACGTTCGACTGCGAGCCGACCGCGACGAACATGCGCGTGCCATCGGGCGAGAACTCGAGGCTGCGCATCGTGTGGCCGCCGGTGCTCGGCGCCAGCCGCTGCACGATGATCTCGGCGGCGCCGCGCGGCACCAGGTCGCCGCTGGTATAGGCGTAGCGGCGAACCGCGTTGGACTCGGCGATGTAGATCCACCGCGGCGACGGGCCGGGCGGAAAGAACGCGATCCCGAACGGATCGTCGAGCCCGCTGGCGAACGTCGAGGCTTGCTCGGCCGTCGTGGCGCCCGGCTTGCTGCGCAGCACCACGACCTGCCCGGCGTCGCTCGCGGCGACAAACACATCGCCATTGGGCGCGACGCGCAGCAGCCGCGGATGCTTGAGGTCCTTGGCGAACACCTGGGCGTGGAAGCCATCGGGGAGCCTGGGCGCCGCGCCCGGCGGCGGGTCGACGACCTTGGCGCTGTTGCGCGCCGAATCGGTCGAGAACGGCCTGGGCAGGTCGGCCACGGTGATGCGGCGGCGCACGCCGGGTGCGTCGCTGCGGTAATCGCCGAACGCGCCTGCGCCGGTGTGCAGCCCCGGCGCGGCGGCCGGCGCGGGCGCAGCAGGCGCGGCGCCGACGGAACCAGCCCGGGCGGCCGGCTCCGGAGCCGCCGGCAACGCGATGAGATAGCCGATGATCGCCTTGCGCTCGGCGCCATCCGGCGTCGGCAGCACCATGTTGGTGCCCGGCACGACGTCGCGCGGCGCGGCGAGGAACTGATCGAGCAGCCCCGCGTCCCAGGTGATCTGCGCGTCGCGCAGCGCGCGCGTGTAGCCGAACCGAGTATCCCCCGCGGCCTTGCGCCCCGCGATCCCGCGCAGCGACGGCCCCTGGCCCCCCTCGCCGCTCTGGCCGTGGCACACGCCGCAGCGCTGGCGGAACACCAGCTGACCATCGAGCGCCGGGGCGGGCTCGCCGCGGCAACCGAGCGACGCGGCGAGGGCCGCGCCGAGGAACGGAACCACCACGAGGGATCGAATCACGCCCTAGTCGTAGCGCTGGTCGTCGCGCGTTGTCGATGCCGCGACCGCAGTTGCGTCCGCGCCCCGGCGAACCCGCCGAAACTCTGCGTTCCGGACTCGACGACCGCGCCCCGTCCGGTCACTGACAGATGACCTTGATGTTCTGGGTCGGGCCAAAGCACGTCTCGCCGTTCACACCGCCCCACTCGGCGTCCCCGATGCACGGCCGGAGCGAGTGACCGTCGGCGTTGCAGGTGCAGACGGGGTTGTCGATGCTGAGCTCGAGGCCGAAGCAATCGCCGACATTCCACAGCCGGCCGCTGCAGAACACCGACGCGAAGCTGCCCTGATGCAGGGCACCGCAGATCTGCGTCGCCGCCGCCGGCTCGTTGCACGTCACGCCGGCGGGCTCGAACGTGCCGCTCATCGAGACGCTGCTGTAGCTCCCGTTGACCACCTGGTTGGTGCGGAAGTCCGTCCATGCGTCGCACTGCGCGGGCGAGGCCTCGAACTGGAAGAAGTCCTGCGAGAAGATCGCGCCCTGCACCGAGCACGTGCCGGCGTGACAGACGCCGATTCCCGAGCAGGTGGTGCCGTCGGGCAGTGGGATGTGGGCCACGCCGGTCTCCGGATCGCAGGCATCGGCGGTGCACGCGTTGCCGTCGTTCACCACGGGCGGCGCACCGGCCACGCAGGTGCCCGTGCCGTTGCACGTCTCGTCGCCATTGCACACGTCGCCATCCGCGCACGAGGTTCCGGAGGCGACCGGGGTGCCCGGCTGGCACTGCCCGGTGGCGTTGCAGACCTCGGCGCCGTTGCAGGTATTGCCGTCCTCGCACGAGCTGCCCGCCGCCACCGCGGTGTTGCGACAGAACGCGATCGCGGTCCCGCTGCCGACGCACTGATCGGCCGTGCACGCGTTGTTGTCGTTGCACGGCGGCGGCACCGAGGGCGCCTGCGCGAGGAACACGCCATCGGCGCTCACCGAGCCGCTGGCGCCGATCGCGATCACATTGGCCCACGCGGCGCCCTGCAGTTGCGTCCGGGTGCCGGTCGAGATCCTGCCGGTCGAAGCGAGCAGGTGCGCGCGCACCGTGCTGCTGCTGCCGATCGCGATATCGCTGCCGGCCTCGATGCGAATATCGGCGGCGGTCATCGGATTGACCACCTGGGGGAACGGCGCGATGGTGGCGCCGGTGCCGGTGGTAACGCCACCCGCCACCAGGAGCACCACGGGCTCCGAGGGTTCGAGCCGGGCGCCATCCGCGAGCACCAGCCGGGTCACATCGTAGACGCCGCCGTTGAGGTTCAGCGTCGCGTTGGCCCCGATGGAGATCGTGCCGTACTGGCCCGGACAGAGCTGCCTGGACTGGTTGTCGGCGATCGTGATGTCCGTCGAACCCGGCGCGGACGCGGTGCCCGCGGGGACCTGCGACATCGCGGTCGGATCGATGCCCAGGGTCTGGACCGCGGCGAAGCCGTCGACGGTGATGTCGTTGCCAAACACGTGGCCGGCCTGCGCGGCCACCGCGACATGGACGATGTTGGCGACGATGTTGTTGGCGAACCCCTGGGTCGAGCCGACGTCGAACAGCACCGAACCGGTGACCCCGGGGCTACCGACGTCGCCGAACACCTGGGTGAGCGGCCCGATCGTGACGGACACATTGCCTTTCAAGATCAGATTCAAGTTACTCGGGAGTGGTGAATTGATGACCGCCTGATGGGCCGTGTCGGTCGCCACCTCCGACTCGACACTACAGGCGACCGTCGACGAGATTGCCAGTGCAAACAGGATGACGCGAAACGCTGCAGGTTCTTTACGAATGCTCAAGAGATCCTCCGCTGTGATCGAGCGGCCAGTCCTTGAAGAACGCCAGCGGGCCAACCCCACCCTCAAGTCCTGACCCGATGGCCCGCCATGGATCGAGCCCAGATGTAGCCGAGTCCGAGCGAGCGCACAATACTTATGATGTGACGATCTCGGCAATACCGAGTCACACCGAGATCACGAACCCGCGTGCTCGGCGTGCCACGACTTTCCGTAGTTCGCCGCGGGTGAAACCACGCCGCCGGTCGCCCCACAGCGGCATCCCGGTCGCGGCTGGCGCCGTGTTAGACGAACGAATCCTGATAGGCCGGATCTTCGATCGTCAACGCCGCGGGAGTTGCGTGGAGTGGGGCGAACACGTCGGCCATCACGGCGAGCTCGGAGGTCTCCTTCGCGCCGATCGAGCCCTCGTAGTTGCCGGGGTGCGGGCCGTGCGGCACGCCCATCGGGTGATGCGAGATACTGCCGGGCCCGACGCCACGGCGCGAGGTGAACTGCCCCGCGCTGTAGAAGATGATCTCGTCGCAGTGGGTCGAGCTGTGTGGATACGGACACGGGATCGCTTCGGGGTGGAAGTCGACCGGCCGCGGCACGAAGCTGCAGATCAGCGTGCCCCTGGCCGCGAACGTGCCGTGCCAGGTCGGCGGCAGGTGCACCGAGCTGACGCGCGGCTGAAACGCGAGGATCGGAAACGCCCACGGGTACACCGTGCCGTCCCAGCCGACCGTATCGAGCGGCGAGGCCTCGAGGGTGAAGCCGTGCCACACGCCGGCGCGCCGGACCACCAGCTCGCGGATGCCCTCGTCGCGCGGCGCCGCCAGCACCGGGCGCTTGAAGTCGCGGTGCGAGTACGGCGCGTCCATGCGGAGCTGGCCCACGCCGTTGCGCCACTGGGCGGGCACGTGCAGCCCGCCGGTCAGCGAGAACCAGAACCAGTGCTGCGGCCCCGCCGGCACGAAGCGATGTAAGAGGCCGCGCGGCACGAACACGTAGTCGCCCTCGGCGAACGCGACGTCGCCGAGCAGGCTGCGCAGCACGCCGCCGCCGCGCTGGACGTAGATCAGCTGATCGGCATCGCCGTCGGCGACGTAGACCGGATCCTCGGCCGACGGGAACGCCACGCCGGCGATCAGATCGTCGTTGAACAGCAGCGGCACGCGCGCGTCGATCTGCGGGCCGGTGGGCCGGGCGAGCTCGGCGGTCTTGTAGTGGCGCTTGGCGAGCGCGCGGTCCGCCGAGGCCTGCGGCGCGAGCCAGCCGTGACCGGGCTTGGCGACCCGGTGGGTGTGCGGCCGCCGCAGGTGGTAGAGGATCGTGTACGGCCCGTCGAACCCGTCGCGCGTAAAGCACTCCTCGAACCGGAGCTCGCCCTCGGGCCCGCGCAGCTGGATGTGGTGCTTGCGCGGCACGTCGCCGAGCTGCATCCGGTCGAGCATTACGCGCCGACCTTGCGCTGCTCGCGCTCGATGCTCTCGAACAGCGCGCGGAAGTTGCCGGCGCCAAACCCGCGATCGCCCTTGCGCTGGATGATCTCGTAGAAGAACGGGCCGGCGCTCGGGTCGCCGTAGAGCCCCGCCGACTCCTTGAGGAAGATCTGCAGCATGTAGGCGTGGTGGTGATCGCCGTCGATCAGGATCTCGAGGTCGCGCAAGGTCTGGATGTCCTCGTCGATCCTGGCGATGCCGCTCCTGGCGATCCGATCCGGCAGCATGTCGAAGTAGCTGCCCGGGGTCGGCATGAAGCTGACGCCGGACTCGCGCAGGCCGCGCACGGCGCCGATGATGTCCTTCACTGTCAGCGCGATGTGCTGCACGCCGTCGCCGCGCAGATCTTCGTTGAACAGGTTGATCTGCGAGCTCTTGAAGAACGGCCGCGCCGGTTCGTTGTTGGCGAACTTGATGCCCGACGCCGGATCCCACATCACGATCGACTTGAGGCCCGAGCCCGAGGTCCGCTTCGGATCGACGTCCGAGGTGTGGAACGCGACCTCCCACATCTGCTCGAACCCGAGCACGTGCTCGAGCCACAGCAGCATCGGCTTCATGGTCTGGAAGTTCGAGGTGACGTGGTCGACCTGCTCGAACCCGAACCGGTTGCCGCCGCCGCCGTGGTGCGGCACCGCGCCGGGGAACAGGCCGCGAAACCCGCGGCGCTCGCGGAACCGGAACGTGCAGTCGCCGAACGGCGTGGTGATCGAGAACTGGCGCAGCGTGCCGCCGTCGTCCTGGTAGGTCCGGACGTCGTCGATCGCGGTGCCGCCGCGCTCCTCGAGCAGCGCGAACGCCCGCGCCGCGTCCTCGACCTCGAAGATCAGCGTGCCGACGCCATCGGGGTGCTTGGCCAGGAACCGGGCCGCGCGGCCGCGCGGACCCGGCGCCGCCCCGGCCGCCTCGAGCGGAGCGCTGCACACCACCGAGATCTGGCCGGCGGCGAAGCACGCCGAGCGCTGGCCGCTCTGCTGCTCGAGCTCCGGCGATGACCGCCAGGTCTCGGCGAAATCGAGCTTGCCGGTGTAGAACGACCGCGAGCGCTCGAGGTCGCGAACGTAGTAGTGAACGCCTTCGAGGCGCGTGATGCCGAGGGGCGCGAGCTTGGTCATGACGTCCCCTCCGAGATAGCACCGAACGCCCGGCGCGCGGAGCGTCAGGTGCGCGTTCCGGCGGCGACCACGCGCTGGTCGATCGCGCCGAACGGGCTCGTGCCGGCGATGTCGGCCTCGATCTGGATCCGGTCGCCGACCGCCATGAACGGCGTCACCGCGGCCCCGCCGTCGAGGATCTCGAGCGTCCGGGTCTCGGCCAGGCATGACACACCGCGGCTGCGCTCGGCGTTGGACACCGTGCCGCTGCCGAGGATCGTGCCCGCGGTGAACCGCCGGGTCCCGGCCATGTGCTGGATCAGATCGAAGAACGAGAAGTGCATCTCGGGTCCGGCCTCGCAGTCGCCGACGAGCTGATCGTTGTACCGCGAGCGCACGCGGCCCCAGAACCGCCCGTCGCGCCACGCGCCGGCGGCCTCGAGCTCGTCGGGGGTGACCGCGAACGGCGCGAACGCGGTCGCCGGCTTGCTGCGAAAAAATCCGAAGCCCTTGGCGAGCTCGTCGGGGATGAGGTTGCGCAGCGTGCAGTCGTTGGCGAGCATCACGAGCCGGACGTGGCGGCCCGCGCCGGCCGCGGTGACGCCGAGCGGCGTATCGTCGAGCACCACGGCGACCTCGGCCTCGAAGTCGAGGCCCCACGCCGGATCGTGGAGCTCGATCGCGTCGTGCGGCCCGAGCAGGTCGCCCGAACCGCCCTGGTAGATCAGCGGATCGGTCTCGAGCGTCGGCGGCAGCGCCGCGCCGCGCGCGCGGCGGACCAGCCGCACGTGGTTCAGGTACGCCGAGCCATCGACCCACTCGTAGGCCCGCGGCAGCGGCGCGCCGAGCCGGAGCGGATCGAGCGGCGCGCCGTCCTGCAGGCCGGCGTCGAGCTCGCTCGCCAGCAGCCGCAGCGCGGGCTCGGCCGCGCTCCAATCGTCGAGGGCGCGCTGCAGCGTCGGCCAGGCCTCGGGCGATGGCGCACCGGCCAGGCCATCCTTGCGCACCACCACCAGGCGGCCATCCCTCGAGCCATTGCGCAGCGTGGCCAGCTTCATGATCGTCGGACCTTATGTCGGCGCTCGGGGGTTTTCAACCCGGCGTTCGAGCGTGCTCACGCAGCCGCCTGCCGGATCGCCCGGGCTTCGTGTTACGTTGCCGACAGCGTCGACGGTTGTGGCAGTCCTGTAGCAGCTGCGCCCTGGCAGCGGAAGGACGATGTTTTCGTGGGTACATCGGTGAGCGCGCCGGAGCCAGCAGCGTCCTTGGCCCCCAACCCGGAGATGTTCCGGCTGATCGTCGAGGCCGCGCCCCACGCCATCCTCGTCGCGAACCCGCGGCGGCTGATCGCGCTGATCAACCGCCGGACCGAGGAGCTGTTCGGCTACGCCCGCGACGAGCTGGTCGGCCAGCCGACCGAGATCCTCGTACCGATGCAGTTCCGCAAGGCCCACCCGGGCCACGTCGACAACTTTCTCGCCGCGCCGAGCGCGCGCGCGATGGCCCGCGGCCGCGAGCTGGTCGGCCGGCGCCGCGACGGCAGCGAGCTGGCGATCGAGATCGGCCTGACGCCGCTGCCGACCCCCGACGGCCTGTTCACGATGGCGTCGATCATCGACATCACCGAGCGCAAGCGCTACGAGGACGAGCTGCGCCGCAGCAACGCCGAGCTCGAGCAGTTCGCGTACATCGCGTCGCACGATCTCCAGGAGCCGCTGCGCATGGTCGCGAGCTACACCGAGCTGCTCGGCCAGCGCTACCGCGGCAAGCTCGACGACAAGGCCGACAAGTACATCTTCTATGCGGTCGATGGCGCCAAGCGCATGCAGCGCCTGGTCGCCGACCTGCTGACCTACTCGCGCGTCGGCTCGCAGGGCCGCCCGCTGGTCGACGTCGACACCGAGGCGGTGGTGACCGGCGTGGTCGAGATGATGCGGTCCTCGATCCGCAAGGCCAACGCGCGGATCGAGGTCAGCCCGCTGCCCCACGTGATGGCCGACGAGGTCCAGCTCCGCCAGCTGTTCCAGAACCTGATCGGCAACGCCCTCAAGTTCCGCGCCGAGGCCGATCCGGTGATCGGCATCCGCGTCGCCCACCACGGCGATCAGTGGCTGTTCTGCGTCGAGGACAACGGCATCGGCATCGACATGCAGTACGCCGAGCGGATCTTCCAGATGTTCCAGCGGCTCCACGAGCGCGGCAAGTACGAGGGCAGCGGCATCGGCCTCACGATCGTCAAGCGGATCGTCGAGCGCCACGGCGGCCAGGTCTGGATCGAATCCAAGCCGGGCCTGGGCACCAGCTTCTTCTTCTCGCTGCCCTCGGTGGCGACCAAGGCCGCGTGACCCGGCCGGTCCGCACCGCCCGGCCGCTCCGCGTCCTGCTCGTCGAGGACAACCCGGGCGACGCCGACCTCACGCGCGATACCCTCGAGGCGTCGATCGAGCCCTCCGGGCGCGAGCTCGACCTCCAGGTCGTGGTCGACGGCGAGCAGGCGATCGATTACCTGTTGCGCCGCGGCCCCCACACCGCCGCCGCGCGCCCCGACGTGATCCTGCTCGACCTCAACCTGCCGCGGCTGGGCGGCGTCCAGGTGCTCGCCGAGATCAAGCAGCACGACCAGCTGCGCGACATCCCGGTGGTCGTGCTGACGTCCTCGGCGGCCGAGACCGACATCGCGCAGAGCTATCGCGCCGGCGCCAACGCCTACGTGACCAAGGCCGGCGAGCTCGGCGCCTTCATGGCCAACCTCCAGGCGATCGAGCGGTTCTGGTTCAATGCCGCCAAGCTGCCGTGACGGGGGCCGGGCGTCGCGACTACGAAAATCCTGTACGATAGCCAATCGACATTTCCGGTCTTGCTGCGACGCCCGCGCGGTGCGCACCGAGCCCACGGTGGTTGAGGCCGTGAACCGTCCATGGCAGTCGTGGTCCGCGCGCGCCGCCGCGAACCGTTCATGACCGTCGGTGGACGGTTCACGCCGGCCGTGAACCGTTCATGAATTCACCATGCTCATTCAGTTTTCCAGTCATGTCCTTGTGGCCATTGTCGACTCCATCCCAGCACAGACCTGTAGGTTTGATTACAGGCAAAGATCCCGCTCGCATAATGCTAATACAACTCTCCACGGCGGCTCGAAACGTGTAGATTGTCCGCGTCCGGGGGTGGAACCACCTGGTCGCGGCGCGCGCCGCGCCGGGGTGGGACTGCGCCCGGGCCAGGGTCCCTGCTGACACGGTGGAGTTCGCCGACCGTGCAGTCCAACACGCAGTCGATCGCAAGAGCAGTGGAGAGAACGCCTCATGACAAGAGCCACAATTCCTTGGTTGTCCTTCCCCCTCCTCGGGATGCTCACCATCGTCTCGGCCGCCTGCGGCGGCGCAGCCGAGGACTCGTCCGCCGAGGCCGTCGCCAACGTCGCGGTGTCCGGCAGCGGAGCCACCGTCGACGTGCTGCCCACCAAC
>Ga0307516_10006555_pt1 | contig 13618 bp, 13 predicted proteins | sample 19_EM_MG_FD_203310 | JGI IMG/M metagenome (GOLD analysis project Ga0307516, IMG submission 203310) | Populus trichocarpa ectomycorrhiza microbial communities from riparian zone in the Pacific Northwest, United States - 19_EM | ecosystem: Host-associated > Plants > Roots > Unclassified | place... | reverse complement strand
CAGCATTACCGTAGCAACCTGAAAAACACCAAAGAACGAACGATATGTAATCACAGATAAAACAGACCGCCAGGAATCCGGTATGACTGCTGCATCTTTACGCCTTCCATTCGTTCTGTCCGTCCGTTCTTCAATCAGATCTTCGTACAACAGTAAGGATGCCACACCTCCCTCACTCCCCAGAGTCCTACCCCCACCCCCACCCAGCTCGCAACACCAGCACCGAGACCGAGAGCCGCCTCCAATTAAGGATCAGCTCCAAGTACCTCCAACTCCTTCCGAACGCCGTCCTCGGTTTTGATCTTCTTCAACTGGGTGTCTTCGAGTTTCTCGCCTTTAGCCAACCGCACCTTGAGCTCCTCGATAGCCCTCAACTTCTTGAGGAGTCCGCGAACCTTCTTCTCGTCTTGCACAGCATCCTCGGCGCTGATCTGCGGAATCGGCGGCGTCGGCGGCTGCTGTGGCGGAGTTGAGGCCTTGTTGAGTCCGGCCTGCGCATCTTTCGGTGGGCCGTCACGACCGCGGCTCTTGCTGCGCCCACTTCCGTTGGGCTGGCCGTTGCGGCTCCTGCTTCGCGTTCCGCCACCCGGGGCACGGAGTTCGTCTCTGCCGCCCTCCATGCTATCGCTGGCCGCAGCGGCTTCAGCCTCAGCCCTAGCCTTCTTAGCTGCCTCCCGCTTCTTCTTGTTCTTAAGAGCCGCCTTGGACATCCCCTGATCCTCGTCCGCACCAGCCCCGGTTCCCGCTAGGGAGACGCCACCGCCAGGAGCCGCACCGGGAACGAGACGCTCGGCGGGAGCTGCACCGGGGACCTCGCGACGACGGCCCTTGCCGAAGCCGTTGAGACCACCGGGGCTGCCGCCGTTGATGTAGTTGCGGGCCGCGCCACCCTCGTCCTCGCGTTTGAAGTGCAGGGGCGTCTCCGATCCGCGAGCATGAGGAGGCCGGTAGGCGCCGGTCGACCTCTTAGGGGCCGCCGTACTGACGTGGGTCAGTGCCGAGGCATGGGGTGTAGGCGCCGGAGGAAGCGGGATGGAAAGAGTGTGCGCGCCGGGCTGGGGGCGCCAGGCGACGTGGTAGAGTTCCTCCATATCAACCTTGTACATCAGCTCTCCAGTGTAGTGCCAGATCATAACACCGTTGTCGACGCGTAGACGGGGGGATGTCGTAGCAGTCAGGATGTGACGTCCGTCGGGTGACCATTCGCAGATCGAAGGGTTCGAAGACTCGATGGTGGTGATCTTCCTCATTCCCGCCTGGCGATCGTAGACGTCGATCTGTCCCTGCAAATTACCGAAGCCCGCCACAAGCACGAATCGAGCATGCGGGGAGAACAGGATCGTGTTGCGGGGGCCGGCGGGCAGCTGGTGGACAACATTCGCCCGGCTGTCAAAGATGGTTGTCTTGGCCGGCATGAAGCCGTACACCACTCCGAATTCCTTTGAGTCAGGAGACCAGATGACGTCGTGGATGGGACCTTCCTTGTCTGCCCGTGCGGGATTAGAATCAGCCACTTCCCGCAAACCCTAGTGGGCGGGCGGACTCACCCAGTTGAACCCGACAATCGTGACCACCGGTGACCGTCATGAGGTAGAGATTCGTCTCGCCGTAGTAACTCTTCCCGGTCTTATCGGCATCGGTCTGAGCGAAGACCAGCACGGCGGTCCCTAGATCGTTCCACTTGAGCTGGACTCTGTCCGCCTTGAAAAAGTTTTTCTGAGAGAGCACGGTGGTCCAGTTGGGAACCTGAAAGACTTTGACCATGGCCGGCTGTCCCTTGCGCTCCGGTACGAAAGCAGCTACCGAGTAATTCTTGCCCGGACTCAGAGCGAAATCCGTCACGCCCTCGACACGCAGATGGCCCCAGACCTTGTCCATCCTGTCGGACTCGTAGAACTGAATTTCGTTGGTGACGCCCCGAGCGCAGTACTTCTCGTCGTAGGAATATTGAAGGTTCCAGCCGGTCTGGAGCTTCTGCACGAACGCCGTGACCGGGTCGGCGGTCTCGGTCCTCCAAACCTTGAGATTCATCGACGCGGCTCCATCCTCCTGTTTAGCTAGAGAGAAGCGGTATCAGCTGATAAACTGTTACGTGCAAATACCACCAATCACCCGCCGAAGGGAACGTACTGGGCCTCTGCCAGGTGATGATGTAGCTACCCTGAGGCGAGAAGCCTATCTCGTGGACGGCCTCCACAGGCAGTGACGTACGGATCTCACCAGTGCCCGCCGACGAAACCTTGACACTTGCCTCAACGTCAGCCACAAACGGTAACGAGCTCAGGGAAGAGGGCATTACTCTTCGGGGGTGGCCCAGGCAAACCACTTCCCGCACGGGCTATAAGTGCAACACCTCATGTTCCCCGCCGCCCTGCAGTCCAGCAAAGCGCGTAACTGTCAGTCCCCCAACACCGTGCCAATCCCAATCGCGACGGCAAAAACGTACTTCGTGAAACCAGGCAGATCAGCATATTTTGGATACGCATCAATAACACCAATGGTCTTGAGACTCCGGTCTATCCGGTACAAGGGATTGCGTCAGCACACAGCGTTTGGCCATTCCGGGCCGGCGTGCCGACAAAACCGCGACAAGGGATCGGCAGGGCAGAAGGAGACCCCAGGCTTCCAACGCCCTTCCCTCCTCCTCTCCAAAACAAGAATGTTTCCCCCCGCTCGGTCCAACAGCCGCCAGGCGCACTCGACGCAGCAATAGCTTCGGGCGAGGGAGGAACAGTAGACAACGGCGATAGGACATGAACATACAAGCGAACTGTGTTGGCACGGTAGACGACATCTTTTCTGTTTTCGATAGAAAAAAAGAAGAGCACTGGCGAGGAGTGTGATTAGTCGGGTCCATGTCGTACGTTGTTCAGTTTTACAAGAAAGGAAGTTTGGGGGTGGGGTGAATGGGCGACGGAGGTCTTGCGGGGGATGGGTGGTGGTGTTTTGGGGAGGGAGGGGGGGGGTCCGTACGAGTTCGTCTTTTTTCTTTTACTGGCTCGAGGGTCGGGGAAGTTGTGGAGTGGTTTTTTTTGCCTTTTGCTGGTCACACTCTTTTGTTTTCCTTTTCTTTTCTTTTCTTTCTTTCTTCCTCCTGCCACGTGACAGGTTCCTCACAAGTGAATGGGAAGAAGCTGCTTAACTGATTGTCGATATCAAAAGGAAAAGAAGAGCTTTCGAAAGAGGGAAAGAGAGGGAGGTAGACGGCAACGGATGGCGATGGGAACAACAAGGTGGTCGGATTTCGCTGGGGGAGGGAATGAGACCGAACGGTCGGCCCTCGTCTGTCTTGACTGGACTGCGGGCGGTGGGCGGTGGGCGGTGGTGGTAGGGCGGCGGAGGAGGAGGAGGAGGAGAAGGAGGAGGAGGAGGAGGAGGAGGAGGAGGAGGAGGAGGAGGTGGCGGTGGAGGTGAAGGAAGAAGAGCAGAGCAGTGTTGGTTTAGGATTATGGGTGGGGAAAGGTCATAGTGAGACAAAGCAGGGAACTGACTGGGAAGCTTTTTTTCCCGTTTTTCTTTTTTTCGTAGGTAAAGACAAAAAAACATAGGCTGTGGGGTTTTTAGTGAGTACATACATACTTCTTGGTAATACATATACAACCAAGGACGCGATTCCATGGAGAATAGTAAGTAGTGCTTCACCAGAAATCCGGCATTCCAATAGAGTAAAACGACCCGCACTCAGCAATTTGCGCACACAAGGCAGCCAAGGAGGAGAAGCAGACAGGTGTCAAGCCGATGTCCGCTGTGTGTGATTGGCGGTGAACACAGCCTGGAAGTCCGAAGCCTTGCCTTGGAGATTCGGAGGATCGCCAGGCGCAATGTTGACGCCTAGAACGTCCTGCACTCGCACCCGGAAGTTCGTGGAAGAGCACGATGTTGGGAACGACGCAGGAGAGCGGTGCCGATGAGCCGGGTCCGCGATTGCGATGAGGATGCGCGCTCACACGGCAGATAGTATCGACACAACTCTCACCAGGAAGCGGTGGATGGCTTGTCGGTCGCCGAGGCTCCTTGAGAGCGATGGATCAATAGGTATCTACATAGCTATCTACGCGATCGATTGATGCTTGCTTGCTCCAGATCGTGTCTCATATTTCTGCCGAACAGGTGGGCCGGTTGCCACTAAGGAGGGCGCACAGAAGATCTTCAGAACTGTCAGAACCACAAGATCTAGAACCCCTGACGACTTCAAGGTTCATGAGCGACAAGTCCGTGGTTTGCATTTCCGCCGTCTACTCCAGCTTCAACTATTTCTCGTGCAATTGAGCTCGATTTCACACATCCATTCAAAACTAGCTGGAACTATATCCTCCATCCAGATGAATACTAACACGCAATAACCCCTAGATCACAGTGCGGCCCATCAGCCTCTCCATCATCGAGAACACCGTGCGGTTCTCATTAGGTGTGGCCAGCGGCTCGTTGCAGTCGACACATCTCGCCGATGCCGGCGGTGCACCGGCGCCACCGGCCGAGAACTGTACGGAGTGCATCAGTAAAGTGGTCTGGGCTAGGGGAAGGGCCGGGGCCTTACCGGATGACCCGACGGACAGTAATACCAGCGCGTGGTGTCGCTGTACGTCCGTCTCAAGGCACTGTAGACCGCCTCCTTCTCCGTCGAGGGGCCCGCAGCGGTGGCGAAGGAAAAGCGCATTCCGCTGCTCAGCAGCACACGCGCCTCGTTCGCGTCCTTGCGGAGGTACTCGGCGGCGGGGTGCCGGTCGATCTTGATGAGGCACTCGTCTAGGTGGTACAGTTCGACCTTACGGAGTTCGTCCTCCTTCGCAGTCGTCGGTTTCTTCGCGTCAGCGGTGCAGTCGAGTTCCAGCGCGACGAACCTGGCGTGGTAAATGAATGCCTCAATCAGCTCCCTACGCATGTTGGCTTTCTCCGCATCGACTATGAGCTCGATCGATAGGTCGTTTGCACGCCGCAGCTGCTCATTGCCCCAGTCCTTCCACCACTTGGTGCGCGATTTGGAGTCGACGTGAATGCCGAGCCGCTGGAAGTTGGAAAGAACAGCCCACGCGACCCGCAATGCTTGCACGCGGCCGCGTATCTCGAAGCCCGGCTGGATCACCGTGTTGTCCAGCTCGAATTCTCTAACCTGCTTTCCGCGGTGCCGAGCATCGAGGACCAGACTATTCGCGACGTCGTCAGCAACGTTTCTTCGGAGATTCCCACAGATCGACGATCGGGCAGAACGTACCTCTGGATTCGGCCGTATGGCTGCTCCGCTTCGGCAACGGTGGCAAGAAACTTGGCGACGCATTCTGTGGCTTGTTCCGCACCAGATTTGTAATCCTCGAGTATGGTATGTTTGCTGACATAGGCGGAGTTATTTCGATCAGTGGCTCGGACGCCAAGGTCGAAGGCTTTTTGCATAAGTGCGATCTCCCAGGCAGAGACTTCTTCGATTATTTTGGTCTGGAGTGCGCCGTTCTGCGCCATGAACCGCTTGGTGGTCTCATCCGCCAGTGCTCCCTTGACGACTCTATTGTAGCGGTGGATGTTGCGCAACGGCATTCGACACGCAGGGCAGGTCTTCATTGCGGCGCGGGGGAATTTCTTGGGCTCTAGGAACTCGGCTCCGTCACCAACTTCGTAGGCTCTCCTCAGGTGCATGTAGGAATCCATGAATTCCATGCTGCAAATGTGTCCACATGCAAGGAAAATAACCGGATTACTGGCGAGATCGGTTTCGTGGTATCTGATGGGCCCGAGGGGGTTGAGGGGTTCGTAGAGAATGTCGGAACTGGCGCACTCCCGGCAGTACTTTACGTCCGGGCAATCTTCGCCGCAAAGGCTAGGGCATTGGTGGCCGCACGCCAACATCTTGTCGCACCGGACAGAGCATGGCAATCTGTCGCACGGCACGGCGCACGGCATGTGGCACTCGCCCTATTCGTTTTTCAGCCCGGATTTCTTGCGTACGGCGGCGACGGAGGGGAGTGGGTGTTCTTACATTGTGCTTGCAGCTCCACTTGCACGGCTCGGGGCATGGAGGGCAAGGCTCGCTGCATTTGTTAGTGCAGCGTGAGTGGACGCAAGCAACCTCGCAGGGACGGCCGCATGGTCCGCATGGTGTTCCAGGATGGCACTTCCGAACACAGGCATGGTTACAAGTCGTGTAGGATTGCCCGCAAGTGGTAACGCAAGTTTTGTGATCCACGATCACCTCCGCCGGCTCCTCGGGATTCTGCTTTCTGCAGTCGAAACACTTGCGTATGCATTGGTGTCTGCATGGCAGCATCGATCCGCACTTGCTTTTGCAGGTGAGTTCTGTCTGGGCGCGGAAACACGCAACTTCTACCGTATGCCCGCAGTCGAGTGAGCGTTGGACGGTCTCCCTGCAAAAAACACCTGGTAAGTCGTATTTTTGCTGAGGGTGGAGCTGTCAGCATGGCCAGAGTGAGAAACGGAAAGCACGCCATCCACGTACATAGCAAAACAGAGTCTTGGGAGTGTGGCCGCAGGGAAGTATGACACCGGCGGTGCTGGCTGCAACCATGCAGTTTCCGCAGTCTTCGAAGCACCGCTTGGGACAGGGGTGTCCGCACTGGGTGTACCCCCGATCGCAATCCTCCCTGCATTTGACTCTGATCTCGCCCTGGTTAGTCTCCTATTGACGACACTACTGGAAGGGAGACATACGCCTCGTGGAGGGCAACAGCATGGCATGCCACCTTGCAAGAATGGCCTGGGAGAAAGCTGTCAGCACAATTGGGCGGAGGACGTGGGTAAGGAGCCTCATCGACCGTGAATACGCACCGCACTTGAGGGGGTTTCCACATGTCACGGTGCAGCCCCCTTCGGGTGCCAACCGGCGGAAGTCCTCATTCTTCTCGACCAAGATGTCGGTATCGGGGTGTCGAGGGCACTGCAGCGCAAGTTTGGGACCGATGTTTCCCCCCTTCTCGAGCATTCCGATCACTCTGACCCACATTGACCCTTCGCGCGCGGTCTCGGAGTCCCCGATGATGTACATACCGTGTTGTGCACGGCTGAGAAGCACGTTGATGCGGTTGTCGGTTTTGAGGAAGCCGCACTTGTGCGACTCATTGCTGCGGACCAGAGAGATCACGATGATCTTTGCTTCCTCGCCTTGGAAGTTGTCGACGGTAGCTATTCGGATGGCGTCACTGAGCTTCCCTCGGCGGAGCTGGTTCCCCTCGTGGACTTCCGCCTCCTTTCCCGCGAGCATTTCTCTCCTCTCCTGTACCTCGATCTCCTCCATGTCCTTCTCGCCAACGACGAGGTTGAAATCGGCAGCGAACTTCGACCTCAGTATCCGCAGCTGGCCCAGGTACGGTGTGAGCACGGCGATGTCCTCCCTCCCGTAGTATGCGCCCTGCAGTGCTAGATGCTTGACCAGGGAAACCACCATATCGGCCTCCCATTTGTTGGACTTGGACGTGTCCTGTGCACCACTATCCTCGCGGTGCCGATGATCGAGCCAGAACAGCCGGCGGCGCATTCCTACGACGTCCGGATACGCCTCGGTGGACTCGTGGTTCTGTAGGTGAGGGTAAAGGGTGTCCCCTACGAGTGAGGCGATACTCGGATGCATTCGGCGCTGCACGTTGAGCGTGGCTATGGGAAACTCTGCGCCGCCGAACTTGCCATCGGCCAACCGCTCGAAAACGGACTCGTCGAGGCCGTATTTCCTACCCGCTGGATTCTCCATCTGGAGCGCGTTACTGGAGATTTGTGCCCGAAGCTGAAGGTGGTCCCCGATCAGGATCGCATGCTCGACCGAAGGCATGAGGGCGGTCAGTAAGTGTGCCTGCAGCACCTCTGCGGAAGGGAATTAGTGAGCTCTGCGAACGCTTATGTGAGTGGTGGGTTCGTTCGCATACCTGCAGCTTCCTCACAGATGAGTACCCTGGCCGGAAGTCCCTTGAGAAGCTCCGCGTTCATAGCCACACCCGTGGTCGTCGCGCCGATGACATCTGCCTCCTCAAGACACCTCTGGTTCCCTTCCTTGTACTGCCTCTGGAGTTCACGACTAACAACACTAAATCCCGCCATCCCCTCTTCAACTTCCATGAGTTTGGCCGTTATGACAGTATCCTCCCAGTGATCCCGTAGCTTCCGCCTCTCGACAACCGACATCTGCCACAGCTGTTGAGGGACCGCAAGAAGGTCAGTAACGCTTCGATCGCTCCGTAACAGCACCGGCGGGTTGTGCATGTCCCTAGGCCGACACTTTCCTTGGATCCAAAGATTGAATAGGTCCCGTCTCGACGCCCTACCGGCTGTCTGAAATCCCTCTCCGTCGACAGAGTTGACTCCCTTGGCTCCCGCGAAAAGATGGTCATGAATCGACGCCTCATTGAACTGTAGATACTCCACGATATCGTTGAAAGTGCATCCCCCGGAACACCAATGTAGGACAGGTTGAATATCTGATGTGTAGATGTCTAGTTCTCTGTTGAGGTCAGAGATGTTTTTCCTCTCTTCCGGTGTACTTTCTTTGCCGATGCGGGCTTTGTAGAGCGTGCGTTCGGCCAGCGCCGCCGACTTCGACTTGGAGCCCAGACGGATCACGTTAGGCTCCCTGACACCGGGTGTCCTCTGCTTCAGGATGTGTTCGAGAAACTGGTCGAGCGCATGGTTGGTGTACTGACCCCCCATTCGAGTCAGCAATCGTTGGATTGGAATCGCAGCGGGGGAGGGGACTCACGCAAACACAGATGATCGGACCGATGCGCAGGCGATGCCTGTTGGCCAACAGGACCTGGACGATCTTGTCGCCGACGTAGGATTTTCCAGTACCTGGAGGGCCCTGCACCAAGGCAAATTCGCGCTGAAGACTGCTGATGAGGCCCTCGCACTGCCCGCGGTCTAAGGTGGTGTGTTCTTCCAGTTCCTCGATGGTCACAGGCTCGTCGATCGAGTGAGACAAGTAGTGACCATCTTCCGTGATACACGACAGGTCGAGAGTAACATTCTTTCTGGACATGTACAGAGGTGGCGGGATCTCGACGAATCCGTCGCACACGGTGTACTGAGTTTCGGGGCCGGGCGCAAGCCAGTCGATGAACGGCAGTCTTGGCCACTTGTGGAGAGCCTGGAGACCTTTCAGAACCGGCTGGAACGATACGAACAACAGACCCGGAAACTCGACCAGGGCCGTGGAGCTGGCTGCGGATGGCGACGCCAGTGTCACCAGCCGTGCTTGATCGATCTTGGACGTAGAATTGATCAGGCTGAGCGTGATCATTGCCTTTCTCTTGTTCCCGGCCAGATCGTTGACGCCAACCATTGGATCATAGTGGTAGCCGATCAACCCTGCGTCGACATCGGCCATCACCGTGCGTTCATGGACAAGCAGAAAAGAAGTCTCCATTTTGTCGTCCACCAATGCCACAATGCTCCCCCGCTGAAGATCCTTAGAGTCCTCCCACCAATCAGCCCTCTTCGATATATCCATTTTTGACATGTCTTCGGGCTGCGTAAACACGACTTCGGCCGCGAGACCGGCCTTGCGGTCGAAGTACAGCCGCTTCAGCGTGGCGTTTTTGTACACGTTGATCTTTGCATCCATCTTCCTCGGGATCACCCGTTGCAGATTCTCATCGCTGCCGCGGACTAGTTGGTCCCAATGCTGGACGAGACCGCGGATAGCGTCCCGGACCTGGCCCGAGGTGTCCTCTCTCAACAGGCGGAACTGCGTGTCCAGCAGTCGCCTGATGCCAGTCGCATGGTGGGGACTAGTTTCGTACTTTTCCGGAAGGAATTCGGGACGGTCCGCCTTGAGCTCGCTCGTGGTGGGGAGGATGGTAATCTCCTCGATCGAGGCATGGTCGTTGTCGTGGCGGGGGCCCCTGAGCGATAGATGGCCAGGTAAATCGGCATAAAAATTGTTTTTTGCTTTAGTTTTCGTGGTGCTCTTGAAGCTTCGGGCACTCGGGGCGTCGTCGCCCATGTACAACCGCTCTTTGATTTGCTGGATGTGACGAGCGGCAGACCTCAACGCGAAGCTCTGCTGGCTGTCCGCCGGAAACCGGTCCAAACATTCGCCCAGAGTAGTCGCGATCGTCGTGTATCCCGCCTTGATGTATGTGCCCTGGTCGAGATCGATCGTGCTGAACATCATGGCCGCGAGAGCCGACAGTGCTTCTTCCAGCTGCGGACCGTCCGTAGGAGAGCGGCCCATTCCCTCCTGCAGGATAGAAGCGGCGCTGCCGAAGAAATCGACGCCACGCTGCCGGACGAGATCGTAGATTTTCTCGACGTCTTTCCCCAGCACGAGTGAGGCGAGGATCTGCTCGTGGGAAATGAGCCGCATGAACGGAACACAGTGCTCGTGGAAGCCCAAGCTGCGTCCGGCGCACTGGTCGAGACTGTACGTGGCCTCGAGCACCTGCGCGACCCATGCGCGACCGATGCCGCTGCCCAGAGACTTGATCGCACTCTGTCTCGCCTCGGACTCCCCCGAATCCAGGATCCTGAGGCCGACCGTGACAATCTTCTTCATGACGCTGGGAAGGGTCGCATCTGGCCGCGCCAGCGAGCGCGCCCAATTGTGGCGTCTCTGAGGCGTCGGAGCGGAGGGCCTGACGTGCATGGATGTGTCGCTGTCGTTGTCTCTGCCGTTGTCTTTGTCGCTGTCGCTGTCGTCCGACGAATCGACATAGCGGTGTTCGAAATTGCAGTTGTCTCTGGGCTTGTGGTCCTGGGAGGTGCCGAACCACCTGCAGGAGCCGTGCGGGACCGGCCGGCGCGGCGGGCTCGTGGCCGGTCCGCCGGCCTCGTGTCGGTACCGGCAGCCGTCGTACGTGCACTGTCCGGTTTGGGCGAATTTGTGGCATATGCTCGTCGACGGCCTCGTCCCCGTCACCGTCTCCGCCGCCGCCCCGCCGGCGACGTGTTTGTACTTGCAGCTGGTTCCATGGTGACACGATCCGCGAGCGAAGTAGATGCAGATTCTGGACTCCGACTCAATCATCCCACATGGACCAAACGGACAGGAATGGGGATCACGAACCTGCTTCCCTCGCCGCCGCCACTGCTTCCACCTCTACCTCCACCACCACCTCCACTTCTTCCACGCCCGCCGTATCCGCCCCGTGTGCTTCCGCGGGAGCTGGACGCTCTCCACTCACCCGCACCCCCGAACTGACGAGCTTCGGTGTCTGTGCGAGAGCTCACAGTTCTCCATGAACGCGACTCCATCTTCCTCCCAATGTATCCCTTCCGACCAGTGTTCTGCGTCCGAAGCACGTCGACAACAGCTATGTATGGATAGATAAAGAGGTATACTCCAATAGGTGTATCGAGAAGAAAAGAAAAAAAATTCCCGCTCTCCGTTTGTATTCGTCTTTGGCTCCTCGTTTCGTTTGATAGATCGATCGATGTTCAGACGTGCGTGAGTGTGTCTGCGCGCGGAAGAGTGCTCTCTGCTGCGGGGAAAAGAAACCCGCTTTTGAACTCAGTCAGGCGATGCAGGCGACTGGGTTTGGTCTCCCGCATCGAGACGTCGCCGGTCCGCAGCAATCGAGGGAGCGAGTGATCGCAGAGTGACGCAGTCGCCTGGCCGCATTCCTCGCCATCCGTCCGTGGACTCCCCCAACAACCGGAGGAGCCACATCCAACTATAGAATGTACAGCCGCGCTGGCGCGGCCCAATAGGATCCTGAGAAACCGCGGTCGATCCGCCTGCGCCCTCCCTTCCTAAAGTGTCCGAACCTCACGAGTGCACATCTGCTCCGCATCAATAGCGCGGCGCACATCCCCGAGCCCGCATTCGCCAGGCCGTGGCGGCTGGTGCACGGAAGAGCAGCGTTGCCGCGGTGCCATGCAGTCTGCTCCAACGCACCTGACGAGCCGGGTGGTATTTGGTATCGAGTTGTGCGGATGGTTGCAGGACCCCAACCTGCTCCCGTCAAGGGCAAGCGCCGAAACATGAAGCACTGAAAGGCCTGCCGCCATCCACCTGCCGGTCCGGTCCAAGCAGTTCGGGTCGTCGGCCACGACGACCTCACGCGGAATCGAAGGGCACCACGTAGCCAGCAGCTGGCGCAGCATATCCGCGACGGGGTGGCATGGAACAGCTGGATATGTACGTCATTGCTGCCACAAAACACATTCCCGCCTCCGGTGGATGGCCAATGGCACAACTGGTCAGGACTAAAGCAACAAGTGCGATCCTGGCAGGAAGCAGAGACCGGCCAGCACTCGCAGCGAACGGAGACTTGACATCGGACGCAAGTAGTGCCAATGCAAGCTCCAGGCCTAGGAGTACCCTTTTTAAAAGCTGCCCCTCGGCGGAACAACCAGTAGAAGACCCGGTAAGACTGGAGTCTGGAATGCACTCGCTGATGAAAGAGTAGCCGGGACGATCCGGCTTTTCCTGGCCACAACAGTGGGATTCCAGCGACAGCACTGTAGGGGGTGAGGAGAAGATGATTTGCGAATAGAGAGCGCGGGGAAGAGGTTGCGTTTGTTCTCTGCTCTGGGCGGCTGGTGCGTGCGCGGTAAGACCATCTTAGCAGATGGTGGGAAATGACAAGACATCGGCCGGTAGAGCGGCAAGCAGGGCTAAGCACGGCCCAAGCAAATATCCCACTTCGTACATATCTACGTGAGGAACGGTACTTGCTGTGCGATCCACTCCGATGGCGGGGACACTCTACGGGGAAGTCTCCCGTGCCTGGATCGTAGACAAGCCACAACTACCTATCAGGGCTTCCCGGGTGATTTTCGAACGCAAGTGAGTCTGCATACAATTCAGCAAATATGGACACGGAGGGATGAAGCAGAGCAGAGCAGTGTTGGTCTGGATTGTTGGTGGGGAAAGGGCAGTGAGACAAAGCAGGGAGCTGACTGAAAAGCTTTTCTTTCCTTTCATTATTTCATTATTATTTTTGGAATATAAAAGACAAGATAGGAGATATGTGGGCTACAGGATTTTTTTGGTAATACAACCAAGAACGGGATTCCGTAAAGAATAGTAATGCTTCACTAGCAATTCGGCATTCGAATGGCGTAAAATGACCCGGACTCTGCGATTTGCGCACACAAGGCAGCCAAGGAGGAGAAGCAGACAGGTGCAGAGCCAATGTCTGGTGTGTATGATTGGCGGTGAACGCAGCCTGGAAGTCCGAAGCCTCGCCTTGGAGATTTGGAGGATCGCCAGGCCAGTGTTCTACATAGACCAGACATGTCGGCAGACCGGTCTAAGTCGGTCTGCCAAGACCCCGACCCGACCTGCGGTTTCTCGGTCTGGATAAAATTAAGCCGATCCAGACTAAGGGTTGGTCGGTCGGGATATAAGTAGACCGATCCCGACCTCACCTGTCTAGGTCTGCCGACGTCGGCCGACGTCGGGATAACGCTAGATATAGAAAGCTTTTTTTTTCTTAGCCTCCGGCAGGGTCCATGAAGCGTGGCGACGAGAGTCGACACAAGTTTGGCAACAATAAATCTCCCGCCACCACTACCACGGTACCACCATACCATAATACCCACCCGCCACAGCATCGGGCTGACCATGTTCACGGACGGCTCACGACTCGATGATGGGGCTACCGGGTACTCGGTGGTGTGGAGGCGGGGCCTGACTTGGGCGGGCGCCAAAGTGCATATGGGCAACAACCAAGAGGCCTAT
>Ga0307516_10006554_pt1 | contig 13619 bp, 7 predicted proteins | sample 19_EM_MG_FD_203310 | JGI IMG/M metagenome (GOLD analysis project Ga0307516, IMG submission 203310) | Populus trichocarpa ectomycorrhiza microbial communities from riparian zone in the Pacific Northwest, United States - 19_EM | ecosystem: Host-associated > Plants > Roots > Unclassified | place... | reverse complement strand
GTTTTTTTTTTTTTATTTTTTTTTTTTTTTTTTTTTTTATTTTTATTTTTTTTTTTTTGCCCCCCCCCCCCCCCCCCCCCCCCTCCTCAATTATAAGGAAAGGATTCGAACTGAAGTCACCTGGATAACTAACCCAATCCCGCACCAATGGATCAAGTCCAAAACCCGAATGGAGCTACGTGGTTAAGGTCCTTGGACCCTAGTGATCCAAACTCTTCTCTCTCTTTTTTTGCTGGAGTTGTCTATTACTTATTTTTTCCAGACCCATTGAACCATGCTAAGTCTAAAATGCTTTGGAACATGAGGCCCAGCTACACTCTCATTTTTGGGCTCACAAACTGGTAACTGGCAAGATTTTCTAAACTTCAATTGGGCACACCCATAAACCATTCCTTTATGAGTTAATTATAACTTAATCCCTATAATTTATTAAATCAATCAATTAATCTCTATCACATAGTATTAAAAAATAATTCAATAGTCCTTATTTGACTAGCATTAATCATCTTCAACTTGGTAGTATCTCTTTCCAAAAAAAAAAAGTTCGCCTAACTCATCAAATCCTACCTTCTTATCTTGTTCTCTTTTCATTTTTTTATTCCTCAAACAAAAAAAAAAATTATATATTAGAAAAAAAAAGAGTGAAATATACGAAGGAAATAAGTTATAAATGAGTTTAATAAATAGGGATCAAATATATAGTTTTTAAAACATGAGGACTATAAACTACAAGGAGCAATTAAACTTAAGGCTATGTTTGTTTCCCGGAATTCATTTTCCGGGAAATCACTTTCCAAACTTTCTTGTATTTGTTTGACATTAGGAAAGTTGGTCAACGGAAAACACTTTCCAGTTAAAGAAAAATTTAGCTTGGTTTCCAGAAAAGTGTTTTCCTGGAAAATTTAGGCGGAAAACATTTTCTGGAAGTTGTGAAAAATTTAAAAATATCATATTATTTGCTGATTATATCAAATTTGGTCCTCAAACTTTTGATTGCTATATATATTTTGTTTTGAATATTTATTTTTCAATTTCATCTCTTAAAATTTAATTTTTATATTAACTTTGGTCCTCGTTTTTATAATTGTTATTTGCTTTTCCCTTATCATTTTTTTTATTAAAATTTTTTATCTATCAAATTTGGTCCTCATTCTTTTGATTGTTACTTATTTGTTTTGAAATAATTTATGAAATGTTAATTATTATTATTTTAATTTCTTCATCTTTTATTTTTTTATTTTTTAGATTTGATCTCTATTATTTTGATTATTTATTTTATTTGATATAATTTATGAAATTATATTTTTTTTCAATTTCATTCTCATTCAACTTTTTAATTTGTAAGATTTGTTCCTCATTATTTTAATAAATTTGAGAAAAATAAAACATTAATAAGTTATTTTTCAGCTCATTTTCCATGACATAACCAAACACTGGAAAGTGTTTTCCAACTTATTTTCTATTACACTACCAAACATCGAAAAATAATTCACTTTCCCGGAATTCACTTTCCCGGAGTTCATTTTCAAAAGAAAACTACTTTCCAGCAAACAAACGGGGCCTAACTATTCCTTTGTTTTTAGTATTTGTCACATTTGTTATCTACATTGAATGCTAACCCAAAAAATATTTGATGATTAATTTGCGGGTTATTAGATTAATTCGGGTCAATTATTTTATTGAAATAATATCATATTATTTTTTTAAAAAAATCTTCATATTAATTGATAGAGTTTACTCTATCACTAAAACCAAAACCAAGCTTTTTAAATTAATCAAGTTTAATCTAGTAAATATCTTATCCAATTCAATTAAAAATTCATCTCAAATTAAACTTTAAATCCTAAGTTTTTCAGCACCAAGCTAGATTTAACAAATATAACATTTGTGACGCAGGCAGTCTCCGTTGTCACCAGTAAGGACTACTCCATCTGTAGAAGCCCTATTTTCATATATAAAAAGAAAAAAACCAAGTCGGTCCACCTGCTACTACTACTTTGACTCGGACCCAGTCAGCCAATGCCAGCAATCGACCCTTGGTTGGCCGTCTAACCTTGCTCCGAACAACAATTTTAACGCTTTTACACACTGTTTTCAATTGTTCAACAGTCAACATTCCAAGTTCCAATTCATCAAACCAAACCTTCCACACTTTCGTGATTGCTTTTTGAAGTCAGTCTTCTTCCCTGTCCATCTCTTCCTTGGCTTGACTTTGACCACCGGAAAGCCATACCAACATATAAATACATCACCCCATCACTAAGAGTTTCATATATTATCTAGCCCAAGAACCTAAGTTCAAAACATACATAACCTACACTCAGCACCATCGTACTTGGCAGCACATCATAAGAGAGAATAGACAATGATTGTTTCTTGGAGATTAAGGAGAAAGTCCAAGAAAAACAAGAATCCAAGCCAAGAAATCAATTCGGACATGGAAATCATGATTCCTAGACACTTCTGTTGCCCGATTTCTCTTGACTTGATGAAAGATCCGGTCACATTATCGACAGGAATCACATACGATAGAGAAAGTATCGAAAAATGGATCGAAGATGGCAACCTAACATGTCCGGTTACAAACCAGGTGTTAGCCAGCTTTGATCAGATTCCGAATCATTCCCTGCGCAAGATGATTCAAGATTGGGGTGTTGAGAATCGTTCTTATGGGTTTGAAAGGATTCCTACGCCTCGTGTCCCTGTGACATCGTACGAGGTTTCGGAGATTTGTAGGAGGGTTAATTTTGCAACTCAACGAGGCGAGCAAAAGAAGTGTCAAGAGCTGGTTAGGAAGATCAAGAATTGGGGTAAAGAGAGTGAGCGCAACAAGAGATGCGTTGTGGAGAATGGGGCTGGTTGTGTTTTATCGGCTTGCTTCGAGTCCTTTGCAAGTGTTGCAATGGAGAAAGATGAGGATTTGTTGGGAGAGATTTTATCAGCTTTGGTATGGATGTTTCCACTTGGTGAAGGCGGCCAAAGTAGGCTTGGATCCATCGTGTCTTTGAATTGTTTGGTATGGTTCTTGAAGAGGGGAGATCTTTCAGCCAGGCAAAATGCAGCTTTGGTGCTTAAAAATCTTCTTGCTCTAGATCAAAGGCATGTAAATGCCCTGGTGAAGATTGAAGGAGTGGTTGAAGCTTTGGTTAAGTTAATCAAGGAGCCTATTTGCCCAACAGCCACCAAAGCTTCATTGATGGCAATTTTCTACATGACTTCACCATCAAGTCTCAATGAGAAGATGATACCAACATTTGTGGAAATGGGTTTGGTTTCATTGATCATAGAGATTCTAGTTGATGGAGATAAAAGCATATGCGAGAAGGCACTAGGTGTTTTGGACCATATTTGTGATTGCAAAGAAGGGAGAGAAAAGGCCTATGAGAATGCTCTCATTGTAGCTGTTTTGATCAAGAAAATCTTGAATGTATCAGATTTGGCATCAGAATTGTCAGTTTCCATTCTCTGGAAGCTTTTCAAGAATTACGGAGAGAGATCAGAGGATGGCGATGATGATGCAGAAGGAGGTGTTGTAGTTGAAGCACTTCAAGTGGGTGCTTTCCAGAAGTTGTTGGTCTTATTGCAAGTGGGCTGTGGTTATAGCACAAAGAAGAAGCTTAAAGAGTTGCTAAAATTGTTGAATCTTTGTAGAGTTAAGTTAGATTGTTTTGATTCTTCAGCAGATTTCAAGTATGTCAAAAGGTCATACTGATTCAGTGTTTCTCAATTAGTTTAGGAAAGAACTTTAAACAGATTCATAGAAGATTACCAACAAATTCAATTGAACATACTCAATTCAATAATTATAACATTGAGATTTATTGATACAACTTATGCTATATATGCTCTATTCTTGTGTTAATTTGTACGTTCTTACCGTATGAACGTAAACTTCTCATGTCCAGGAGTCATGCTAATTTTCTCCATCTTCCAATCTTAACAACGTATCGAAGACACATTTCTCAATCGTATTTTAGGCTATTATTATATATTACAGAACATCTAAATAAAAAATAAAGAAATGAAGATATATACATAAATTATAAATTAAAGGCAAATGAATTTTTGTTATTTCAAAAGAGTTCCTTTTCTTTTATTTCGACATAAAAACCAAGCATTACCAAATAAAATCATAAAAAAATAATTCTGCTATTATCTATCATAGGATAATCAAAATATTCAAATAAGCAAACCTCAGATTTATGAAAATCAAACCCTAGTAGGTATTTTCTTTCTTTCTTTCTTTCTTTAATCTAAATCATGACGAAATATGTGTAGTAGTTTATATATTAGTCAAACTAATATTTTCCTCTGAACTTAGATTAAGATCTCTAGCTGTCTAGCATGTTGGTCATATTTGGCAGGCTGGCTGGAGTAGGTTAGGGCTTGAGGTACCAATCTTATTCCTCGTTGTATTTTTTGTGGAGTAGAGATCGTTGTTGTAATATGTAAATGCCCTTGTCGAATAGCAGGTAGGCCGGTGGCCATTGCTAAGGGTTTTTTTTTTACTTACAGTAGTGCTGACAAAGGCGATGGCATAGTTATAGAGTGAATTGTAACTTAGTCCCTGTAGTTTAATAATCTAATTAATTAGTCTTAGTTTCAAAAACTTTATATTGCATCCTTGTATTTTTTAAAATCCATTTGTAACTGATTTTTTTTTTTTCGTGAGTTCTATGTTCTATTTCAATTCATTTTATTAGTTGAAAAATAGAAAAAGGAAGAAATAGATGAAATGCGAAGTTTTGATTAGAAAAAAAGCATTTTCGAAACAATAAACTCAAATATTATAAGAGAAATTAAGAAAGAGATGGGTTTCCCTCTCCTTTACTTAATTCATAACTACTAATATCCTAATAGTTATTTTCTTGGTTTATTTACAAAAAAGAAGAGAAAATATTTAAATGAAAATATTCTCTTTTTTTAAGGATAAGTCCTTTTGTCGGAACCAAAATTGCAGAAACCACAAATGGCAAAGGATGCACGCACAAAACCATAGACATAGATGAAGCAAGGCTCAGCAAAATAAGTGGGATGTCTCCATCTCCTTGGAAATCTTATAAACTTTCCACTTTATTAACATCAATCTATTGTTTGTTGTTCCTATATATATATATGTATGAGCCACTGGTAATAATACACTGCTGTTCAGATCACTGAATGCAACAAGTGTCTTGGTGCACAGCACAAGCATATGCCTGGAAATACTAAATTAAAGCGCACACATTCAAACATGATGAAATCTTATTTCAAAAGTAATTAATATCAGAAAAATACAATAGAAAATGTCAAAATAATACAGAATACCGAGTATTTTTAGCCTATTGGTGGGAGAATACTGCAAATTTAAAACCTACTTGGGATGTTTATTTTTCATAAAAGTTGGACATCACAATGAACAATTCTCAATCAGTAAGACTATGATTATCTTAACGCGTGAGATGACCAGCAGGATGTACATGAGTGCAAAGCTATATATAGAAAATATCTGCTCTTGTAATTCCAAGCAAGATGTATACGATGACGATGCATTCAATGCCTTCAATTTTTTTTTAATTTTTTTTTATCAAAATGCACCAAAGCATAAAATATTTTAACAAAAAGACTTTTGAGATCCTAAAGATGTCTAAATAAATGCAAAAGTATCCTAAAAGAATAACAGAACACAATAAGAGTTACATGAGTCATCAGTGGTGAAAAAGGTTGATCAATAGCCAAAGAATAGCAAAGCCACAGAAAGTTTTTTACTAGAAAATAATAGTGTCCAGGAAGTGATTAATGAGTAATTAGTACCGTTATTGATTAGAAAATAATAATGTTATGGGTTAAACAGGTAAACCAAGTTGATTATTTTTTTTAAGAAAATAAATTGATATTGTTTTAAATTTTTTTAAAGTCAAATTTGATTTTGAACAGATCGACCATGTTGAATTTCTTAAAAAAAATCTGCTCGAACCGGTAGCCGAGTCCAGGGTCTACCTGCCGGGTTAGGGCCGAGTTTTATAACCATTTTTTTTTTATGTTTTATTATCAAAAGTATCCTCACATTAATTTCTATATATTAAAACTAAATCCATTATTCTAATGGAATAAAAAATAAATTATCCACATTAAAATTTGAGAGTCATGATAGTTGAAATTCAACAATAAAATATTATATGTAGTCTATTAGTATTATAAACTAACCTTATAAACTTTGATGAATCTCCTATCTAAGTTAGCAAGCTCCAATCATGTAGATCTTTATGTGGATGTCTGGGTTGAAGTTTGGAAAAACAAAATACGGGTGACGAAAAGCTTGTGGTTGATCACATAAACAATAAGGAAAATTGAAGAACTTTAATCATGCATTACCTGTTTATAAAGAAATTACCCTCAATAGAAATGAAGTCATCCATTTGACTAGGTGAGTAATGAGGTATTACATCATTAATAACATTTTATATCGAAAATCCACTTCAACTCCATTTTTAACGAAGATAAGCTATCTGACCATCTCTTTTAATAAAGACGAGCCATCTAGCCACAAGAATCTCAATAGTTCTACTTAGGACAATCAAATCTCACAAAGAAGATAAAAAATCTTTCATTAAATTTGATAACCTTTTAAATCTTTGCATATTTAATACACAAAGACTTAAGGGGTTATGGTAGATTAATATATTTTATATATGTTATTTTTGCTTTAGCCCGCATTTAAAAAGCCCAAAAGCATGTTAATAATCCAACATACTTAGGTTGTCAGGCCCAAATGACATGAGTTTGGCTTACTTCTAGGCCAAACATCCTTGAATTCACCTACGCGTTAAGCTCAAATACACGTGGGTCTGATGAGTTGCTAGACTCAACATCCTTAAGTTTATCTACTTGCTGAGCCCAAGTACATGAGAGTTTGGTGAGATGCCAAACCCAACATCCTTGGGTTTAGTTGCACGCTGAACTCAAGTACATATGGGTCTGGTGAGCTGCCAAACCAAACATTCTTGGTTTTAGTTGTGTGCTGAGCCCTAATACATGTGGGTGTGGCGAGATGTCAGACCCAATAATCTTGGGTTCATTTGTATGCTGAGCCTAAGTATATATGGATATGACAAGTTGTTAAATCTATCACCTTTGGGGATGGGGTCATTCTAAGTTCAAATGCTTATGGAACTGACAATCATAATAAGCCTCATATTGGGTTTTGAGATTTTGTTTGTTTATTCTTATGACTCTTAAACAATAAAATGTTAAAAGTCAATAATAATTATCTTTTTACACCCCTAGATGTATAAAAGTCTCCTATGAGCCTACTATATTTCCATCAACTTAAATATTGTGTAAGAAGTATCTATCCCTCATTAATGTTGTATAAGAGATATGTATCTCTTATTAATGCTATCAGGAGAAAATGACACTTCAACCCCTCCATTCAAGCGACATGACAAGGTTCAAGGGTTATATATACCCCCTGAACCATCAATGTAAAATGTTCATATTTTTCTATTCTCTAAGTATTCATATTTTTATTCTTAAAGCATTTATCATACATAAATAATAACAAACACTCTTGTTCTTAGAATTTATTGTGATTTTTTAATAAAATTTATTAACTTTATTATCAAAGGATCCCTAAATCTCACAAAAGAGAATTGTTTTGCATATGTTTAGTTTTCTATTACCAACTATCCATTTCGTGAACTCTAGAAAAAAAATATTGATGTGAATATTTAATTAATCATTCACTATTCAAACACTTGAAAAATTTTATTCCTAACATATTAGATTTTAAAATATCATCCTGGTTAAATAATATTTTTTTTAAGAAGACAATAATGTGTTTGTGGAAATCTTGGGTTATTCAAACGTCTTCATCTAAACATTAAATTCATGAAAGAGTTGAAAGACCAAGTGGTAAAAAATATGTTGTCAAGTTGCTAATCCATGATGCCGTCAACGTTGCAACTCGTGCTAAAATATTTGGTGTGCGCTACGGAAACACGGGCATTGATTACAGTAAATGAATGAATATTAAGCAAAGAAACTTGAAAGATCTATGGCTTTCTAGGTCAGATGCACAAGTTCCGGGTATGCATGTGAATGTTGCCGATGTGTTTGTGCATTCCCTCTAAGAAATCAGCTGATTCCGAGTAAAAGGATTTCAATATTAGGCTAGCTAGCGCTGATTGTTGAATTCAGTGGCACCTTTCTAGTTTTTTTTTTGTTTTTTTTTTTATTTCCCATGCCCTGGTCTCAAATTTGCCTGCTTATATTTTACATATACATGTCCGATTAGTCCCATTCGAAGAAGTATTCTAAATTTTAACTCTGAAATAGATGCGGTAAAGTTGAATGTGAAGAGTGTAATATTTTGTAAAAAAAAAAAAGATTCACAATTATTTTACATGAGGAATTTCACTTAGAATCAATCATGTGAGATTCACACATGTTAAACTTATAACAACAAAAGTAAGATGCAAAACATAATTAGAACACCAGATTTCCATCTAAGAAAGAGGACAGAACTCATTAATGGTGCTATTTCTTGGGACTCACAAGTAGAATGACTTCATTAGGACTCCACATATCTTAGTTTTCCAAGAACTAGATAACAAACTATTTTATGATATTTGACTTCATACAGCATCGCATGCTGTCCAGCACCTGCTCCACTAGTTTATTATTATTATGTGTTGTTAACTTGTTACTTCAGGGAAACATTCAGATGGGTTACATGAATGAGCTTACCCTAGATCCATGTTATTTGATTATTTGTTCAGGTACTTGTGTACTAGTTAGGGAGGTCTAGTCAAATTTTTTTTCATGATGTAGGCACATATAGATAGATAGAAACACCATGCCCACTCCCTACTCTAAACCTCATCAAGCCGCTATTCTATTAGCTTCAAGACAAAGTGATCTTCAGCAGAAGCAAACCAAAATGGATTCCCCTCGTAAACCCAAACCTCTCTCCACTAATCTCTTCTTCCTCGTCCTACTCTTGTCCACAAATCTCCTCACTTTATTCCTATCTTCCACCTTCTACTCTTCCTCCTTTTGTTATCTTCACCCCATCTCCTCCATCTCCACATTAACTCAAATTAGTAGTAGCAGTGTTGCTGACTCAGATGCCACAGAAAATCCTGACACGCAATTAGACCTTCCATCAGAATTTCTTGCCTTCACTTCAGGCCAAGCACTCCCATATGGTTTCAACACAAATTTTGATTCTGACACCTTTTATCCTCCTGTAGGCCAAGCCTGCACTAGGTTTCCTGATGAACTTAGTCGTTTTATGTCCTACAAAGTTAATGGATCCTGTCCTGACGATGAACTGCTCGCACAGAAACTCCTCCTCAAAGGCTGTGAGCCTCTCCCTCGCCGCCGTTGCCGCCCCGCGACACAGCCTGACTATGTTGACCCCTACCCTCTTCCTACTAGTCTTTGGACTACACCACCCAATTCTTCGGTCGTTTGGACAGCTTACACCTGCAAGGACTACACATGTCTCATCAACAGAATGAAAACTCAAAAGGGTTTCGATGATTGTAAGGATTGCTTTGATTTACAAGGTAGAGAAAAGAATCGTTGGGCTTCAAGAGAAGTCATTGAAGGATCACTTGACTTCACAATTGATGAAGTTCTTGCAACAAAGAAGCCTGGAACAATCCGAATTGGGCTTGACATTGGTGGTGGTGTGGCTACATTTGCTATACGAATGAAGGAAAGGAACATAACAATCATAACAACTTCAATGAACTTGAATGGTCCATTCAATAATTTCATTGCTTCAAGAGGTGTTGTGCCTTTGTATATAAGCATATCACAGAGGCTACCATTCTTTGACAACACTTTGGATATTGTACACTCAATGCATGTATTGAGTAACTGGATTCCTACAACTTTGCTTCATTTCTTGATGTTTGATATCTATAGAGTTCTTAGGCCTGGTGGGCTGTTTTGGCTCGATCATTTCTTCTGTGTGGAAGATCAATTTTTGGATGTTTACAAGCCACTAATTGAGACCATTGGATTCATTAAGTTAAAGTGGGTGGTAGGCAAAAAGCATGATCGTGGGGCAGAGCTTAGAGAAATGTACCTCACAGCTTTGCTGGAGAAGCCATTGAAGAATTCTTGGTGATTTTAATTTGCTTGTAATTTAATTTCTTTATTAGGCTTTACTATAGGAAGTTTTCTTCTCTCTCTCTTTTTAATTATTTTCTTTTGGAAAAAGATATTGTCAAATCATGAATAATGAGAATGAGAGATTTTTCTTTTTCTTTTTTTTTTAATTTTCCTTAATTTGTCTTTTTATATTTGTCGCTTTCTTTAATTTGTCTCAATATGGTTAAACTTTTGGGGTTATTGTATTTTTTTATCAACAAAAATTTGATAATTAATTTATGCTCTTTACTGATCTTGATTTATCAAGAAACAAAGGTTACATCACTTCCACTTAGTTTTGCTGCTTACATTTTCTTCTTTATTTACTATTTGCATGCTGAAACGAATTTGGTTTATGACTGAATTAAATAACAAAAAAAATCAATATAATTAAATCTAATTTAAAATAGTTTTTAGTTAGTATTTTGGAATAGAAAAGATAGACAATGAGGATAGAGAACATTTGTTTTTATTTGCTTTATATTTTGAAAATATAAAAATTCATTCAAAATTAAAAAAGTATTCTAAAAACAAATTTAGGTATGCATATATAATCAATCTTTCATTAAAATACAATTAATAATGTATTTGTAGGTTAGATGCTCTTGTGTTTAATTTTTAGTTTTTGTAATATTATGCTAAAAGCTTGTCTTTCACAATATATTTTTTTGAGTATCATGCATGATGTTTGGATATCACCACTAAAAGAAAATATTAAAATGCAAGGAGAAATTGAAGTGAAAGCAACGCAAAATTCTTTAATAAAAAGGAGAGAGAAGAAAAGGAAAGAAGCTAAAAGGAATTAATTAATTAATTAATTTAAAACTTATGATATCAAGGTGGCCTATATATGGTTAATTGGGCTATCTATCAATTTAGGTGATGGCCATGATGGTCAACCACGAAGTACAGGAGCATACTAGAGTGGGGTGAAAACCTGTGCTGAAGAAACTAAAATTTGAATAAGAAAAGAGGAGACAGAAAAAAAATAAAAGGGGCTAGATCTTAGATTCGGTTTACACTTTGACCCTCAAATTTATTAAAGTACTCCATCTCTTGAGATTTGAATGCAATTGAATTAGATATTCTAAAAGAAGGGGAGTCAACTCTTTCTGAAACCATCTTTAATTGCAAAATATAGCTAATAAAATGTAGATTCGTCTTTTTTATATAGTCAAAAGTTTGGATTTTAAGATGGATTTTTTTATTAAAAAAATTATTATTTTTCTCAAAAGAGTTTTTCTAATAATGTCCATGATTGATGGGATCAATATCTAAACTAATATTTAATGTCTACAAGAACGTTGTATCCCTTGGTGCAATGGAGAAGTATATTGATTGTACTCAAATTCAGCTACTTACATCTCTATCTTCTTAATTTCCAAAACCTTAATCTTTTGTGTGTGTATGTATATATATATATCTCGAGTTATACAATAAGGTAGCTCAAGTTTGAGACCTCTAATAAGTCTTATTGATGCCATGTTATCTAGAATTGTGTTTGATTAAAGACGGAATTGAAAATATAAAATAAATTGAACTTTGCGAATATAAAATAAATTTATTTTTGAAATAATTTTATAATAAATTCATGTCCTTACAAAATATAAAGTACGAGATGAAAATGTTTTCTTGTCTCTTGTATTAACCAAACAATACTTAGAATACACTCAGAGACGAGTACTTGTGTATTTTGTTATTAGAAGTAACATATTATTCCTGACTTTCAGCCATATAAGTGCAACAAGAGATTGGTTTTGTCACTGAATCCACTCCGGCCCTCACTGTGGTCTACTATCGAACAGTGGAGTTTGTGAAATATGCAAGAGAAGGTTGGCTGAGCCAGAACTTTATAATTACTGCTCTATTTCTTGCAAGGCACTAATACTACTATGATATGGAGCATGTTAACTTTTCCTTCTCTTTTTTTTTTAACCTAACTTCTAGTGATTTCTTTAACACTATATTTGACTCCTACAGGTTACAGCATTTGCAAGGAAGTCAAGTGATTTGGTTCCTCCCTTTCTTTCCCTCCAGGCTCAAACCTTGAAAAAAATGAAGAAAGAATCAAAACCTGAGAAACCAAAGCAAAAGAGGAAAGGAAAACCTTGCGGGGCTCCCTTTTTTTAAGAGCCTAACATGGGTTTGTCAGTCTCCTATAATTATTAGTTCTATTTTTAAATTACTGTAAAATTCAATGATCTAACTCTGTCAGTTTAATTAGGTTATAAATATCAGAAAAGGTCAAGATTACTAAATAAATCTTGCAATTATCTCATGCTAGTGTTGAAACCCAAATTTTTACCTGTATATATTTTGAAAACAAAAGGAAAAAAAAAAAGTCTTTTCAATCATTTTAGCTATTTTAATTTTTTTATTATTATTTAATTATTGTGTGTCAAAACATCTTGAAAAATTAAAAAAATTAAAAAAATACAAAAATAAAGGTAAAATACAAAAATAAAACATTGAATAAGTAAAATGACAAAATTACTAAAATTTGGTCGGACTCTAAAACAAATCAGACAAATGCTAGGGCAATCCCCATCTTCTTTGAATAAAGGTAACCTTTATTAATAGTAATCACAAAACTAATTTAGGAGAAAAACACATGGTAAAGATAAACTTTCATAAGAAAGGATGTGGTAAGAGTGATATCGTTCTTTATTTAGGCATAACTAACCCCTCATTTGAATATCTGGAATCAATTCTAATTTTTAGAATTCCTAATTTTTTCTAATTACTAGGTGGCAACTCCAATCTTCCACGATATACATTTTTTGCCCTCGCCACGATGTCCACCGAGATGCGACACCTAGTTTATAACCAATAATATATGTAAATTTGGTTATTAAACTTGTAGCTTGTCTATGCAGTGCAATGCTTGATCAACTTCAGCTTATGGAAGATATGGATTCTAAATCTTTCAGTTAATGCTGACATTTGTCAGGTTGTTATCTTATCAGTAAAGATAGTTTAATGCCATCAAATGTTGAAATCCAAAACATTATGCAGAATTGCCTCATGACATCCTTGCAATATGGTATGCAGAAACTTAGCATAACAACAATGACAACGAGACATATAATAACACATTAATGATGCAGTAGCAACATGAAACTATCATATATATACGTCTGCTTCCTGAGGTAGTCCATAGGTTGTATTATACAGGTCATTAACACTTAACTAAATTACCATTTTAGAAGTAGTATGCAATATTTACAGGGAAAGGATTTAAAAAAAAAAAACTGCTAACATCTCATAATTAATAGAATTATGTCATTTAGTGGCAGTAGTGGTGGTAATGATGTTTCAAAATCCAATATGTTTAGGAGTAAGACTTATATGTTGGATACTTGTTTAATCTTTGGCTTATAGCAATCTGACCTATTCATCTCAACCAAGGTGGCTGACAGCTTGTACTTAGCATTGTTAGACCAAGGTAACGATTACCTATAAAAGATAACTTTTTA
>Ga0307516_10006553_pt1 | contig 13621 bp, 21 predicted proteins | sample 19_EM_MG_FD_203310 | JGI IMG/M metagenome (GOLD analysis project Ga0307516, IMG submission 203310) | Populus trichocarpa ectomycorrhiza microbial communities from riparian zone in the Pacific Northwest, United States - 19_EM | ecosystem: Host-associated > Plants > Roots > Unclassified | place... | reverse complement strand
TTCACCAGATCACAGAGCTGCGGATGTGTGCACTCTCCAATGATATCAGGGAAAGGGCCAGCTGGCGGGAGGAGATGAAATACGGGGTCATCGTTGAGAGATGGAGGAGGGAGGTGTTGGAACGAGAGGAAGCGGGGAACTTGGGGAAACCCTCGAGGAGGCTGACTCCCGCCATGGTAAAATCATGCTACCTTCAAACCACCACTACCTCGTCCTCACTTTGGTATCTAGGTCAACTACGTACTTGAGGAACTCCATGGATATGCATCTCTGCGTGATCCGGAGACCGGCGCAGAGGTACGGTTGACCCCCTTCCGATATCATGCGCTGAACCTCACGTATATATATCCGATTCCAGGTTGGCCCTGCTGAGCGGATCTGGAAGTCAGACAAGCTGATCCCGACCTCCTTGCGAGAGAAATTGCTTGCGGCTGTGGTTCCGCTGGAAGCTGTTCCAGACTCCGAAAGGGACTGGCACCCCGGTTCCGATGGTTTCGTCCTTAACCTCGTACACCCAGCGTTGTATCCGATCGTCTATGGCCGCACGATGGGGACACTGCCTGGCTCGGACTCCGCCACGGTTTTGATTCCTCCGGAACTCAAAGGCGCTGACCCCAAGTTTGTATCCAAACGCTTTCAATTCCTGCCCTCCGACTTTGCCGTCGACGGTGACGGGAAAGTCACTCTCATCTCCTCGTATATCAATAACATTCACCCAGCTCATCACAAGGAGCTGTATTCGGTCATCCAGGAGATCCTACAGCACGCCCTTCCGATGTTTGAGCGGGTCCTATCTGATTCGCTCCGACCACTTCTCCCGATGAGGATCGCATCGTCAAGTGGAAGCAGGTTCAGTTGCATGTTGACGAGTAGCGTGTGGGACGCAGACCTTCAAGAACGCAAGTTCACCTATCCAGATGCGAAGAAACAGTACGGCGGGGATCTTGATGTTATGAACGACCGAATCTCTTTGAGGGGCCGAACACTCCAAGTGATCGTCAGACTAGCGAATATCGTACTCAACCCAGAGCGGCCCGAGTATCCTGGTGGGAAGTGGCACGTTGAAGGTTTATTCCGGTCATGTTTTATATGGAAGGGTTGGGACTGAAACTGCCGAATTCCTAGGCCTGCGGAACGAAATGATCGTTTCCAGTTTCATATATGTGAGTTCCGGGCGAGCCGCAAACGTATTGGTGCAGAGGTTCTAATGACATCCCAGTACTACGATTCGGAGAACATTAGTGAATCGAGATTATCATTCAGGAGAGCGACCGCTGAACCGGAGACCTGTGAGCGGCGCGACACTTTTTGCATGGGCACGCTCTATGGTATGGATGAGTACGTTATCCATCATCGACGTCTCCCCAACCCAGTGAGCTGAGGGCCGTGTATATTAGGTACAGCCCGTGCGTGCAGGGCATTGGCGATGTCATCACGAAAACCCACAGATGCATCGCGTTCCCGAACTTGTACCAGCACCAGGTCCAACCATTCCGCTTGGGGGACCCCTCCAAACCTGGTCATCGCAAGATCCTTGTCTTCTTCCTGGTCGATCCAACACAGCGGGTCCTCTCTGCCACCGACGTGGCACCTCAGCAGCGCGAGTGGATTACCGAGGCCATGCATTGTGCAGGTCAGATCTCTGCTTTCGGGAAGCTTCCCGTTGAACTCCTCGAGATGATCTCAAACGCGAATGAGGTACCAATGACTCGTTCGGAAGCCGAAGATTATAGGAGGGAATTGATGTCTGAGAGAGTCGTGTCTGTGAAGGAGAACGATAGGTCTTACTTCGGCGCGGTCGGTCCTCGCCGTTGGGCACTCTGCGGGGATTAAACGGGACGAAAATGGCGACAAACGGGTCGGTAAACCTCGCGACACGCGAAGGAAAGCGGAGGGGTGGGGATTCTGGTTCACCTACTCATATATGCGGAGCGGTCATTTGTATACGATCCTTGGAAACGAAGAGTAATAAGTTTAGTATAGGAAGTCTGTGTCCGCTGGCAGCCAAATTCTTGGTAGACAACCTCAAGCCACGAATAAATGGGGCGAAAATACGCAAGTACACGGCTCAGATAAATCGACATGACGCGAGCGGGATTGGCATCGCGAAGACCTCCTAACCCGTCCGCGTCAGGACAGGAAGCGGATCGACGACCAAGTTATCCGGACGCGTGAGGATTGTGAATGGACTCGATTTCCCACATTGCTGCAAGTAGTGACTGGGGGTAATGAAAACGTCAACCAAACAATCTGGTTTGCGCCGCGTCGACCAACTCGGGCTCCTCTACCGGCGACAAATCAACCACCCCCACCAAACGGGTGACGGAGTCCTCGAGCTTCCGAGAAAACCGACAACCAGGTTCGTCCATTCATCGTCTGAGTGTTTCGGCTGGATGAGGCCGCTCTTCTTCAGCATCTCGCGGAGGGCTGTCACGTCCGTCAGTGTTCCAGTAGAGTGGCACCACAGTATCGCGTACCATGGGGACGTGCTCCTCGAAGTCGTCGGCATCCGTGTCGTTGTTAGCGGTCAGGCATGCCGTCATGAGGACGACATGGCCCTGCTACGTGAGTCTGCTAATGAGTATGCGACAAGAAGAGCTCTCGCGTCTTGCGACGCAGGTCTGGTCTGGATAGTGTGCTACCACGGGGTCGATCGGTTTGTGGTTGGGGGTTTTCTTTTGGACAGGACGTTTTCAAGAAAGGTAAGCTTTCCCGCAGCGGGGAAGTCGTCGATGATAATATTTTACCCCCAGAGACTTGTTGGATCAGCTTGGTTATACGGAGGTAGAGACCGGGCGAGGCAGGGGAGAGACAGACTGTACAAAAGGAAAACGGCTAGGCCGATGCATCATCGCAAGAACAAAGGCTTCCTGGTCACTTTACGCGACGAAATAGAGGAGAGTTGGCGCGTGACGAGGCGTAAGGCGGAGTTGAGGAATATCCTTTTCGCGGAAACCGATACGGCCAGGAGTGATCGACTCCAACTTGGTTGAACCCGCCATGAACCCACGCAACCAACCCGGACCGGGGCCGGTGGCCCAACTTCCAAAGGGTGGATTCGACCACCCCTTTCACGATCTAGGGCGTTATACTATTTTCGATGAGGACTTTGGCGAGGTGAGCGCGCACGATGACGAGGGAAAGGAACGCCCGAGGATTGTGAGTGAACTCGATTTCCCACATTGCGCAGGTTTTTGACATCGTTTCCCCAGTTCGCCGAGCTGCGGATGTGTGCCCTCTCCAATTATATCAGAGAAAAACCCAACTGGTGGGAGGAAATAAAAAACGAGGCCACAATTGAGAAGTGGAGAAAAGGGGCTTTGCGAGAATGGGAAGAAGCCTCCCGGAGGCCAACCGATCCTCGGCACGACAGCGGAGCTTCGACTCGGAGACTAACCCCCACCATGGCAAAGTCTTGTTATCTTCGAATCTCCCCCTCGTCCTTATTATCTCTAGGTCGACTACACGCTCGAGGAGCTCCGCGGATACGCGTCTTTGCGTGATCAAGAGACTGGGATAGAAGTACGGTTGACCCCTGCTGGTGGCATGTACCAGAGCTGATACGTGTACCCAATCTCAGGTTGGCCCCGCTGAACGGATCTGGAAGTCAGACAAGCTCATCCCGACTTTGCTGCGGGAGAAATTGCTCACGGCTGTGATCCCACTTGAAGCCGTTCCAGATTCCGAGAGGGACTGGCACCCCGGTTCTAATGGTTTCGTCCTCAATCTCGTGCACCCAGCATGGTATCCGATCGTCTATGGCCGCACGATGGGAAAGCTACCTGGCTCAGACTCCGCCACGACTTTAGTGCCTCAGGAACTCGAAGGCACCGACCCCAAGTTTGTGTCCAAACGCTTCCAGTTCCTACCCTCCGACTTCTCCGTGGATGGTGATGGGAAAGTCACTCTCATCTCCCCGTATATAAATAACATCCACCCGACTTATCACAAGGAACTCTACTCAGCCATCCCAGATATCTTACAGCACGCCCTCCCGATGTTTGAACGCGTTCTATCTGACTTGCTCCGACCACTCCTTCCGATGAGGGTCACATTGCCGGATGATTATTCTCCCCAAACTCCACTAACCGTTCATTGTCGTCAGAGGTACAGTGGGGATCTCGAAGTCGTAAACAACCGAATCTCTTTGAGGAACCGAACACTCCAAGTCATCGTCAGGTTAGCGAACATCGTGCTCACCCCAGAGCGGCCCAAGTACCCTGGCGGGAAATGGCACGTTGAAGGTTTGTCACAGCCGTGCTTTGCGCAGAAGGGTTGACAAAGGATTTGCCGTACCCAAGGATTGCGAAACGAGATGATCGTTTCCAGTTTCATATACGTGAGTTTTTGGTGGGCTATCAGGTACTCAGCACTCAACGCATTAACGACGTTCCAGTATTACGATTCGGAGAACATTAGCGAATCCAAGCTATCATTCAGGAGAGCCACTTCAGAACCAGTTTCAAAACCAACTTCGAGATCGGAACTCCGCCCCAACGCTGCCCACATGAAAGCGCTTTATGATATGCATAGGTGCGTTACCCGTGCATAAGCACATTTCCAACCCAGTGAGCTGAGGGCCGTACACATCAGCATCTCCCCGTGTGTGCAGGATATCGGAGACGTGATCACGAAAACCCACAGATGTGTCGCATTCCCGAACCTGTACCAGCACCGTGTCCAACCGTTCCACCTGGAGGACCCTACGAAACCTGGTCATCGCAAGATCCTCGTCTTCTTCTTGGTCGATCCGACGCAAAAGGTCCTTTCTACCACCGACGTGGCACCTCAACAGCGCGAGTGGATTACCGAGGCCATGGGTGACGCGGGTCCGAACTCCGCTTTCGCGAAACTTCCCATCGAACTTGTCAAGATGATCTCGAACGAGAACGATGTGGCAATCACGCGTTCGGAAGCTGAGAAATATAGGGGGGACTTGATGTCTGAGAGGGACATGTCTGTGAAGGAGAACAACAGGGCTTACTTCGGAGCGTTTAGCTATCGCCACTGGGACCAATATGGGGATTAGTCGGGTAGCAGAGAGCAGTAAACGGCCCGGTGGGGGCAGCAGACGAACAGGAGTGGAGGGGTGAGGATTCCAGTTCATCCCCACATCTGTGCGGTGCGGTCATTTGTATTTTATTCCTGGAGGTGGGGAGTAATCAATTCCAAGATGAGGTTGATGTCCAGCACCCAGCGAGGTGAACGAGTGACGACCAAACGAGACGAGAACATGAGGTTCCGACGCGATGTGCCAAAGTGACGCGAACGAGTTAAAGTCCGCCCGTCAAGTTTTCGAAGCCTTACACTCTAAAACTCCCTGGGGTTCAACACGACCTTCAAACCATTTTGGAAAGACGCTCACTTGGCACGTGATCTCAATTGCAACCGGCATGACCGTGACGCGATCGCCGCCACAAAGACGCGTCCGCCAAATAGGATCGACAACCACAACCGCATCCACCATGCAACCAAGCGCGAGGCACAACCAACTCGGGCTGGGGTCAGCAGTCCAACTCCCAGCGAGTGGATTCCAACACCCCTTTCATGGCTCGGAGCATCATATGAGGCGATACCACGGAAAGGAATACCCGAGGACTGTAAGTGACGATTTCCCCAGCGTTCAAGCGACAAAATTTTGACGTCGCTCCACCAGATCGCCGAGCTGCGGATGTGTGCGCTCTCGAATCATAACAGAGAAAAGCCCAACTGGTGGGAGGAGGTGAAAGATGAGGTCGTTGTCGAAAAGTGGAGATGAGAAGCTGTGCGACGTGAGGAAGAAGCTCTGCAACGAAAGGAAGAAGCTCAGCGAAGGAAGGAAGAAGCTTGGCAACGAGAGGAAGAGGCTTATCGACGAGAGGAAGAGGCTTATCGACGAGAGGAAGAGGCTTATCGACGAGGAGAGGAGGTTTCGGAACGAGAGGAAGAGGCTCTGCAACCGGAGCCACCCCGGAGGAAGCTGACCCCCACCATGGTAAAGTCTCGCTATCTTCGAACCCCCTCCCCCCCAGACATTCTTACCTTGCCATACAGGTCAACTACGCACTCGAGGAGCTCCACGGATACGCATCTCTGCGTGATCCGGAAACCGGGATAGAAGTACGTCCTACCCCCACCTGGCATGCTGCACCGAAATTTACGTGTATCTGATTCCAGGTTGGCCCAGCTGAGCGGATCTGGAAATCAGACAAGCTGATCCCAACCTCCCTGCGGGAGTGGTTGCTTGCGGCTGTGGCTCCACTAGAAGCCGTCCCAGATTCCGAGAGGGACTGGCACCCTGGTTCTGATGGTTTTGTCCTCAACCTCGTACACCCAGCATTGCATCCGATCGTCTATGGCCGCACGGTGGGCAAACTACCCGGCTCGGACTCCATCGCGATCTTAGTGCCCCCGGAGATCAAAGGTGCTGAACCCGAGTTCGTATCCAGGCGCTTCCAGTTCCTACCTTCCGACTTCTCTGTGGATGGTGATGGGAACGTTACCCTCATCTCCCCATATATCAATAACATCCACCCAACTCGCCACAAGGGACTGTATTCGGTCATCCCGGAGATCCTGCGATGCGCTCTCCCGGCGTTTGAACGGGTCCTATCCGACCTACTCCGACCCCTCCTCCCGATGAGGACCACAACGTCGGTTGATGACGAGTCCCGGCGTATGATGACCGTTGATTGCTGCGAAGCGTACAGCGGGGGTCTCGAGGCAATGAACGACCGAATACCTTTGAAGGGCCGGACACTCCAAGTTATCGTCAGATTAGCAAACATCATACTCACCCCGGAGCGGCCTGAGTATCCTGGGGGGAAGTGGCATGTTGAAGGTTTGTTGCAGTTGTGTTCTGTCTGAAGGGGTTGGTACTGAATTTATCAAACTCCAAGGATTGCGAAATGAGATGATCGTTTCTAGTTTTATATACGTGAGTTTCGAGTGGATCACAAGGGCTTGAGGTACTAACGGCGTCCCAGTACTATGATTCGGAGAACATCAGTGCACCGACTACTCCTACGAGCGACCCGACGCCATGCACATGAAGGAACTTTACGAAATGGATAAGTGCGTTGCTCGTCGTCTTCCCAGCCCAGTGGACTGACGGCTGGGCGTGACAGGTTCAGCCCGTGTGTGCAGGATATCGGCGATGTCGTCACGAAAACCCACAGATGTGTCGCATTCCCGAACTTGTACCAACACCGCGTTCAACCATTCCGCTTGGAAGATACCACCAAACCTGGCCACCGCAAGGTCCTCGTCTTCTTCTTGGTCGATCCGACACAAAAGGTCCTCTCTGCCACTGACGTTGCGCCTCAGCAGCGCGAATGGGTTACCGAGGCCATGCGTGACGCAGGCCAGGGCTCTGCCTTTGCGAGACTTCCCATTGAACTTATCAAGATGATCTCGAATGAGAACGATGGGGCGATGAGTCGTTTGGAGGCTGAGAAATATAGGGAGGAATTGATGTCTGAGAGGGTCATGTCTATGATGAAGAATGACAGGGCTTATTTTGGCGCGACTGCTCCACGCCGATGGGCATACTATGGAGATTAGAGAGGGGACAAATAGCAATAAATAGGCCGGTGAGAATAACACGAAGTAAAATGAAGGGATAGGGATACCAGATCACCCACCCATCTGCGGGGTGCGGTCACTTGAATGTGGATCGACGTCCACCCCGAGCCACCAAGTTCTTGAGGGATCACCTCGCAAGCAATATCCAGGTTTAAACACATTCTTCAAATCGTACTGGAAATACCCCTCTATGCTCGCCTGCCCAACAAGATGGGCGAGGTAATGGATAAACAAGATGAGAATATAGACATTAGGCTCAGGCATGAGGTGCCACGACGCGAACGGCATTCGGAATGCGTCAAGATTGTACGTACGTAACGGATCGATAACCACTCAGCTGCACGGGCCATGAAACCAAGTGTGAGACACAACCAACCCAGGCCGAAGCCAGCGGTCCAGTTTCCAGAGGGTGGTTTCAAACACCCCTTCCACGGTTCAGAGGATCATATGAACGGATGCCAAGTAAAGGAGCATCCGAGGGCTGTAAGTGGTGTTCCCCAAAAGTTACTGCGAGCTTTTGACATCCATTCACCAGGTCGCTGAGTTGTTGATGTGTGCGCTCTCTCACAATATCAGAGAAAAGTCCAACTGGTGGGAGGAGATGAAGGATGAGGTCATCGTTGAGAAGTGGAGAGAGGAAGCTCTGCAACACGAGGTGGAGTACTCAGCAATACTTTCGAGGAAGCCGACTCCTGCCATGGTAAAGGGTTGTTATTTTCGAACCCCCCTTCCCGGGCCTTACTTGGATATCTAGGTCGACTACATACTTGAGGAACTTCATGGATATGCGTCCTTACGTGATCCGGACACTGGGATAGAAGTACAGTTGGTCTACCGATATCGCACACCGAATCTTACATGCATCAAATTCTAGGTTGGCCCAACTGAGCGGATCTGGAAGTCAGACAAGCTCATTCCAACCTCCTTGCGGACGAAATTGCTTGCGGCTGTGGTTCCGCTGGAAGTTGTTCCGGACTCCGAACGGGACTGGCACCCCGGTTCTGATGGTTTCGTCCTCAACCTTGTGCACCCAGCGTTATACCCGATCGTCTTTGGCCGCACGGTGGGCAAATTGCCTGGCTCTCACTCCGCCACGATTTTAGTGCCTCCGGAGATCAAAGGTGCCAACCCCAAGTTTGTGTCGAAGCGCTTCCAGTTCCTGCCCTCCGACTTCTCCGTGGATGGCAACGGGAACGTCGCCCTCATATCCCCGTACATCAATAACATCCATCCAACCCATCACAAGGAACTATATGCTGTCATTCCGGATATCCTGCAGCACGCCCTCCCGATGTTTGAACGGGTTTTATCTGACTTGGCCCGACCGCTCCGCCCGATGCGAATCACGCCGTCAGATTTTCATCTGTGCCGGACCCGACACGAAGTAACCGTTGATTGTCACCAGAGGTACAGCGGGGATCTCAAGGTTATGAATAACCAACTGTCTTTGAACGGCCGAATACTCCAGGTTTTCGTCAGATTAGCGAACATCATACTCACCCCGGATAGGCCCGAGTATCCTGGTGGGAACTGGCACGTTGAAGGTTCGCTACAGTCACATTTTCTGCGGATGGGTTGGCACTGAGGTTCTCAAACCTCAAGGCCTGCGAAACGAGATGATTGTTTCCAGTTTCATATACGTGAGTTTCAGGTGGCCGTGCGGACTCGAGGTACTAATAGTGTCCCAGTACTATGATTCGGAGAACATCAGCGAATCCAAGTTATCGTTCAGGAGGGCTACCTCTGAACCAGATCACGAAGATACCTACGGCCGTCCCGACTCTTTGCCCATGGAGGCACTTTATGACATGGATAAGTGCGTTGCCCTTCGTTGACGCCTCCCAACCCAGTGAACTGAGGGTCGGATGCATCAGGTATAGCCCGTGTGTGCAGGATATCGGTGATGTGATCACCAAAACCCACAGATGTGTTGCATTCCCGAACTTGTATCAGCACCAGGTTCAGCCGTTCCGCTTGGAAGATCCCACAGAACCTGGTCACCGCAAGATCCTCGTCTTCTTCTTGGTAGATCCGACGCAGAAGGTCCTCTCCGCCTCTAACGTGGGGCCTCAACACCGCAAGTGGGTTACTGAGGTCATGTGCAACCCAGGTCAAGATTCCGTTTTTGCGAACCTTCCTGCCGAACTTCTCGAGATGATCTTGAGCGAGAACAATGGGGTGATGACTCGTTCGGAGGCTGAGGAGTATAGGAAGGAATTAGTGTCCGAGAGGATCATGTTTGCAGGGGAGAATGACAGGGTCTACTTTGGGGCGGTTGGCAATCGCAACTGGGCACGCTATGGGGATTAGAAAGGCGGCGGGTGGCAATGCGCGGGCCAGCAAGAGCAGCGCACAAAGGAGAGCGGAGGGATGAGGGTTTCAGTTTGTCTACGCGCGCATCTGTGCGGCGCGATCACTTGTCAATCGCCTCACGAGCCTCATCCTCTAGTCCCTCTAGAACTCCTCCATGCTCACCGGCCCAACCTGAGCGCGTAGTAAGTAAACCGGAGACAAGAATGTCAATGTGCATACGAGGCTCAAGGACGGGGTTCCATTGAATCGGCATGACGTGAATGAGACCGGCATCGTAGTCATGAGAAGGCGGTACCTGTGTGCCTGCCACCAAAACAGAACGCGGATCGACATCCAGAACTGCACTTATCATGAAACCAAGTAAGCGATCTGAGCAGGGGCGGGTGGTCCAACTGCCAGCAGGTGGGTTCCCGCACCCCCTCCACGACCCAAGATACCATACTGGGAGCGACCATGGAAAGGAACACCCAAGGACTGTAAGCGGATCGAGATACCTCCAGCGCCGCCACACTTTTTTGATATCATTTCACCAGATTGTCGAGCTACGGATGTGTGCACTCTCTCATCGTATTAGGGAAAAGCCCAACTGGTGGGAGAGGGTGAAAGATGAAGTCGTCGTTGAGAAATGGAGAGAAGAAGTTCTGCAGCAAGAGGAAGGGGTTGACAAGGAACCTGGGAGGAAGCTGACCCCCGCCATGGTAAGGTTCCCGACATTTGAGACACTCCCCCCGTCCTTACTCCGATACCCAGGTCGATTATGTACTCGGGGAGCTCCATGGATATGCATCTCTGCGTGATCCAAGGACTGGCGTAGAAGTGTGTTCTTCTGCCAACATCATGTACCGGAACTGACGTACTATCATTCCCATTCCAGGTCGGCCCTGCTGAGCGTGTCTGGAAATCGGACAAGCTGATCCCGCCCTCCTTGCGGAACAAATTGCTGGCAGCCGCGATTCCACTGGAAGCCGTTCCAGATTCCGAGAAGGACTGGCACCCCGGTTCCAATGGTCTCGTGCTCAACCTCGTACACCCATCTTTGTATCCGATCGTTTACGACCGCACGGTGGGCAAACCACCCGGCTTGGATATCACCACGATTTTGGGATTTCCAGGACTCGAAGGCGCTGACCCCAGTTTTGTATCTAAGCGGTTCCAGTGGATACCCTCCGATTTCTCCGTGGATGGCCATGGGAAAGTCACGCTCATCTCCCCATATATCAATAACATCCACCCAACTCATCACAAGGAACTGTATTCGGTCATCCCAGACGTCCTACAGCACGCCCTCCCGATGTTCGAGCGGGTCTTATCTGACTTGGTCCGACCACTCCTTCCGATGAGGGTCGCGATGCCGAGTGGTAGCCTGTTCGAAGGCGAAGAGTCTGTCGGTTGCATATGGGGAGACGGTCATCCGCATCATTCTGTACACGGATACGAATACCAAGCGGGTTCCGACACACGGTATGCAAGATACCAGTTCCGCACCCCAGACGTGAAGAAAAAGTACGACGGGGATCTCAGGGTCATGAACAACCGGATCTCTTTGAAGAGTCGAACACTCCAGGTGATCGTCAAACTGGCGAACATCGTGCTCACCCCGGAGAACCCTGAGTATCCTGGTGGGAACTGGCATGTTGAAGGTTTGCTACAGTTACATTTTATACAGAAGGATCAGCACTGAACTTTCCAACCTCCAAGGCACGCGGAACGAGATGATCGTTTCTAGCTTCATATACGTAAGTCCCGGACAAATCGTGAGCACCCAAGGACCTGACAACGTTCCAGTACTACGACTCGGAGAACATCACCGAGTCCAAGTTGTCGTTCAGGAGGGCTACCTCTGAACCACAAACACATGCGCGAGACGACACTACATGTACGAAGGTGCTTTACGATATGAATTGGTGCGTTACTTGGCATCGATCCCTCCTCAACTCAATTAACTGAGGGATCTGCGTATCAGGGACTCCCCATCTGTGCAGGGTGTCGGCGAGGTCATCACCAAATCCAACAGATGCGTCGCGTTCCCGAACTTGTACCAGCATCGCGTCCAACCGTTCCGCTTAGAGGATCCCACCAAACCCGGTCATCGGAAGATCCTTGTGTTCTTCTTGGTCGATCCGACACGGAGGGTCCTTTCCGCCACGGACGTGGCACCTCAGCAGCGCGAGTGGGTTACCGAGGCCATGCATTCCGCAGGTCAAGTCTCTGCTTTCGGGAAACTTCCAGTTGAGCTCCTCGAGATGATTTCGAACGCGAACGAGGGGGCAATGATTCGTTTGGAGGCTGAGGAGTACAGGAAGGAGTTGATGTCTGAGAGAGTCGTGTTTGTGGAAGAGAACAACAAGGTGTATTTCGAGAGGGTTCGCCCTCGCTATATATCGCTCCGTGGGGATTAGGCAATTAGCAAGCGGGGGGCTGGATGGTTGTTTGTAAGTTAGGTACGCGCAATTACGGACGGATAAGTGATTAAGGTATTTATGAGGAAAATGTGGAGATTTGTCCGTCGCGTCGGACCATGAACGTTCGACTCCACACTACATACCTGGAATCCCAATGCTGGTGGGCGGCCCGTTTCGCTCAAGACCCTGCCAACCGTCCGAATTTTCGGGGGAGGGAAGGATTGCAATTCCACCTACAACTTCATCAAGCCCCCGACTCGTGCTTGTGTCCAGCCTATACTTAATTTCGTTGGGCTAAGTTATGAGGAAGGCTATCGATCTCGGGGATCCAGTATTGTACCATGGGTGGTGACGGTGAAGTCGGTGTAGAGTTCTCGACTGACCCCCTTAAGATTTATAGGGGGCATTGCATCCCTTACTCGACTCCCTCGCGTATCTTGCTCCTCCGTGTACTGCCTCGTGTATTCCAACCGTACACTGTGCCGTAGTGTAATGAACGTTCCCGCAGTGCAAAGGTTTTATCATAACAATGATTCCCGGGTGAAAATAAAGGGGATGTAGTAGCGGATGACATGTAGGGACGGTGAAAGTGGGGCCTGACTTCTGTCCGATTGTTCAACCCGAGGACCAAGAGAAAGGGCGGTTAGCCCGAGGATGATATCCCCACCCGGGCGGGGTTCAAGACCCGCCGGTGGTCACCGGTCAAGTACTGGATTTGTTCACCCTCGAGTACAGAAAGCGGGATACCGTCCGCGGCCTTGGTGAAACGACCACCCTGTAGGTTTACAGGAGATATAGGCGGAACCTCCGAACCCAGGTAGGACTGTCGCTCGCTGGCGACTTTCTTCAAAGATATGATCACCCGAGCTATCATCATCGGGATGAGCCTGGTGATATCAAAGTTGGTCAGCCACCTGTCACTTATTATGATGTGAGCAAGGAATATCTTACACGGAGTTTCCCCTACCGATAGGAAAAAAGGGGGATGAATTAGCGAACGAACCCCCGTCCGCATGCGCCAGGACCACTTACACCATACCCATACCCCGTAACCCCGGCTAAGAAATCGGACCCAGCGGTCAGCAAGCGTTGAACTCGAGAACTCGTGTAAAGAACCCCTCACCCTCCCAACAGAGTACAGGACCACAACCATGAAATGAGACGAGGCTATGACCGCGAAGTATATCCCCGCGTCTCTGCTAACAGTGTTGAGGATACTCCGCACATTTACCCCACTGTGCAACGATCTCATGAGTCGCATTTGTGCGACAATGAGGGCGAAAACCACGATGTCTGATGGAACGGATGAGCTGTTAAGTTCTGATAATGGAGGATTAGGAAGA
>Ga0307516_10006552_pt1 | contig 13621 bp, 14 predicted proteins | sample 19_EM_MG_FD_203310 | JGI IMG/M metagenome (GOLD analysis project Ga0307516, IMG submission 203310) | Populus trichocarpa ectomycorrhiza microbial communities from riparian zone in the Pacific Northwest, United States - 19_EM | ecosystem: Host-associated > Plants > Roots > Unclassified | place... | reverse complement strand
TTCATGATGTATGCCAACTACTGAGACTTTCTAAATTGTGGTTGTGGGGATCGAGAAGGTTGAGTGAGGGCATCATGGGCAGTTGTACCTGGGTGTACGGAAACTTTTGGCCTAGTACTTTACATACTGGGCTTCTACAAGATAAATTCTTGACTTTGTGTGAGCCGACAGTTGTGTGCCCGGGAGCTTCTCGGAATGTGTCCGATGAACGTGCAGACGGTAAGAATGCTACGTACTGTGAGTGGGACTGAAGTTGCGATCGTGTTGGCCCCATGGTCGGAACGAAACGACAGTAGGGCGGGGTTATCTCTGCGGGCACACCACCCTGGCGCGTAGTGATTGTGGCTTTGAGCGTCGTTCAAGGTTCATTAAATTCCGCCATGCAGCTATCGTGGCTATGAGTGAGGTCAATTTTTGTCATAGATGATAGATACGGCATTAGCGTGGCGTTAACGCGAGAACCACCAAGCTCAGCTGTGGAGTTACAGTACCTTTTTTTTCTTCTTTTTTTGTTTAATCATTACTCGCATGCGACCTCTCTAGATCATGGCGAGATTGTGTACAGTCCGGTTACCGTCCGCTGTCCGCGCGGTGGCGGCAAGTTGCAAGCTCCCCTTTGCCCTCCGCCCAAGCCTATCCCAAGATGTGGTACGTAGAAAGGAAATAAAAAAGAAAGGAAGGCGAGCTGAAGGACAAAGGAAAACTCAAGGAAAGAGCCATCTTCCTCCTGCTCCTCTCCTGCAGACGCCATGAAGTCAGGTGGCCGCGTGGGTAGAAACAGTGGTGCCCCCCAGCTCCCAGCTCCTCAGCCCCTGCTCCCAGCTCCTCAGCCCCTGCTCCCAGCTCCTCCAACCGCTGTCACCGTTACCGCAGCTCGCTCACTGCATCCTCTTCGGCCGGCACCCGCCTTCCCACATCCTTTTTTTTTTGTTTAATAATTACTCTCATGCGACCTATCTAAATCATGATCCAGTTCCTGCCCGCTGTCCGCGCGGTGGCGGCACTTTGCAAGCTCCCCTTTGCTCTCTGCCCAGGCCTGTCCCAAAAAGAAAATGAATAGCGAACCAAGGAAATTGCAAAGGAAAGGATCCGAAAGGGTGCGGGGGACAAAAGAAAGAAACAAAGGAATCGCCCAGCCCGCCTCCAACTCCTCCTGTCCTGCGGTCGCCATGAAGTCGGGCGTGGGCAGGAACAGTGGTCATTCCCCCCCCGGCGTCCGGCTCCTCCGCCCCCGCTCCCTGCTCCTCCTCCCACTCCCGCACCTCCGCCCCAGACACCTCGCCCACTGTGTTCGCTTCCTCAGCCAGTACTCTCCTCCCCACATCCGTAGAAGCCAGGAAATCAAGTACCGCCCGCCCGCACCTCTCGTCCACCAGGAGGTCCCGGATCTTCCACCGGTCCTTCCACCTCCGAGTCTCCTTCCACACCTCCTCCCAGAGAATCTTCTGCTGGGCCTTCCACTCCGGAGAGACCTTGAAGAGGTTCTCCCGAGTCTGGTTCGGGTACCGGCACCACCAGCACGGAGGGGTGGGCCGATTCTTCGTCCAGCTGAGGTACTGCCCGGACAGACAGTGCCCCATCTTGATCTGGTAGAACCGCGAGGATAGCCTCTTGGTGCTCCTGGCTACCGTGCCGTCCGGCTGCTGCACCGGTGGCAAACGTAGGGTATGTTTGACTTCTTTTTTTGCAAAAGTAGGGTAGATTGGGCTATGTGACTGAAAAGTAGGGCATTTTAGACCCCCGCCGGTTTTATATTCCTCCGTTGGGAACATAAATCGAATGTCAGACTTTCAGACCCTTCTAACGAACTGGCGGTGGAGGGCCTTTAGCGAGATAGATACGAGCGGCTAAGACCCAAAGCGCCGCAATTAGAGGGATTTCGCAGTCGTGGTGGGGGGTGAGTTTAGCGCGGCGGGCCCAGAAGGAAAAAATGGGATTTCGCAACTTTGGGATGGGGGATGGGAGAAAGTAGACTACGCTCGATTTTAGTGGTGAAACGCTTGTATCACATCCGGTCAGTGACACTCAATGTCCGTCGTGAGCCCTCAACGTCGGAACCAGTGACTCGCCTTATGTGGTGGATTAACTGATATCCTAGCTGCGAGTGGATACGTTCTCTACCACCGGTCACAGAAACAGGACTCTCTCCTCCCTCCATGGGGTGATGTCGCTCTGGCATGTTTTTAACCTCAACCTCTCCCTGGTACCTATATATATGTTGTGACAAGTGTTGGTGGTCTCTGGCAGAATGCTATTAAGCTTCCTGGTCGGCCTTAGAGCGGGCACCAACTATTCCTAAGCGAAGCCCGATGGCGCGGTGGCCAGTAGCACCAAAAGGATCACCTCGCGGTTCTACCAGATCAAGACAGGGCACTGTCCATCCGGACAGTATATCAATTGGACGAAGCACCGAGCCACCCCGCAGTGCTGGTGGTGCCGTCACCCAACACAGACCCGGGAGCACCTTTTCAAGGCGTGTCCCGAGTGGAAGACCCAGCAGAAGACCCTGTGGGCGGAGGTGAAGAGGGAGACTGGGAAGTGGAAGGACCGGTGGAAGATCCGGGACCTTCTGGCGGACGAGAGGTGCAGCTGGGTAGTACTAGACTTCCTCTCCACTACGGACGTGGGAAGGCGGGTGCCGACCGAGGAGGAGGATTCTGTGAGCGCGGTGTCTGAGTTGGAGGTGTGGGAGTGGCCGGAGGAGCTGGGAGCGGGGGCTGAGGAGATGGGTGGGGAGGAACTACCACCCACGCCTGACTTCATGGCGTCCGCAGGAGAGGGTTAGCCATTTCATTTGTCCTTTCTTTTGTAATCTCCTTGGTGCGCTACACATCTTCACTGGAGACGAATCACCTTCCGTCCAAGAAAAATGGTTATAATTCACGCGGTGGGAAGTGAGCGGGGTAAAGTTCTTGGCGATGTAGGCCGTCGCATGACCTTTCTATGCAGATCATTCTCTTCAGCATCCACAGTGTGAGCGCTACGCATCCCCCAATTCTTGCTACATATCTCACAGGTCGCGGCCAGTCGTACTCACCCAACCACCACCGCCCACGCTACCAACTTCCAACGGCATCCCCACCACCACCTCCATTATTCCAATTACCACCGCCATCGCCACCCCCCCGGCGCCATCCCCACGGCGTTACCCATCCGCACAGCCTCGCCGCAAGCAGGAAAACGTTCATCGCACGCCACAGAAGGCGACGCCTCTGAGCGTACTCACAAATACGGCATGTCACCACGGGATAACGATCTGGAAGTGGAACGAATTTTCAAAGATGTACTCCAGAGGGCCACATCCGAAACGTACGAAACGGTGATGCATCGAGACCGCTTGCCAGTTACCCTCGGTGGTATGAACGGTGGGCGTTCCGCAGCTAGCCACAACCGCGACTTACCACAGAGTTTGTTCGGCGAAGCGCGTCAACTTAGCAGTGTGTGGTATTGCTCTGAGTGTGGGTTTGGCCCGTTGAACCCCATCGTCGATGCGGCATGCCCTAATTGTGGATGGATTCCCGGTCGTGGCGGAGGGGGGGATGTTCCTGGGGATTGTTCGGGCGGAAGAGGTGGAAGGAAAGAGGTCTAGGAACGCATGTGGGGCAGGAGTGGCAGTAGGTAGTGGGAGGCTTAGGAGGGGTACCAATGACGTGCAGTGCAACTGGGGTTGAAAGAGCGGTCATGTATATACATACTAGGCTTCTACAAGATAAATTCTTGACTTTGTACGGGCCGACAGTTGTGCGCCTGGGAGCTTCTCGGGATGTGCTCGGTGAACGTGCAGACGGTGAGAATGCTATTACCGTAAGTGGAACTGAAGTTGCGATGTTGTTGGCCCATGGTGGGGACGGAGCGGCAGCAAGGCGGGGTTGTCTCGGCGGGCACACCGTCCTGGCGCGTAATGATTGTGGCTATTGAGCGTCGTTCAAGGTTCATCAAACACTGCTGCGCAGCTATCGTGGCTATGAGTGAGGTCAATTTTTGTCATATTTGGATACGTCATTAATGAGGCGCTGACGCGAGGACCACTAAGCTCTGTTGTGGAGTTACAGGTTCGTAGTGTTATTACGTTTTCACTTTGAAGTGAAATTCACACAATGGCGAGAGTACACTCGTCTCCAAAAGTGGCCAACTGCTGTGCTAGTACCGACTCATTCGTGCAGGCATCCAGCTCCCATGACTCTCAACCCACCGCGAGAACGTGCAGCTCAGGTGCCCTTGTACGCCGATCAACATTTCCGAACGAGGCCAAGTACATACATTGTACGAGACATCGGAACGGTAATCTGCTTCGCCACGTTGCTGTTTTGAGATGTTAGATTATTCTGATATCTAGTTTTCTAAGTTTCACAGTTTTCTTTTGCAAAGTATAATTGAGCCGTGGGTGGCAGCCATCCTCAACCCCTCCTCGTCGCAAACGTATCCACCCCGTGGACCATTAGTGACCCCGAAGAATGGAGAGACCTGTCAGTCAATACTCAGGGAGAGCTTACGGTGGTGGTCCCTAGGTGAAGTACACAGGCAAGGCTTAATCCTGGCCAACCCGACCGGCCTCTGGAGATGAGTCTGCGCGGTCGACGTCCATAGGGAGGGTAGGGGTGTGCAAGGCTGTCAATTGTCCGTCCGGCCGCAAACCCAATAGGGCCCTACGGTCCAGTCCCACACCGGGCGGGGTTTTCGCAAGACAAATGTTATGGTATGACGTCCGGAAGGATGGCCCGACCGCCTCTGTCCGGTGACTCCTGTGGCTCTTTGGTTCGGACGAGGTGCGGGGGGGCCTTGTGTCGAATAAAGGATGCACTATCTATCATCGGACAAAGGAAGCATATCCTTTGTCTGCCCGGCGGAGTAGCCACCGAGACTGAAGAGTGTGCGTCCCTCGCTCGATACCGAATACACACTGTACCTCTCTTCACTCTTTCTAAAAGGTTATTAGCCTACGCCTGCGATTCTAAGGAAAGAAACCGACCCCAACTGCAGCTGCGGCCTACTTGACCACGGCGCGAAGTAGTGAGACCGATCCATGTCCAATCTCGAACAAGCAATCACAACCTTTAATTATCGAAGAAACGAAGCTGAGGCCCTTCTTCGCTTCTCCGTCAACCATGTGATTCAGCAGCGGCTCCGTCGCCTTGAGGGTCCGGTTGAAGTGTGGATCGTTCCGGGTAATCGGTTCAACAAAACATACTCTCAGACTCAACGTTCGATCCCCTCGAGCAATCTCTACACTGCTAAGCTTCGCCCAGGGGGACGTATCGGAACATGCCGCGAGCGCTCGCAACAATACCAGAATCCTGTTGATGGAACCATAGAAGCAATATCAGATGCTGTCCCGCTTGAACATTTGTTCAATAATGCGGGGCCAGTATTCAACCAGACTACACATGAGCTCCGGAAGGAAATGAACACCTTCTCAGTGCAAGATGCTGTTGATGAGCTCAGGGATGAAGCACGTATTCGTACGCCTAAAAATGTATGTATGAACGGAACCATTTGGCCAACTACTGGGTGGACGATCCTAATAAAATTACCTCTGGAGCTCTGCTCTACTCCCATGGCAGGTATTGTAAAAAGAAGGGCTATCATATCAACAACTGTCGTAAGAAAAAGGCGCACGATCCCCAGAAGTCCTCCCGTGTCGGAAAGAGTTCGCGTGCCGGTAATTTCACGAGTAACAAGAAAGCAACTGGCCAGAACACCGGAAAGAAGCACCCTCGTGATAGGCCTGGCTGCTGGCACTTCTGGAAGACTTGCCACATAGAGAGAAACTGTCCGCTCAAGAAAAAGACAGAGTTTAAGGCTGCACGAAATCGCAAGCGCTGTAGCAACGATGGTAATGCCTTGACTGCTAATGGCGATATCAACACTGAGAAGTCTCTCCTTCTACACTCAGATCTAGATTGACTAGCCGGCCATAATACGGGCCACGCCTTTGTTCGGCTCCAGCCAGCCAGCACATTATTCTCACGAACCAGCACCAGACGACTATTGTAAGATTGGGACGTCCGGTCGATGTCGGAGCCACGGTAATATCGAACGAGTCAGGTTTTCCGGTATTTCGCGACGATGGCGTCCGCGCGGTGTTCGCCGGCGTTCAATTATTACACAAAGATAAAACCCCACATGACAATCCTTCCAATATAGCCCACCGGAGGGGGTTAACAACGGAATAATCAAAGGATATTTGGCTCACTCATATCGCTCGGCTGTGGCTTGCGCGCTGGATCGTGCACGGCTTCGCGGCGCCGGCTCGCTCGAGAGCTCGCTTATATCTCCGCGACGACGGTTCGCTCGAGGGGTCGTATTCGGTGGATCGCTCGGCGCGGGCCCGGCGTCTTGCCCGACGCTTGCATGACAGAGCATTCGATTCGGCGGATGTTTCAGCACACACCCGGCGGCTGCCCGGCGGCTTGCGCGACGGATCGTGGCTCTGTGGTGAGGGATCGCTCGACGGATCGACTTCGGTGGATCGACGTGGGCCCTGCGGCTTGTCCGATGGCGCACTCGGCGGTCCGGTTCGATGCCTTGCTCAACAACTGCCTCACGGGTAAGAAAAGGTAAGGAATACGTTCATGCATCAGTCTTGGTCAGTGCGGAGGCCAAAGCCCGAAGCTACTCGTCCTGGTCGGTCGAACGATTAGGACTTATTCGGGCATTCCGGCAGGCCACGTACTTCCTGCAGCATTTAAGGCTGGGTGGATATGTGGCCCCGCACGGGTGCGCCGCTCGTCGACGTACGGCTTGTCCGGCGTTTCCGCTGGACCTCGGAGGTAGCCTTTCCCTGCGGCTCGTGGAGCCGTAGGGGTTGTCCGTTGCCTTATCTCCCGCCTAGACTCTCGAGCTCCTCATGTATCCCTGCGTCTCCTTCTCCGAGCAACCGTCGTCTCGCTCGTCGTCGCGCTCATGCGGCGAGTTCGTGACCGATGTCTTCATAGCAGTCCGACGCCTCGCTGTATCGCTCGTATGTTCGGGGACTGCTCGCTTGTCGGATCGTTCACATCGCTCACTCGACTGCATGCGCTCGCTGGGGGATGATGGCTCCGTCCGTTGGTCGTTGGTTGACCGCTGTTTGATCGTTGATTGTTTGCTGGTGATTCCTTGTTGACGGCCGCTCGCAACGAGTCGTGTAAGTATGCGGCTCTGCGAAGTCACGTGCTGCGTGGATCACCCCTGCGCTGCGGTGAGAAGACGCTTCGCCCTGGCATTAGGCTTCTTCATCAGCGTACACGGATAATCTCTCAATCGGATCGGAAAGCAGCGCTTCCGCGTATCCTCCTGAGAGTGGCCAGAGCAGGTGCCTCTGTAATTTCTCTTGCCGTGATTGTGATTCGGTGATGTGAGTGGGTTGCGTGCGGGCTTGATCTCGTTACCCGACACCGCCTGGAGTCGGACATATATAGCGAGCTCAACCGTACCAGCTATGGACTTCTAGATACTCCATCCGCGAGTCCAGCCTCAGAAAGGTACGTGTAGTGACAGTGATGATGGTGCGACCTTCAAAGACAAGGACCGAACACTTGTGCAACTCCCAGACGAGCACAACCACCCGGAGAGCCGACAAGTCCGGACTGACTCCGAATATTAGAGACCTCCTCGCCGACGGGAGGTGTAGCTAGACGGTGCGAGACTTCCCCTCTACTGCGGATGTCGGAAGGCTACTCCCGGCTGAGGAAGCTATGGGGAGCGAGAGGTCGGAATGGGAACGCAGCGAGCGTAAGGATCGGGAAGAGGGAGAGGAGGGTGGAGGCGGAAGAGTTACGCCCTCTCCCATGGCATCCGCAGACGGGGAGAAGGGGACGGCCACGCTTTCCTTTGTTCTTTCCTCTGTTCTTCTCTCCAGTACGCATCTTCTTTTCTCGGGAGAGGCCCGACCAGAGGCCAACGGGGAGCTAGCAATGTGCCGCCATCACACGGACAGCGGACAGGAACCGGACAAAATGTACGACGCCATAGTCCAGATAGAATGCAAGTGTGATTAAACAAAAAAAAGGATCGGCTCCAAACAGGCACTAACGAGAGTGGAGAAGATCTCAAGCCTACGGATTAATATCAATTGCTGGCTGCTCGCATCTGGTGGGTGAGATTTTCTGGACTAACTCTCTCCAGGGCCTTCACCCATTTGGCGAGTGAAGGGTGGTCGAGTGGAGGAGAGAACCGTTTGAGCAATCGATTCTGGAAGCCTCGGCGAGGGAAGACAGGGAAACCGAGAGTTGCACGAGCGAATACGTCTGGAGATCACAACTGAGCACCGATCTGGCGGAGATGAAGGTAGGGGGAAGGAGTATCAAGCTTCATTCATTCATTCATGGTGATAGCCTTGTGCCGGCAGCGACCTGCAGAAGAAAAGCGGAGTGACCAACACAATAAACTGAGAGGGCACAATATGGACAACGCTTCGTAATGCCTTTCCCAGTTGCAATCGCTTTCAACTTCCTCTTAGGTTTAGAATGGATCGGAAGGACAGCATTTTCATCCAGCTTCTCGATGTGCGTGTCATGTGATAATTATTTATTGTCACTTCTGTTGCCTCGGTGAGGTGCAGCGTTGCGGCTCGGGCCGTGCCGTGCGCTAGTGCAGACAACCCCGCAATTTGCCCCGCAGTTACCCCGCAGCTTACCCCGCCGTGTACCCCGCAGTTAAACCCACGGCAGGAATAACATCAATCATAGAAGAAGTAACAGCCTCCACCCAGCACCAGCTCCACCGATTACCGATGCTACCAAACGCGAACCTCTCGGCCCCATGGATTCAACAATCCAAATACAAGTATTTTATCCTCGATTAATCCCATCTTAACTCCAGCGTCTCGCTCCGGCCTCCCGTACACTCCTTTCTCTGAGTTTGCCCACAGCCGCAGCACATCGTACCGATCGCACATTGGCACCATCCTCCTACAGCTATCATAGCACGCTAGACCGCTTCTGTCCCGCGAAGAACAACCCCCGCCAATACGAACCGCCACTACACACCAATCGCCATGCCAACCTCCGCACCCGCGCTCCACGCTACTCCGGTTCATCCTACTTCCGTCGACCGAATAACAGAAGCCGATCGAAGGCGTTCCCGCTCGCGAATCCGGCGTGCTCGGCATCGGTGGCTACCGCGTCGAGCCGTGTCTGGCTGCTACGGAGAGCTCGCTGGGCGCGATCGCTGTAGCAGCGCAGATGAGACATGCACTCTCACTAGCTAGGTTGTGAGGGTGACCGCGATGGTGGGTTTGGAAGTCCGGCCGTCTGGGATGGGGAGCTAGGTTAGAGGCTGGTGGACATATGGGCCGTGCCAAGTGTTGGAATATCGGGGTGGAGATAGTTAATTGGATCGAGGATACACCACCGTGGTCAGAAAATCCTCTCTATAAACAAGGGGCCCCGGGAATCAACGGAAGAGATCCCCCCGAGGTGGCGCTTCGGAGACTCGGATAGACATCATCTCCGGACCGTCAACTCCAGCTGTCCATCATTTTGACACCAAGTGCCCACCTTCTTCCACCCTCCAGCGTAGCGCGTAGATCAGCTTGTGTTCCTCCGTGGAGTAGGTGACATACAGAAGTCTTTTAGCTCTCGGCCACGAGGAAGCTTCACAATGCCTTGATCCATTGGTAGTGAGGCATCAGGACCGCATCATAGCCCGCAAACAGGCTGAGGAAGATTAGGGATGCGCCCAGCGACGACCACGGGCTATGGACCGCCTGAGCCACTAACGATCTGCAGTCCTATGCGAGAAGGAACTGGACGGAGGTCGATCAATGACGAGCAATGGAGGGGAAGCCACGGGGCAGCGTGGGACGAACCGAGCTCCGCCCAGATATACGCCCATGATGCAAGGAAACACATCGTCGGGCTTTGGCTGTGAGACTGGAACGCCCGTATCGCTCGGCCGTTTGGTTCGTGGTGCTTGCCCAACGGCTCGCTCGGCGGACCGCTCAACGGCACGCTCGTTCGACAGCTTGCGTGTCCGCTCGCTCGATGGCGGCTTCCCGGGTGAGATGCGTCCACATTCATCGCTCACGGATTCCGGGCATTTTCATGTTGCCCTCGTACGGCTCTTGCGGGGGCAAAGCCCAAAGTTCATCGCCATAATCGGGCGCCAAAGGCGAGGGTGTGAGTGGCTGCATAGCCCCCTCGTGTCTCCCTACAATCGGGGGTGCAGCGGTATCGCCTCGGGCCTCCTGGCCGTCTCCGACGATAAAACGTTTCCCTACTCGTGGTGTTGTTCCTCTAGGCCGAGCCTCTGGAAACAACCCCGCTCTTATTCCACGATCTAGAATCGCAACTCCTTGCGCATCCTTCCGTCTCCTTCCTGATCACTCGGTCGCCCGCTTGTTTGCTCGGCGGATCGTTCGGTGGATTGCTCGTCCGTCGGACCGCTCGTAGTTCCGTTCGCTCGTTCGTTGAGAGATGCTGGTTGACTTCATGTGCTTCGTCTGCTCGCGGCGAGTCGTCATATAAGGATTCGTCTCAGAGAGATTACCCCGCACCGCGGCCCGAACGCTCTTCACCTGGCGTTAGACGTGTTCAGCGTATCAGGGACGACGGAACGGAGAGCGGCATTCGTGTCCGTGAAAGTAGGTATGTCTGTCGGTTCACTCGCCATGACTGGGTGTCTGCGGTACGTGCGAAGGTCAGTATTCGGCGCGGCATTTCTCACCTTGGCTCGGCATATGCATGATGGGGGGTTAGAGTAAGTCGCCCTGTTGGAGTTGAAGATTTTAGCGCCGTCAAGGACAGAAATTCCAGCCAATCTGGTGGAAGCTTCCTTGCTTACCTCCGTTGGAATTTTTACAGGTTGATCTCCTCGCACCAAGACCACCAGAGCAAGTCCGAATCTCCTCTCAACCTCGGTTGCCTTCAGTTATGTACTGCTGAGTCTAACGCACTTTGCTCGCGGTCGAGTGCTTGCTATCAAGCGAGAGATCTCCGAGAAGAAGTAGACAGAAGCCCGCCAATAGGCTAGAAGCCAGGCTTCCTAGGAGAAATGCAAGATGCCGAGCAGGTTGAAGCCGGACGGAGCGCTTGTGGGTCGCTCCAAGAAGCTCACCTCTAGGTTTTACTAGCTGAAGATAGGTCACTGCCTGACCGGGCAGTACCTGAACTAGCCGTCCCGCCGCTCAGTGTTGGTCGTGCACGTGCAGGACGCAGGTACGGGGCCACCTCTTCAAGGCGTGCCGCGCCCAGTGTGGAAGGCTCAACAGAAGATCCTGTGAGTGAGGGTACGGAAGGAAAGCGGTAGCTCCGGGGGCGGAGAGTGGGAAGAGAAGCAGAGGGTGGAGGCCGAGGAGCTGGGCCGAGGGTGAGGAACACAATCTGTTTCTCCCCACGCCCCCCTTCATGGAGTCCGCAGAAAAGCAGTAGGGGGCAGGTCACGATTTATTGTTCTTTCCTTTGTCTTTCTTTGTAATCCCTTTGGCGCTCATTGTATCTTCTTGGGACGCCTGGGCGGAGTGCAAAGGGGAGCTTGTCACGTGCCGCTCAGCGCGGACTCCGGACCGGAAACGGACTCTAACGTATGGGGTATGTACCTCGTAATATCTATCTGGGTCGCGTGCGAGATGTAGTGAGTAGAAATAATGATAAAAAAAGCATCGCACGGGGATCCTCCTTGCCCGCTGACGGGATCTTTCCCGTAAAGCAGCCAACTGTTGCAATATCTTCGTTCTTCATTTGTACTTGCCATGACCGATGTCGGGACGCGAATTTTTTTTTTATGCACATCACTGCCGAGCCTCTCCTAGCGTGGCCGTGCTGTGCTATTTGTCTTAACTGACTAAAATCTAGCAGCCAATCGATACGGTCCCTGGCGGCACTATTATCTTCAAATTCAACGGGGTGAGGCTTTGATGCCACCTGATATATCTATCCAGACGTTCTCGGGGTAAGAAGTGGGGAGCTGATAGATACGCGCACGCTCAGCAGAGACGGATTTCATGCGTCTGCATGTCACCGTCGTACGACCTCTTGCGTTGGAAATGCCCAGAGTTCTCGCCACCATCGAGTGCTGGAGCCAGGGAAGTGAGCGGCAGGATCCAGAGGTCGAGTGGCAGGAAGCCAGGGTTTGGGTGCAGTCTAAGGTTACCAGGAAGAAACACCGATGCAGCCGGGCCTGATTATGGTACTGCAAACGCCAACAAGCGGCTCGCTGCAAGGTTCTACCAGTTGAAAACGGGTCACTGTCTTACTGGTTAGTATAATACCTCATGTGGGCAAAGAAGCAGCCCACCGCTAAGTGCCAACAGAAACCCTGCGGGTAGAGAGATGGGGAGAGGTTCGGACCGGTTCGAGATCCGGGATCTCTTCGCCAACGAGTGATGCAGTGAGGCGATCTTGGACTTCCTCATCACCACGAAAAGGGTAGGCTGGCCCCGAAGCCGGCTGAGGAAGGCGCCAGGAGCAAGACGTCAGGGTGGGGACTCCGGGAGTAGAATGAAGGGGTAGGGAGTAGGATGTCGTCTGTTTAATTGCGCTTTCCTCTTGTAGTTTCTTTGGCGCGCTCTATCTTTCTCGGGACAGGCCAGAACGGAGGGAAAGGAGGGAGCCACAGCGCGCCGAAAGGGCGGTGGACGGGAACAGACTGTGTGTATCGCCATGATCTAAAAAGGCCGCATGTGAATAACGTGTTTCTCCTCGACGCGTCCTCCAGTGCACGGGCAAGTGCAGCGCAATCCGCCGCGAGGAAGTCCAGCACCATCTTGCTGCACTTCCCATTGACCAGCAAATTTTAACAAGCTTGTCTCGAGTATCAGCGATGAAGGTCATTAGTTGCTTCAGTTGTATTTACGGGAGCCACGGCATACTACAATACATAGTACGGATATAAAATCGATGACTAGCTACCGAGGAGCATGAAAAGAAATGGCAAAAGAAAACCAACAAAAGGATGTGAGTGAAGGCACAAATCCCTCGGGCCTCAACTGCCGGGGAGCGCTCCTACTCGTGGTGTTTGTATCGCTCCTCCCACTACTATGTACCGCGATCTAACTTTGCGTATCCTTCGTCTCCTTTCAGATGGCCCACCTCCGTATGATGACTACCAAGGGTCGTTTGCCTCTGCGGCAGCATTTGTGCTTTCTCGACAGAGTCGGTACTTGGCCTGGTCCCCTCCGGTGGTGCCACGCCCACAAGGGGGCGACCGGGAACAAGAAGGCCGATGGGCGCCGAGGGCGAGCCCGATGTCCACTGAGTGGAACTCTTCGGATACGGCGACCGGTACGGGAGGAGAACTCCTGTCCCCCTCCCAGGTCCCAAGCGCTCCAGCACCAAGACCAAGTGGAAGGGGCGAAGGAGTGGGTGGACGTACACCGGTTCCCGCTCCCGAGGAAAGTCTCTACGCTGAGGACAAAGGAAAACCTTATGGCCGAAGCCTGTGCCGAAGCCTATGACACTGCACGCAACGATGTCTGATTGTCAGGGGAGGAAGCCAAGAGCCGAAGGGCTTGGCGACTTGGCGGCTTGGCTTTGGATTGTGTTCGCGGCCGAAGTGCGGCCGCTCTCTGGCTCGCTCTCTCTCTCTTCACTAGACATCAATACATACTTTTCCCACTCGCTGCGGACGGTCCGTCCGCATCTCCTTTCCGTGATCCTTTCTCGTGATCCACCTTCTCGGCCCTCTCCGGCCGTAAACCTTG